>VOFH01002238.1_pt1 | contig 101585 bp, 168 predicted proteins | sample 5384091 | NCBI WGS metagenome assembly VOFH01 (sample SAMN12384727, study PRJNA508395) | human gut metagenome | isolation source: healthy gut G | host: Homo sapiens
TTCATTTTTTATATCTTTCCTTTCAACCGGAATTCCGTACACAACTTCTGTCACCAGATCTGCCCTCTCTCCCATCCGAAGATTTAGCTTTCCGAGAAGCTTCAGATATTCTTCCATCTCCGGATTATCTGTCATGCTGTCTGAAAATACTTCATTTGTAACAACTACCAGATCATCACTGACCTTCTGCAGCTTATGGATCCCCGCCAGAATGGACTCTTCTGCATTTTCACCTGCTCTGACGGATCGTACATTTCATTTGCCACAAGATTGGACATACATTCCAGGAGAACACTTCCTGTCTCTTTTGTCTGCAGGATTTCTGCAGCTTTTTAAGATCCGTATAGCATTCGATTGTTTCAAAACCCTTTGCCCGCACGAAGTTTTCTGTGACGTGCAATTTTCTCTTCCGTTTCCTTCCCGAAAGGTATCATAGTTGCTATATAGTAGCGTTTTTGTTTCTTTTTGAATGGCTGGCATATTCCATAAGCTTCTGCTCTGCATATTCGGATTTACCGCTTCCACTGCCACCTGTGATCAGATGAAACATTCTGCTGCATTTCCCTTCTCGATAATCTCATATATTTTCTTCATATCCATATTCTCACGAACTGCATTTGCAAGAATCTGATACTGCTTCTCTTTGTAAGCATGGTAGTCCATGGAGTGCATGGCTTCCTCGCCGTATCCTTTTTTCTTCCAGAAGTGCCCCGATCAGTGCATCCGCTACTTCCCGGTCATCAAAAATCCCATGTACATAGCAGCCGTACACATTCTTCTTCTGCGCTCCATCCCACCGGCTCTCACCTGTCACCTGATCACAGATCTGTACCATCATCTTATGATCTGCAGCATCTTTATCAGAAAAAATAGTTTCCCCATATGGATCTCATATCCATCCAGCTTTGCACCGGACATTGCTTTTAAGATTCCGGTAACTTCTCCAAACCTTCCGGTAACACGGGTTCTTCTCTTGGTATTTTCAAATACAGTCACTGCAGGAAGCAGTCCCATTGCTTTTATGGTTCCACCACGTTCTACCCCTTCCGGATCAAGGATCTCTTCTCCAAGCATCTGGTAACCGCCACAGATACCAAATACCGGTTTCCCTGATGAGGCATGGCGCAGCACTTTCCCTTCCAGTCCGCTCTGACGAAGCCACAACAGGTCTTCCATCGTATTTTTACTTCCCGGCAGAATTACCAGATCTGGATTCCCGAAATCTCCTGCCTTTGACACATACCGAAGCGAAACTTCTTCCCTGCATTCCAGTACCGCAAAATCTGTGAAATTGGAAATACGCGGCAGACGGATCACTGCAATATCCAGAAGTGCCGCCTTTTCTTTCCGCTCAAACCTTTCTGACAGACTATCCTCATCATCAATATCCGCATAAATATATGGCATCACGCCACATACCGGTATCTTTGTCCGCTCCTCCAGCATCCTGATACCTGGCTCCAGAATTTTCACATCCCCGCGGAACTTATTGATCACCGTACCTTTGATTCTTGCCCGCTCTTTTTCTTCCAACAGCATAACCGTTCCGACGATCTGCGCAAACACACCACCACGGTCAATGTCTCCGGCAAGAAGAACCGGTGCATCCACCAGCTCAGCAAGTCCCATGTTGACAATTTCATTCTGTTTAAGGTTTATTTCTGCCGGACTTCCCGCGCCTTCAATGACGATCACATCATACTTTTCTTCCAGTTTATGATAAGCTTCTAAAATAGCCGGAATATATTCTTTCTTTTTACGGAAATATTCCATCGCCGGCATGACTCCCGCAACTTCTCCGTTTACAATTACCTGACTTCCTACATCGGAGGTCGGTTTTAAAAGAATCGGGTTCATATAAACTTCCGGCCGGATCATAGCAGCTTCTGCCTGCATGACCTGTGCGCGTCCCATTTCCAAACCATCTGCCGTGATAAAAGAATTGAGTGCCATGTTCTGTGACTTAAATGGTGCAACCTTGATTCCATCTTCCTTTAAAACACGACGACAGAGCCCTCCCGCAAGAAGGCTCTTTCCGACATTTGACATGGTTCCCTGAATCATAATTGACTTTGCCATATTAAAATTCTCCCTGACCTGCATAGAGAATTTCTCCCAGCGCATCGATCAGTTTCTGGTTGTCTCCTCTCTGCCGCATACAAACACGATAATATCCTTCTCCGAGACCTTTGTAATTGCTTTGCAATCCCGAACCAGGATCTTCTGTTTTTCAGTTTCTCATATAAATTTATACCGCTTCGCATCAGAATGAAATTGGCATCTGACGGATAATGGGTAATTCAAGCTTGTCTAATTCATTTTCCATCCAGATTCTTTCACGATTCGTAAAATCACAGGTCCGTTTCACACGCATCCGCTCTTTTAAAGATGCCATGCCTGCCGCCTGTGCCGGTATCGATACGCTCCATGGCTGTCTGGACTGTTCCATCTTCTCCAGAAATTCCATATCCGAAGTAACGGCATACCCGATACGGATTCCCGGAATCGCGTGCATCTTAGTCAGTGAACGGAGGATAAATAACGTTCTCCATCTCTTAGTATCTGCAAGAATGGATGCCGTAGCTGCATTTTCCGCGAAATCAATAAAACATTCATCCAACACCATCCGGATTCCGTAAGTCTCGCATCTTGCAAGAATCTTCCAAAGCATACTCCGGTCGATCAGCTTTCCGGTCGGATTATCCGGTGAACACAAAAATACCATATCAATATCTTCATTCAGAAGATCCAGAAAATCTTCTTCCAGTTGAAAACCAGTCGCTTCTCTTTTCTTATAATAACAGATCTCGCACCCGGTCGCACGCAGTGCCTGTTCATATTCCGCAAATGCAGGAACCGGTATCAGCGCTTTCCTTGGGCAGTCCGCAAGTACTGCCGTAAAAATCAGATCTGCCGCCCCATTTCCACAGATAATATGCTCAGCCGGAACTTCCAGTCTTTTCGCCAGAGCACTTTTCAGTTTCCTGCAGCTGGCATCCGGATAATTTCCAATCTGGTCTATTGACTTTCTTGCCGCTTCCACTACAGCTCTTCCAGGTCCGAACGGATTCAGATTCACAGAAAAATCTGTCATTCCTTTGTGTGTATAAATATCTCCACCATGTACATATTCCATAACCTTTTTATTCCCCTTACATCAGTATCATACAATATTTCAGTAATCCAAAGACAAGAAGTGTGAAGTGCTGTTCCGTCCATCAGATTACCGGCTCTTAAAATATCTTCCGGCTCGATAGGACGCACATCATCTCCGATTGTCTCTTTCGGATATAATTTTCCAAAATAATAGGCATCTCCCGCAAGCTGCACCTGAAGTGCACCTGCACATACCGCTTCTGTCTGCGCGGAATTCGGGCTGGCATGCTTTCGCCTGTCTCTTTTCCAGACTGCCCACGCCCTTTTATAATCCATCCGGAAGATCCATGCACTTGCGATCATCAGAAGTGCTGATATCCTGGACGGAATATAATTCCATACATCATCCATTTTAGCCGCAAACCGACCAAAATGTAAATACTTTTCATTCTTATAACCTATCATTGAATCCATTGTATTAACAGCCTTATAAAAAAAACCAAGTGGTGCCCCACCGATCAACATAAAAATGAGCGGTGCGATCACTCCGTCCGATGTATTTTCGGCTACCGTTTCTACCGCTGCCTTTGTCACTCCGGCCACAGAAAGATTTCCGGTATCTCTCCCCACGATCATCGATACCGCATGTCTTGCCCCCTCCAGATTGTGGTTTACAAGCCGTACATAAACCTTCCTGCTTTCATCTTTCAGGCATTTTCCGGCAAGAAGCTGATAACACCAGAAAGTTTCAGTGCAAATTGAAGCCAGAAACTGACCTTTCCGGCAAGATACAAAAGTCCCCACGGAATTCCGACCGATGCGATCACCACACCAAACCATAAAACACATCCTGCGATTCTTTCTTTTTTCTCATCATTTTTACAAAATCCGCGCAGCCACTTTTCCAGATCGAAATCCAGTTTCCAATGATCCGTACCGGGTGGTAAAGCCATACCGGATCCCCGAAAATCGCATCCAGCGCCATTCCTGCTATACATGCCATCAAAGAACTCATATTTCCTCAATCTCCTCAAACTGTCTCTTTCCCCTGCTGCCATTTTTCTTCCTCAATTTGAAAATGAAAACCTTTTCCGTTTTTCACCTGCCAGTGATAAAATTCTTTCTTTTCCGGATCAAATGCTTCCATCACCGACATGATCGTCCCCCATGAACCACAAAGGCAATCTTCTTTCTTTTTCCCTTTATCATCTTTTCCATCATCTGTTCAAATCCGCAGACACACCGTTTCCGGAACTCCATCGGATCTTCTCCTCCCGGAAATGCCTTTGTACCTCCAGAATCAATCCAGCTCTGATACTTTGGATTCCCAGTCAGCTCCTGATAATTCTTCCCTCAAAAAGGCCAAAATCACATTCCCGCATCTGCTCACAGACAACCTGCTCTGCTCCCGGAAAAAGAATCTCTGCCGTCTGCCTGCACCTCCTGAGCGGACTGACAATCACAAGCTCCGGCTTCCACTCCTCACGTCCATTTTCTTCTTTTTTCAGAGTATGATCCAGAACGAACTCTGCCTTTATTTCTTCATCTGTCACCCCAATATACCGCTTCTCCAAATTCCCTTCCGTCGCAAAATGCCGAATCAGCTCGATTTCCATCTTCTATACATCTCCTCTTCCTTTCTCTGCTTTTCATTTGATTCCCTGCTTTTCATTTGATTCCCTGCACAATCAATCCCCCAACTAATAATGCCAGCTCACAAATCTGCAGAAAGTATCCCGCCAGATCCCCGGTAACACCTCCAAACTGTTTCCTGCTCATCCGGTAATAATATCCAAATACTACTCCTGCAATTATAAGAAGTACCACCATACCAACCGGCGAACAGAAATACAAATATACTGCCGCCAGGATCAGGTATACAATCATTGTGATCCTTACTGCCTTTTTTGTGCTCCATCCTGGAAAGTCTTTACAAGACCGCTTCCTCTTCTTTGCCGGAAATGTCACTACAGCAATCCCACTGAGCGCTCTTGAAATTACATATCCTGCTGCTACTACCGGAAGCATCTCCGTCCGGATTTCACTCCATACGCCAAGGCTTACGGTAAAATAACAGCAGATTCCGATGACCGCAAAAGCACCGTTATGCGAATCTTTCAGGATTTCCAGTTTCTTTTCTTTATCTCCCCAGGATCCAAGTGCATCCATCGTATCCATAAATCCATCCAGATGGATCCCTCCACTTACAAAAACCGGTATCAATGTCATAACCGCAGCAAACATCAGTCTTCCACTGTTTACTTTCGGAAAAATATTTCCATCAAGAAACATTCCTGCCAGATAAATGAGTACTCCGGTCACAACACCGATCAGCGGAAAGAAACACATCGTATATTTCATATTTTCCTTGTTCCACTCAATGCGCGGCATCGGTATTTTTGAATACATAGAAAACGCAACGATCATCGGTTCTAAAAATTTCATCTTTCGTCCTTCCCATCCAGTACTTCATACTGCTCTACGTGAATATCATCAAAAGTTCCCATTTTACGGTACACCTGAAGTCCCATCTCAAGAAGCGGCATCGCTGCCACTGCTCCTGTTCCTTCCCCAGACACATGCCACATGTAAGAAATGGTTTTTTTCTAAAGCATCTAAAATCTTTCTTGACGCAGGTTCATCAGACAAATGGGATGGTAAAATATATCCTGCACATTCCGGAACCATCCGTACCGCCACAAGTGCGACCACTGCAGAAATAAAGCCATCTATCAGCACCGGAATCCGGTAAATTGCCCCACCAAGATATACACCTGCAAGTCCTGCTATGTCAAGTCCTCCAACCTTGGAAAGTACATCGATCGCATCTGTCTTATCCGGCTGCATCCGCTCAACCGCTTCCCGGATGACCTGTACCTTCTTTCGCAGACCTTTTTCGTCAGACCTGCCCCCTTTCCTGTCATGACCTTCGGATCCTCTCCGAGCAATACAGAGGCAACCGCACTGCTGGTCGTTGTATTTCCAATCCCCATTTCACCTGTCGCAAGAATTTCGTATCCCGCTTCGGCACACTTCTTTACCATCTGAATTCCAACTTCTATCGCCTCAACTGCCTCTTCTCTTGTCATCGCCGCTTCTTTTGCAAAATTGTGTGTGCCATACATCACTTTGTATTCTTTCTTTGTCACAGACGGCACATCTGTTGCCATTCCTACATCCACCGGGAAAAGATCTACCTTTGCCTCTTCTGCCATGATGCAGACGCTTGTCTCTCCTCTTGTAAAATTATCCGCCACGATTGCCGTTACTTCCTGACCGGTCTGTGTCACGCCTTCTTCTACCACACCGTTGTCCGCGCACATAATGATCAGCCCGCGCTTTCGCAGTTCAAAATCTGAAGTCCCCTTAATCCCGGCAATCTGGATCACCGCATCCTCCAGACTTCCCAGGCTAAACAGTGGCTTCCCTACCGTCATCCAGTGAGCCCGCGCCTCTTCCAGTGCATTGTCATCAAGTGGTTTTATTTTCTCTTTCCATCTGGTCTCTTCCATCTGTAAGTCTAATCTCCTGTCTTTTCGATTTGTCTTTGTCAGCTTTTTACTTGCTTCTGTAGGTTCTACACGCTTCTACAAAGCGTTTGGCCACTTTGGGGTTGGAATAAAGTATAAATGCGGAAATCCCGCAAACAGATTCCCCTTCATATGAACAGCCTGCCATTTTCTCACACCATCCGGCTTTACGGCAAGTGTATCCTTTCCGTTTTCCGTAGAATCCCAATAATGGAACTCATGCGCCCGGATCTTCTCTCCCTTTTTTTCATATACACTCCGTTCATTTCCGCAGTCAGCTCAATGTATCCGAATCTGGTAAGTCGCCCTTTTTGATCCCTTTTCCCGGAAGTGCCCCCACCATCGGATAGTGCTTTCCATCTTCCCCTTCCAGCTCTTCTGCCAAATATAGAAATCCTCCACATTCCGCAATACATGGAATTCCATTTTCAATCTGCTTTCTTACATCTTTTCGCATAGCTCTGTTTTCTGCCAGATGTTTCGCACAAAGTTCCGGATATCCACCACCAAATAAAAGTCCGTCTAAATGTTCCGGAAGCCTTGTATCCTCCAAAGGACTAAACGGAATGATCTCACATCCAAGCTCTTTTAAAAGCTCCATATTATCCTTATAATAGAAACAAAGGCCAAGTCACGCGCTACGCCGATACGCACTTTTCGTCCGGTGCTTCCTGTTTTGCCTTCACCGGATGATACTCCATTTCTTTTGCTTCCCAGGCAATTTTCAGCACCGATTCCATATCAAGTGTCTCTGTCAGAATCTCTCTTTGCCCGGTCAATCTGTTTTTTCAGGTTCCCTATTTCCTCCGGAAGCATCAGTCCCAGATGCCGACTCTCCAGATGAAAAGCATCCTCCTCCGGCACATAACCAACCACCTGAACCTGGAATCCCATTGTCTGCAATCCCTCTTCGATCATCTTCTTCATCTTCGGATACAGCATCGGGGAAATCCGGTTCAGAATGATTCCCCGGATATTACTGTCATTCCGGTATTCAATCATTCCCTTCAATACTGCCAGGATTGTCGATGCCATACCTCTTGCCGGAACAACCAGGATTACCGGAAGTCCCAGGGTTCTCGCAACGTCATAAGTACTTGCCTGATCCGAATCCAGACTGATCCCGTCATAGTACCCCATCACACCTTCTGTCACCACAAGCTCCGCACCTTCCGCATGATGCATAAACCGCTCTTTCAAGCGCTCCCGGTCACAAAAATACAGATCCAGGTTCTCGGAATCAATTCCCAGCACCTCCCGGTGAAACATAGGATCAATATAATCCGGTCCGCATTTGCAGGCGCGTACCTTCTTTCCGGCATTTTTAAATGCTTTCATCATTGCCATTGTCACCGCTGTCTTTCCACTCCCACTGGCAGATGCCGCGATTACAATTCCGGGAATTTTCATTCTGTATCTCCTCCGTCTGAAATAATATAAATCGGATTTAACCCGGTCATCATGTGATATCTTCCAAGTTTCTTTGACTTTGCCACATTCAGTTGTATGATTTCCGGATCTGCAAGCAGTCCTTCCTCCATCGCCTCCATCGCTTCCTTCACGGTTTCCAGCGAAATTGCATTGATCACGATACGGACGTCCGGATTTTTTTCTTTATGCACTGAATAATTTCTTTTTACCTGTCCTGTACTGCCTCCGATAAATGCATGGGTCGGCATTTCCAGTGCTTCCAGTGCTTCCGGTGCAACTCCTTCTATAACCTGAATCTGGTCCGCCCGGAATTTCTGCATATTCTTCCTGATCAGTTCTGCACCCTCCGGATTCTTCTCTATTGCATAAACGCGGAGATTCTCTCCCTGAAGAGCACCTCTATAGACACTGAACCGGTTCCGGCCCCCACATCATATATTACTGCATTCTTTGTAAGCTTCAATTTTGCAATGCTGACTGTCCGCACTTCCTCCTTCGTCATCGGAACACTTCCACGGATCAGCTCCTCATCTGCAAGATGAATTCCTGTTCTCTTTTCCGGCTTTGGATTCTCGATCAGAATAGTGGTAAGATCACCAAAATCTTCTGCCTGAAGCTCGTTTCCTTTTTTTGATCACAATCTCTTCATCCGGATAAGACAAATGATTTCCAACCGAAACGGTTACTTGTTCCAGATGGTAATATTTCAGTTTTTCGCAGATCTCTTTTCCCGCACTTTTCCCAAGGATCAGAAATGTCTTTTCATGGTTTGCAACTACATGGATAAAATTCTGACTTCTTCCATGCATGCTGAGAATCTTCGCATCCTCCCAGCTTTTTCCAAGCTTTGCCGCAAGATAGATTACAGATGAAATCCCCGGAAAAATCTGTACTTCATATCCGTCTTTTTCAGAATATCCGCCAGCTTTTTTGCCCCGCTGTAAAATCCGGTATCCCCGGAAAACAGCACCGTACATCTGGTCTTTTCCTCCTGCTCATCCAGGATTGCTCTGATTTTTTCCGGCAGATACTCTGCATAGCAAACATTTTTTTTTCCCGGAATCCTTCCAGCATCCGCGTAGCTGCGATCAGCACATCACTTTCCTCAATGATCTTTCTGACCTCTTCCGTAAGCGTTCCTTTGCTTCCCATCCCGATCCCGGCAAGATTTACCTGGCATTTTCGGTTTTCCACAGTTATTCCTCCAATCGATAGCCTCTCGGTGTCACCATTTTCCCATCCACATTTCTCGTCTGGCTGTTGCCGATATAAACGGTTGTAAACATATCGACCTCCGTATCCTTCAGCTCAGAAAGTGTCAGAATATGTGCATCTTCGCCTTCACGTCCGATGTTCCGCACATAACCGCAGACTGTATCCGGGCTCTGGTACTCCAGGATATACTCGCATGCCTTTTTCAGGTAATCTGCCCGTTTCCGGCTGGACGGATTATACAGACAGATCACAAAATCCGCCATCGCAGCTCCGCGGATCCTCTTTTCAATCTTCTCCCACGGTGTCAGAAGATCACTCAGACTGATCACTGCAAAATCATGCATCAGAGGTGCACCAAGAACTGCCGCACCGCCATTTGCCGCCGTGATCCCCCGGCACGACCTCCAGCTCCACCTCCGGGTAGCCCTGTCCCATCTCATAGAGCAGACCTGCCATTCCGTAAATTCCGGCATCCCCACTGCATACCATAGCTACCGGACTTCCTTTCATCGCCTCATCCATTGCCATCTCACAGCGGATCACTTCCTGCCGCATTGGTGTGGAAAGGTACTTTTTATCCGGAAACCTTTCCCGTATCAGTCCCGTATATACGGTATACCCGATAATAACCTCACTTTTTTCCAGTGCCGTGGACGCCTGGTATGTCATTTCTTTCTCAGCACCCGGTCCAAGACCGATTACATAGACTTTTCAATTTTACACATTTCCTGCACCTTCTTTTCCTTTGCCCTGCCTGAACTCTGTTGTAAACTCCGGATGATATAAAAGTGACCGTTCATACTCTCCGCCAAGCACCTCACCAACCACGATCAGTGCTGTCTTTGTAATTCCATTCTCCTTTGCTGTCACCGCAAGATCTTTCACCTTACATCTGCACACCTTTTCATCCTCCCAGGTTGCCTTGTAGACGATCGCTGCCGGAGTCTCCGGCTGATAACCGCCTTCGATCAGACGCTTCGACAGTTCTTCCAGCATCCCGGTACTTAAAAAGATTACCATCGTTGCCTGGTGCGCAGCGAAACTTTCAATGGATTCTTTTTCCGGAACCGGTGTTCTTCCTTCCATACGTGTGATCACCACAGACTGTGAAATCCCGGGAAGAGTATATTCTGCATTCAGTGCAGATGCCGCTCCGCAAAAGGAGCTGACTCCCGGGCACACTTTATAAGAAATATTCTCCTTTTCCAGCAGATCCATCTGCTCTTTGATCGCACCATACAGACACGGATCACCCGTATGCACCGGACAACTTTTTTCTCCTGCTTCTCTCCGGAAATCATCACTTCCATCACTTCTTCCAGCGTCATCTTCGCACTGTTGTAGATCTGACAGTCCTTCTGACAATTCTTAAGAAGCTCCGGATTTACCAGTGAACCGGCATACACCACTATATCTGCTTCCTCCAAAAGCTTCTGCCCCCGTACTGTGATCAGATCCACAGCACCGCTTCCTGCTCCAACAAAATGAATCATTTTTCTTTCTCCTTTGCTATTACAATCGAAAAATATCCCGCATCTTCCGGTATTTCTTCTGTGCATTTGTAAATTTTTTCTCCATCCATTCCGCAGTTCATTACCATTTTCGCCTGCTGTCCTTCCTCTTTCAGAACAGCTTTGACTTGCGCCATTTTTTTCCCGGTCTTCATAAGAACCTTCGTCCCCGGAAGCTTCAACTTTTCTTCAATTCCATAGGACACCGGAAGAACATGCAGCTCGTGCCGGTTCTCCACAAGCGAGATCTCCAGCCTTGCTGCCGCAGCACAAAAAAGACGGAATCCCGGAAAAAATCTCCCCCTGATATCCCATCTTTTTCAGTCTTTTATAAATATAAATTCCTGTCGAATACACGGTCGGATCTCCAATCGTCAGAAAAACCAGATTCTTTCCTTTCTCCAGAAGCTCTGACGCCTTTCTTGCACCTGCATCGTGTATCTCTTTCAGTAGCTTTTTCCCTTGATCATTGGCATGGGAAGATACAGCCGCAGACTTCTTTTTTCGTCTCCGGCTCTGCCTCACACGCAATCCGATATGCCAGACATTCTTTTGCAAATGTCTCTTCTTCCCCCTCTTCCAGTTCCGGTTTCTTTAACTCCGGACTGCCAATTGGAAGTACCAATACCTGACACGCCTTAATCGCACGAATTGTCTTTATCGTCATCAGTTCCGGATCTCCCGGACCTACACCCGCAAGGTCAAATCTTCCTGCCATTTTTGTCATACCTTTCTACCTATCCGATCTTTTCCCTCAGTTTGTCCACAAGAGATGTCTTCCCAAGACCCCGAGTTCATCCGAAAACATCAGCGCCCCGACCTTCATCTTCTCGCCGGCACGCTTCGCCAAATGATACTCGATCTTCTCCATCACGGTCCGCATCGTCTCTTCCAAAAGTCCTCTTTCTTCCAGAATGTCCAATGCTTCCTTCGTCGTAAAACACTTCATCAGAGCACAGACTGTCTCACGGTCTGCCCCTGCCATTGCCGCATGGACGGCAAGCACTTCCATTCTTGCATCTGCCTGTCTGGAATGGGTATTCATTACACCTGCAGCGATCTTGACCAGCTTTCCGATATGTCCTACAAGCAACAGTCCGTCCATCTTCAGCCGCACACCGTCATCAATCGCATCCCCGATATAATTGCTGCATTTCACCGCAAGCTCCTGGTCGTACCCAAGTGTCTGCCTTAAAAAATCATTTCCATAATTTCCCGGTGTCAGATATAACAATACCGGTGACCTTCATCACGAAGCATCTTCATTTCCAGGAAAATAGTCTGCGTCAGTGCCTGTTCACTCATCGGTTCTACGATTCCTGAGGTTCCGAGTACCGAAATCCCACCTTCGATCCCAAGTCTTGGATTAAACGTTTTCTTCGCGATCTCCACGCCCTGCGGAACATAGACCAGAACGTCTGCGCCACCATCCCAGTCATATTTCTCAATCTGGCTTTGCACCGCTTCCCGGATCATCTGCCGCGGAACCTTATTGATCGCCGCTTCCCCGGCTTCCTGCTCCAGCACCTTCCGGGTGAACCGCCCTACTCCGATCCCACCATCTAAGGTCACTCCTTTTTCCCTTTTTTCGTGACCTTGGCGTAAACGAAGATCCCGTTCGTCACATCCGGGTCATCTCCGCTGTCCTTCTGAATGGCACAGCTGACAGATTCATTTTCTCTTTGGATCTTTTCTACTTCCAGATACAGTTCGATCCCTTTCGGCGTCATAAGAGATACCTGACGGATTTCCTCCCCGGAAAAGAGCATTGCCGCTGCCGCCTTTCTTCTTTGCTGCCGCAGCACAGCTTCCTGTTGTATATCCACACCGCAGTTCTTTTTTTGATTTTTCCACACGACCTGCATCTTGTCCATTTCCATTTCGTCTCCTTAGTATTCGATGCCTTTCCTTGCCCGGATTCCTTTTTTTCAAAAGGATGCCGTACCATCTTTACTTCCGAAATATAATCTGCCAGCTCCAGAAGCTCATCTGACGGATCCCGTCCGGTCAGAACCACTTCCAGATTGTCCGGTCTGTCTTTTAAGAACTGCACCGCCTCTTTATTCGGGATCAGTCCATACCGGTATGCCGCCATAAATTCATCAATCACAAGCATATCATAATCCCCTGTACTGATTTTCCCCGGATCGTATTCCACAGCCTGCCATACATCTCTCGGACTTCTTCCTGTTCCTTTTCGGAAAGTGTCTTAAAAAATCCATAGCTTTTTCCAGATGAAGTACCTCGATCTCCGGGATCCGATCCAGGATCTTCAATTCTCCCGAAAATTCATTTTTTAAAAAACGGGCAAACAGAACCCGCATACCACTTCCAGCTGCGCGAACTGCAAGCCCCGTTGCCGCCGTCGTCTTTCCTTTTCCATCTCCACAGTAAATGTGCAAAAGTCTATTTTTCATATGATTCCAGCTTTCCCATTTCTTCTGCAAATACAAGCAGTTCTTTTATCTTCTGGTTGGTTGTCCCAATCACAATTCCTGCATTTATCACCTTTTTACACTGCCTGATCATCTGCTTTGCCCGTTCAAATGCACGGTCGCTTACCGGTTCAAATGGCTCTTCTTCGATTACACTGACTGCCAGATGTTCTGCCAGATGATAGTCAATATCATTAGTATACAGGATTCCTGCCGAAAATGGAATCTTTGCTTTCTGAAGGTTCCGGTAAACAGGGATTCCACTGCCTCCGGAAGAGATCACAAATACTTCTGCCTCTCCCTCTGCCTTTGCAAGCTCCACACTTCCGAACACAGGATCAAAATGCCCGTTGTCGATCTCATAAAGTTTCTGGATAAAATCTTCTTTAAAAATCGCCTCCGGCTCTCCATAACCGAAAATTGTATCTCCTTTAACGCACAGGATCTTATCCGAGATCTTCTGCGCCAGATCGATCTCATGAAGTGACATAATGACCGTGATCTGCTTTTCTTTCGCCATATTTTTTCAAAATAGTAAGCAACTCCAGCTTATAACGGATATCCAGAAAAGAAGTGGGTTCATCCAGGATCAGTACCTCCGGTTCCTGGCAGATCGCTCTTGCCAGAAGGATCCGCTGTCTCTGCCCGTCACTGATCGCCTCAAAACTTTTTCTGCGTATTCTGTTGCATGGACAATTTCCAGTGCTTCCTGTGTCTTTTTCTCATCTTCTCGCGTTAATATCCCGAGCCGTCCTGTATAAGGATACCGCCCTCTTTGCTACGACCTCATAGCAGGTCATCAGCTCCGGCTTTGCCCGCTGTGTCAGCACCACTGCCATCTTCGTTGCAAGCTCTTTGTAAGATAAGTCTTTCAGATTCTTTTCACCGATCGTCACCTTACCTCCAATGAGCGTAAGCTGTTTGGTAATACTTTTTTAAAATCGTAGATTTCCCGGAACCGTTTGGTCCGATCAGTGTCAATATCTCACCTTTTTTAATCTCTGTACAGATATCATGGATCAGTACATTTCCATGATATCCGACAGAAAGATCTTTCATCTGAAAATAGTTCTCACTCATATTTATTTCCCTTTTCTTCCTTTTATCATCATGAAAATTACGATCGGTGCACCAAAGATCGAAGTCACAGTACTGATATTCAGCTCCAGTGGTGCAAATGCCATACGCGCGATCAGATCACATCCCATACAGAACACCGCCCCGCCAAGGAATGTTGCCGGTATCACAACCAGCGGTTTTGCCGTCCCGAGAAGATGCTTGATCAAGTACGGAACTGCGATTCCAACGAATGAAATCGGTCCTGCAAATGCGGTCACACATGCGGAAAATACACTGGAAAGCAGAATCAGAAGCACCCGGAACACACGGATATTGACCCCCATACTCTGCGCATACATTTCTCCCAGCTGATACGCTCCGATCGGCTTTGACAGGAAAAAGGTAAGGATCAGTGTGATTCCTACCATAAGCGCTGCTACCTTCACATTGCTCCAGTTCATACCGGAAAAGCTTCCCTGTGACCAGCCATGCAGATTCACGATATCTGAATCCTCCGCAAAAGTCACTACAAAATCAGTTACTGCCGAGCAGATATAACCGATCATGATTCCGCCAACCAGAAGAGTTGCCATATTCCGGATTTTTCTTGCAAGAAGCAGGATAAATCCAATTGAAAGCATAGATCCGATAAATGCTTTGCAATGATCAGTATATAAGATGATACCAAAGTGTAATATTTTAAAAAGATGATCATCGCCAGAGCGACCATCATCTTTGCACCCGAAGAAATCCCCAGTACATACGGTCCTGCGATCGGGTTGGAAAAAAATGTCTGCAATAAAAATCCGGAAAGGGCAAGTGCCCCTCCCAGAATCCCTGCCATCAGGACACGCGGAAGACGGATTTTCCAGATAATATTCATCTGCACCTGTGTTCCTTTTTTCAGAAACAGGATCCGTAAAATCTCAGGAACCGAGATCTGTACATTTCCGGTATTGATGTTCAGCACTACGATCATGCAAAAACTGCTGCCAGCACCGCAAAGACTCCCATATATCTTGTATTCCTTTTCCAGTTATTTTTCATTCCTGCCTGTCCCATTTTCTTCTCCGTTTTCTATTTTACATGGTATAAAAATGTCATCTTGCTTTTCATCGCCGCCTGTCAGCATCAGATTCATATCCGTGATCAGTTCCCCAACGATATCGGTTGCCTGATACAGATATTTACCGGTACACCATACATTTCCTTCTTTGACTGCTTTGAAATCAGAAAAAAGTGCATCTTTTTCTTCCAGATCTTTTACACTGTTGATTGGATTATCGATACTTGAATTATAAATCAGATAATCTGCATCCGCCGCCTGTGCGTAAAATTCTTCCATTGTAAGTTTTACTGCTGAAGTATTACTGTCATCGCCAGTCAGATCATCGAATACATATCTTCCACCGGAAAGTTCGATCATTTTCGGAATATAATCATCACTTCTTCTTACTACCACCGTTCCGTCACTGCTTACATAGAAAAATGCAACTGTCTTCTCGGTATTCTTAAAATCTTTGAGCGCATCGACATTTTCCACCTGCTTTTCAAAAAATGCATCCGCTGCATCTTCTTTATTCAGCATTCTTTGCATAAAGTTTGATCCATTCAGTTCTTCCTAGAGGATGCGATTCATAGCTGGACCGGTCGATCATCACCGGGATATCCAGAGATTCAATCATCTCCTGTACCTTCGGTGTGTGAAGGATCATGGTCGATTCGATGGCAAGATCACAGTCTTCGTCCACCAGCATCTCATAATCCGGTTCGCTGTATTTCCCTGCAAATTTTATTTTCCCGTCATCCATCGCTTTGACTGCATTTTCAATATACCATCCGGAAGCCTGGGTACCTGTCATTGTGATATTATCCAGAGAATTGATCGCATTAAAAAGTGCCATTGCAGATGTCGCCGCAAGATAAATATGATCCAGCGGCTGCTGAAGGATCACGTAATCCTCCTCGGCTCCATCCGGCACATCCTGATTTTCCGGGACGACCAGAAATTTTGCATCGTCTTTGATATCGATCATCTTATAGCCGTCTTTGTAGTAATATACCTGAAAACCTTCGGCATATTCCAGATCCATCGCGGATTCATAAGTGAGTCCGTCAATCTCGGACCTTTTTTTCTTTGGCACTTTCTTTCGTACTCTGCTTTCTGTTTTTTTGTATCTGTTGTATTCTTTTTCGTCTGCCCGCATCCGGTCAGTGCTTTGCCGTCCCAAGCAAAGCACTGTACTCAAAAAGAATGCACCCCAGACGCATCGTTCTCTTTTTCATTTTCTACCTCTGTATCCAAAAAAGAATCTACCTAGTTTTTTGCAGAAGAATCTGTACTGTCTGTCTGCGCGAAAATTGCCTCGTAAACCTTGCTCCACTCTGCTTTTGCATCATCCTTTTCCTCATCTGCTGACCGGTCAACGATCATCGGAACATCCAGAAGAACAAATTTTTCTGCCAGCTCTTCGTATCTCTTCTGCTGATCTTCTACCGACATTTTCTTCTCATTCTTTTCATCCGGAAGAATTTTATTGGAAAGGATTGCAAGATCACACTTACTCTTCATCAGTTTTTTATTTTCCGGTTTCTTATAGGTTCCTGCATAAATGATCTTCTTAGCTTTCATTGCTTTTGCAATGCCTTCTACCTTACAGTTCTTCTGTTTTACCCCTACTGATGTAATCTGGTCTGTTGCATTCAGCTTATCCAGGATTTCCAGTACTTCCTCTGAACCTACATATGCAGACTTCTTTGGCTTCTGGATCACGATCATTTCTTTATCCAGACCTGCCGGAATTTCTGCGTCTTCCGGAACGATCAGATAACGGACGATCTTTGCTTTGTAAAGCGCAAGCTTTTCTTCCTGTGCCGGTGTCAGTCCGGAATCTGTATCTTCTTTTGTATCCTTTGTCTTGGTCTCTTTTGTATCCTCATCTTTTCTCTGATCGATTTCTAAAAGAGTGATTCCCTGATCATAATGATAGATCTTGAAGTACTTAGCATGCTCTACCTTTGTCTCAGACTGATAAGAAAGTCCCATGATTTCCGGCGCTTTCTCATCCAGTGTATCTGCACTTAAATTGGTCTCCCCCACTTACTGTAGTTCCGTCTGCTTTTGCTGCAAAGACTTAGGTAAATGAAAATCGAATAGCTGATTTCATGCGCTGTTGACATCTTGGTTGTCATACCAATGATCGTATTGTTCTTGTTCAGTTCTACCGGAATGACAAATGTAGACGTACTTCCGGTTGTTGTCGGATAATAGGTATTTCCATTCGCCTTTACATAGCCATAAGAACCACTGCTAAATACAATGGTAGCATATGCCTGACCGCCTGTCACGGTAATCTTGGTACAACTGATGCTGACCTTTCCGGTTCCACCTGACCAGGAAAATTTATCCGGTGTATAGACACCGTCTGCAAGTCTTTGCGTCTGCCACACCGATTTTTCCGTCTGTTACTTCTACGGTCTGCTGACCTGATTCTGTATTTTCTACTCCTGCCACTGCACTGTCCTCAGCGTAAGCATAAGAAACCGGTGTAACCGACATTGCAACTGCCATGAAAAGTGCAAGAAACTGTTTTGAATTCCTCTTCATAATCCAACTCTTCCTCCTGATGTCCTGATCTTTTGTCGCTTGACAGCTCGATGATGTACATTCGCCAAATTCAGTTCCTCGTGCAAGCATAAATCTGCACTTGGCTCATCGTATGCAAAAAATCTGCTTCCTTTTTCCTGAAAGCAGACTTCACCTACATCCTCTGCCACCGGAACTCTTTTCCGTATATATGCAGCACAAAATCTTGCTTTCATACTCAGTATGAAGCAAGATATCATTTTTTGTGTATGTAAACGCGCTTTCATCGGAAGCAATTTACTCTCTTTCAGCAGGTCTCCTGGCTTATGGATCTTAACAAAGCTGCACCTTCTCACATTTTTTTATGCAATGGCTTGCCGCCGCTTTGCTCCTCATTTACAGTGACCGGATCGCTCAGGACTTTCACCTGATTCCCTTTTAAGCCGACCAGAAATTCTTCTGCCTAGCACTGAAAAAGTTTCTTTATTTATTCTTACTCACTATAACAGATATGTTTCTTCTTGACAAGAGTCATCTTTCCTTGTTTATTTCCCTATTTTTTCCAAACTCTCCATTAAAAATCCCGGAAGTTTTTGTTTCAAAATCGACACCTTAATGACTATATGTTTATCATAATTTCATGACCTACTTCATTTATATATAGAAAGCGAAGGGGATCGAAATGAGAAAAAAGTGCCAGTGAATGTATGGAAATACTTGAAATAAGACAATGCAGCCGCCAGATCGACGACTGCATTGTCTTATACTCTTTTTCGTACAATTTTATTTTTTCGCTGCCTCAAAATTACGATGAAGTAATTCGTGGGTCTTTCCTTTCAGAAGTTCATCATATAATGACAGGATCAGCGGATTCTCATTCGACTTCTTAATCTGCGTATTGATATCGGTATCATACAGGCCTTTGCTTCTGGCTATCCTGCTTCTCGGACCTGCCGGGACTGGCTGTCCGCCACCCATGATACATCCGCGCCTGCATGCCATAACCTCAACAAAGTCGTAATGTACCTCGCCCTTCTGGATCTTCTTCATCAGCGCATCTGCATTTCCAAGTCCACTGACAACAGCTGCATGGATAGTACGTCCGTTGTAATCAAACTCTACTTCTTTCAGTCCTTCTTCTCCACGAACTCCACTGAATTTGATCTTATCCATTTCCACACGGTTATGTCCTTCACGAAGGCGCCTGAGTACGGCTTCTGTCACACCACCGGTTACTCCGAAGATCACACCTGCACCAGATCCGATACCAAACGGCATATCGGATGCTTCGATCTCCAGATTTTCAAAGCGGATACCGGATTTCCGGATCATTGTAATCAGCTCTGTTGTAGTCAGTACATAATCAATATCCTGTCTTCCATTCGTGGAAGATTCCGGTCTTAAAATCTCTTCTTTCTTTGCAGTACACGGCATAATCGATACAGAAACGATTCTCTTTCCACCATTCTTTTCCGGATCCTTATAGTATTCACGGATCACAGCACCAAACATCTGCTGCGGTGAACGGCAGGTTGACAGATTTTTTGCCAGATCCGGATAACGGTTCTCACAGAATTTTACCCATGCCGGACAGCAGGATGTAAATAATGGGAGATTTTCTCCGGATGCAAGTCGTTCAAGAAGCTCTTCAGATTCCTCGATCACCGTAAGGTCTGCACCATAAGAAGTATCATAAACTTCATCAAATCCAAGGCGGTGCAACACATTGACGAGTTTTCCCATCACATTTTCCCCTCTTGGAAGGCCGAACTGATCGCCGACTGCGACCCGGACTGCCGGTGCGATCTGTGCGATCACCTTTGTATTCTTATCTGCAAGAAAATCCCAGATCACTTCGATATTGGTATTGATACTGATCGCACCTGTAGGACAGACACCCCTGCACTGTCCACAGTTTACGCAGTCTGTCTCTGCAATCTTTTTGTTAAATGCCGGTGTTACCAGAGCCTTTGTTCCCCGGTATGCAAAATCAATCGCATTAACAGACTGTACATTGTCGCACATACGGACACAGTCACCACAGAGAATACATTTATTCGGGTCACGCACGATTGACGGTGAACTGAAATCCAGTGGATACTGTTCTTTTGTATTTTCAAATCGGACGGTTGTGACGCCCATACGGTGTGCCAGCGCCTGAAGCTGACATTCTCCACTCTTGATACAGGTTGTACAGTCTCTGCAATGTGCGCAAGTAAAAAGCTCCAGAATCATCTTACGATATTTCATAAGACGCGGAGTATTCGTGTAAATGACCATCCCATCTCTTGGCGGTTCTGAACAGGATGCAAACGTCTTTCCTCTCTCATCTTCTACGGTACACAAACGACAGGCTCCATACACAGACAGTTCTGAATGGTAGCAGAGTGTCGGTATATCTATATCTGCATTACGGATGACAGAAAGTACATTCGGCTCATCTGTAAACTCTACCTTCCTTCCATCTATTGTCATATATCCCATGACTCATTCCTCCTATTTCTCGATATGAATTGCTTTAAACGGACACTGTTCCATGCAGGCTCCGCACTTGATACATTTCTCCTGATTGATATGATAAGGAGATTTCAGCACGCCTTCAATTGCACCTGCCGGACAGTTTCTTGCACACTTCGAGCGCCCTTGCATATCTCCGGATCGATCTGGAATTTACGCAGATTTGAACAGACACCTGTCCGGCAACGTTTCTCGTTGATATGTTCCAGATATTCCTCTTCAAATGCATTCATGGTACTGATAACCGGTTTCGGTGCGCTCTTTCCAAGTCCGCAAAGCGCCGTACTCTCAATCATATCTGCCAGTTCACGAAGCTCGTCCATATCGGACGGTTTTCCGTTTCCTGCTACAATACGCTCCAGGATTTCAAGCATTCTCTTTGTACCTTCACGGCAAGGAACACATTTTCCACAGCTTTCTCTCTGTGTAAAACTCATGAAGAATCTGGCAACCTCTACCATACAGGTATCCTCGTCCATGATAACCAGACCGCCCGAACCGATCATTGCCCCGATCTTCGCCAGTGAATCAAAGTCCATCTTACTGTCCAGCTGATCCTCGGTCAGACATCCACCGGACGGACCACCGATCTGTACTGCTTTGAATTTCTTGTCATTCTGGATTCCACCGCCGATGTCATAAATAACTTCGCGCAATGTAATTCCCATTGGTACTTCGATCAGTCCTGTATTTCTTACATTACCGGTCAGTGCAAATGCTTTCGTTCCGGGACTTTCTGGTGTACCGATTCCTTTGAACCAGTCTGCACCATTTGTTACGATCATCGGAACATTGGCATAGGTTTCTACGTTATTAAGAACAGTTGGTCTTGCCCATAATCCCTGTTCAACTGTACGGGGCGGTTTTACTCTCGGCATTCCACGTTTTCCTTCAATGGATGCCGTCAGTGCGCTGCCTTCTCCACAGACGAATGCACCTGCACCACGGTTGATATGTAAATGGAAACTGAAATTGGTTCCAAGAATGTTGTCTCCTAAAAGTCCGATTGCCTCTGCCTGGCTGATCGCTGTCTTCAGTCTTTCAATCGCAAGCGGATATTCTGCACGTACATAGATATAGCCTTCCTGTGCCTGTACTGCATATGCTGCGATCATCATGCCCTCGATCATACGGTGCGGATCACCTTCCATGATACTTCGATCCATAAATGCACCCGGATCACCTTCATCACCATTGCAGACCACATAGCGGATCTTTTCTTTCTGGGAAGCAACCTGCTGCCACTTTCTGCCGGTGCGGAATCCAGCACCTCCACGTCCACGCAGATTCGAATCATAGATTGTCTGGATCACTGCTTCCGGTGTCATCTCAAAGAGTGCCTTTTCGATTCCGGCATAAGCACCGACTGCAAGTGCACCCCCCAATATGCTCTGCGTCGATATGTCCGCAATTCTTCAGTACCAGTCTGGTCTGCTTTGCGTAGAACGGAATCTCTTCCTGTGACGGATAGGTCACTCCATCCATCTTGTAGAGAAGTCGCTCTACCGGTCTGCCGCCCAGGATTGTTTCGTTATAAATCTCTTCGCAGTCTTCCAGTTTTACTTTAATATATAAATAATTATATGGCTCAATTCTTACCAGAGGTCCCATCTCGCAGAAGCCATGACATCCACTCTTCATAACCTTTGTATGTGCGATTTCTTCCCCGATCTTTACTTCTACCCCTGTATGATCTTTTGTCAGTTCTTTTAACTTTTCATAAATCTTGCCTGATCCACTTGCCAGACATCCGGTTCCCCCCGCAAACCAGTACTCTGCAGTCAGCCGATTTTTTTCTGACATTCAATACGATATTCCTTCAGTTCCGTTCTGTTTTCAATTTTCATTTTCTTCACCTCTCAGTTCTTCAAGAAGTTTGATTACCTTCTCCGGTGACATCTTCGGATGTACTTCATCATTAACTGTGATCGCAGGTGCAAGTCCACAGGCACCAAGACAGGATACAGTCTCTACTGTAAAAAGCATATCGTCTGATGTATGCTTGTGCTCATTTAACCCCAGCTCTTTATACAGCGCTTCCAGGATAGGAATGGATTTACGCACATGACAGGCTGTTCCATCACAGACTTTGATGACGTATTTTCCTTTTGCCTCAAAGGAGAAGTTCTCATAAAAGCTTGCCACACTGTACGCTTTTGCCTCTGTAATCCCGATCTGTTTTGCTACATAGGTAAGCAGTTCCGGTGGAAGATAACGGTATTCCTCCTGAATATCCTGAATGATCGGTATCAATGAGCGTTCCTCCCTTGTATGCATGGCAATGATCTCATCCGTTTTCTGATAATAAGATGCATCTAACATTCCATTTCCTCCTTCGTCATATTGTACATTTCCTTCTTATTATTCTATTATTTTTATGACATTATAACATATATCTATAGTTTTCGTTTATACGTTTCATATATGATAGCTATATATTTTCCAATATATAATAATACAAGAATCAAAAGTATTAGTATTTATGAATAGACGGATAAATGTGTACCCAGCTCATCAAATACACAAAAGAGCAGAATGGATATATCTTGGTCCGATATATCATTCTACTCTCATTTACATCATTTCACGGATTGTTTCTTTTAAATGCCCAATAAATTCTCTTTCGTACAATTTTTTCTGATAACCCTTTTGTAGATCAGCACATCCCGGATCATCTGTCTGGAAAATCCGGCATGCTTCTGCACCAGATTGTAGTTTTTCCTTAATTTTTCCGGTACCGGCGATACCCACATATAACTGTTTTTTACTTCCCGCAAAATATCAAACTGGCTTCCCCTTTCAAAAATATAAATTTTATTATGTGGATGAAGCGACTCTCCATTCTCACTCAGCTCGGTGTATTCTCCGGTCGGAAGTTTCCAGTCCCCATGCAGGATTTCCACACCATCTTCCAGTTCTTCTCTTGTCTTTAACTCCCTCTTTGCAAGATCTCCATCCGCAGAAGTTAAGATCACATACGGAAGCTCTGCCAGAAGTTCTGCATCCAGCCCTTTCAGATCAAGAAGCGACTGAAAATAAGGTTCATTCTCGCACAGATACCGGATGATTCCCATGGAATACCCGTTCTGCAACACATTTTCAATGGCATGCATAGAACTGCTTTCCTGAAATTCTGCTTTGATCGCCGTTTCCTTGCTCTGCATTCCGATAAACTCTGCAAATGCACTGGAAATGTAACTTGCCCTCGGAACAGTAATCTTAAATGAGAGATTTTCTTTCCCCAGATCACTGCAGTCCCTTTTCATTTCCTCTATTTCGTAAATGATCCTTTTGGCATACTCCAGAAATTTCTGTCCTTCTCTTGTCGCCTTAACTCCCTTTGACGACCGCTCAAAGATAGAAATTCCAAATTCCGCCCAGATGCTTGATCGCTTTACTAAGATTTGGTGCGCCACATAAAGTTCCTTCGCCGCCTTTGAGATTGATCCACTCTTATCGATTTCAACTACATAATGCAAATCTGTCAGATTCATCTTCCCCATCTGCCTTTCTGATCTCTGACTTTATCTCCCCATAACTATTTTCTGAACTTTTATTACAGATTCTTTTCCAGCCATTTACAGACTTCTGAAAATGTTCTCCCTGTTTCTTTTGGTCTTCCTACCGCAACAAGAACTGCCCCTGTTTCCTTTGCTGCCTGTACCTTTTCTCCAAAGCCTCCGGCTTTTTCCCGATTCTTTGGTCACAAAATATTTTGCGCCTGTCTGATGGATCGTAGCCACGTTCATCTCCTTTGAAAATGCGTCCCTGCATTGCAATGAGATGCTTTCCTTCAAAGCCAAGCGCGACCGACTCCATAACCGCCTGCTCCGTAGAGAGGACTCGCGCAAAGCAGCGCTCTTTATACTCCGTAAGCTTTGTATATTTTATCAGTTCCTTGCTTCCGGTGGTAATCAGGATCTTTCCTTCTGTATTTTGCAGATATTCCACCGCATCTTCAACCGACTGCGCCCAGATCACCCGATCCGCTTCATCCGGCACTGCTTCCATCTCCTCCCGCAGGCAACGCAGATACTGCACACCGGAGATTTCGCAGGCCCTCCTTATCTCCCCAGTCACAAGCTGTGCGAATGGATGGGTTGCATCGATCACCAGATCGATCTGCTTTTCCTTTATCATCTCTGTCATCTGCTTCTGATCCATACGCCCAAAAAAGACTTCCGCATTCTCATGCTCTCCGGTACATTCTTTTCCATATTCGGTTGCGGCACTGACATAAACTTTTACATTTCTTCCATCCAGAAATTCCGTAATCCGCCTTCCCTCTGTTGTCCCTGAAAATATTAAAATCCGCTTCATATTCTGATCCTTACCTTCTTTTCTGCCACTGCTATTGTCACCCGATTCATGCACTGCTTCGGCATCAGAAGCCTGCCATCCTCTCCGGTCGCAAGGATCGCCGCCCGCTCACATACATTGTCCACACCCGTGACCTTCCTGACAAACTCCGAATGGGAGCTGACACATTTAACCTTTCCCAACTCTTCTGCTGAAAACGTGTAAAATGGTAGCTTCCACTTTGCCGCATAAGAAAGTAATCCCTCCTCTTCTTTTTTCAGATCAATACTGTCGATCTCAATGACTTCCTTTTCTGTAAATCCAAGGATCTTTTTGCCTCATTGACCGCGCTTTGGATTTCTTCTTCGGAAATCCCTTTGCGACATCCGATTCCCAGCACCAAGTTCTTCGGCGGAAGATCCAGAATCGTCTCTTCTTCCCGCCTTTCACCACTTCTTCCTGCAATCCGGATTCCATATGGATAGTTTCTGAGAAACTCTTCTGTTTCACATAGCTTTAATTCCTCCGGAAACTTTCCTTCTATTGGAAATACACTGTAAAGTCCAATCTTATTCCCATCCAGAACCACAGCTGAGATCTCCTTTGCTTTTTTTCCGGTCTGTCAGTACCAGACCATTGCTTTTTGCAAATACATCTACTGCAAACTTTTGTTCTACATCCGTTGCTGTAGTAAGTACTGCCTGCGCATTTATTTTCTCCGCAATTTCCTTTGCAAGCTCTACAGCTCCGCCCACATGTCCCGACAGGAGCGGAATCACATAGCTTCCTTTTTCATCCATCACCAGAACCGGCGAATCGGTAAATTTGTCCTTCACGTGAGGGGCGATCATCCGCACTGCGATTCCTGCCGCCCGATAAAAAACAAAGCCTTCTCTCCCCAGAGGTCTGCCTATCCAGCTTTTCTTATCTTCCGGAAAAGCATGAAATCCGTATAATCTGCAAAACCGTGTCAAAGTATACACTTTGACACGGTATCCGCTTTGTATGAAATTCTCTCTGACTTTACAGGCCATCTGACAACCTGCATCTGTAAAACTCAAGATTACAATTTCCATAAACTTTAGTATTTCTCCATCTGCTCCACGTTCAGTACAAAAATCGTACTTCCGCCTACCTGCACATTGATCGGAACGGACGGTGCTGCGCTCATGCTGCTCTGTCCTGAGATCAATGCCGGGTTTGCATAAGTGATCGTCTTTCTTTCGCCAGAATTCTTCTTGATGATCTTCAGTGCCTCTGCTACCTTCTCATCATCCACTACAACCATGATCGTGGTACTCTTTTTCTTCAGAAATCCACCAGTTGTAGCCAGCTTTGTTACCATGTATCCGGCAATATTCAGTTCCTCTATCGTCTCCAGTTCATCATCCTTATGCAGGATCGCCATAATCATCTTCATACAAAAACCCTCCTGTCTTATCTGGCTTTTTGATGCCAGATTCCTTTTTCTTTTATTTTACCGCATTTACCTGGAAAGGTAAACGAAAATGTTGAATTTTAAAAGATTTTAAAAGATTAGTTGAAATCCAAAACGAACTTTAACTTTGTGCACTACCTATTACAATAATCTTCTTCAATCCTGCCATCCAGTATCCGGATCACCCGGTGTGCCTGACTGGCAATCTCTTCATCATGTGTGATGATAATAACCGTTCTGCCTGACCTGTGCAGTTCTTTCAGGATTTCCATGATCTCCTGTGTTGATTTTGTATCCAGATTGCCGGTCGGTTCATCGGCAAGAATGATCGGCGGTTTTGCGGCAACCGCTCTTGCCACCGCAACTCTCTGCTGCTGTCCTCCGGACATTTCATTCGGCTTATGCTTCATCCGGTCTTCCAGACCGACACTTTTCAGGGCTTCCATCGCAAGTTGCTTTCTCTCATTTTTTTGACACCCGCGGTATACCAGCGGAAGCTCTACGTTTCCAACTGCATCCAGATTACTGATCAGGTTGAATCCTGGAAAATGAAACCGATCTCTTTATTCCGCACATCTGCAAGCTGATTATCTGTCATACTCGCCACATCCTGCCCGTCCAGAACATACTTGCCTGAAGTCGGTGTATCCAGACAGCCGAGCATATTCATCAGCGTTGATTTTCCCGAGCCCGAATGTCCCACAATCGCAACCAGGTCTCCTTTTTCGATATCCAGATCGATCCCGTCAAGTGCACGGACTTCATTCTCACCCGGATTGTAGATTTTCTTCATATTTTCTATATGAATCAATGCCCCCATAAATGTTCTCCTTTTCTTTTCGCTCTACTTTACGTTCCTGTTTTTCAATATACCTTATTTTGAATCCAATCACAATGCTATCCTCCTGGCATCATGAATTCTTAAGAATTTCTATTGAAAACATCTTTAAATTTCCTTCTTTATAAAAAAATATCAATTATACATCTCGTTTAAAAACACTTATGATAAAACTATCATTTATAAAAAAGGAGATCTGAAAATGACCAATTTAAAATTACCGAAAGATTTTGAAACCTATCCGGAAGCAAGAAAGAATGCTTTTCTGAAAATGAAAGAGCTGAAGGAGTCCGGGCGCAGAATTGTCGGAGTTTTCTGTACCTACACCCCATGGGAACTGATTGAAGCTGCAGACGCAGCTGCAGTTGTACTTTGCGGGATCGGAGATGACAATATCCCGATCGCAGAGACCAGACTGCCACAGAACCTTTGTCCTCTGATCAAGGCAAGCTACGGTGCCGCCCTCGCTGACCGCTGTCCATTCTTCTATTTTTCGGACATGGTACTCGCAGAGACAACCTGCGATGGAAAAAAGAAAATGTATGAACTGATGTCCGAGCTTAAGCACTGCCATATTATGCAGCTTCCGCCAGGAAAAACAGGCCGCGGTGCGCTGGAATTCTGGAAACAGGAGGTAATCAGCGTCAAAGAAGATCTGGAGGATTTCTATCACATAAGGATCACAGATGAGCAGATCCGCAAAGCAATCCATCTTCGCAACCGGGAACGCAAGGCCGTCCTTGACTTCTTTGAGATTGGACGCTTAAAACCGACTCCGATTACCGGTTATGAGATCAACACGGTTATTTCCTCGAACGAATTCACGGTTGATCTGGAAGAAAAAATCAAATACCTGGAACACCGTACCGCTGAGCTTAAAGAGCTTTATGAAAAGGAATATAAAGGCAAACCATCCCGTCCGAGAGTTCTCATTACCGGATGTCCGACCACCGGCGTGATCGACAAAATTGTACGCCAGATTGAAGAACTCGGAGCAGATGTTGTCGGCTTTGAGAACTGTTGCGGTCCACGTGAGAAAAAAGATCCGATTGATGAGACAAAGGATCCAATCACTGCAATCGCCGAAAAAATATCTTCGTGTAAACTGTTCGGTCATGAGTCCGAACCCGGGACGTCTCGAGGCGCTTGATGCCCAGATTGATGAATATCAGGTAGATGGTGTCGTTGAGGTCCTTCTGCAGGCATGTCATACCTTTGCCATTGAGTCCGATGCGATCCGCACCTTTGTCACCAAAGAAAAAGGACTTCCGTATATTGCAATCAATACAGACTATTCTTCTGGTGACCAGGCACAGATCAATACAAGACTCGGGGCATTTATCGAAATGCTCGGTTAAAAAGAAAATCCGGTGATCTTTCCTTCGATCACCGGACTTTTTCTCTTTTTGGCAGAATCATTTAAGCTTCTTCTTTCCCTTCAACAAGGCTGTTCAGCTTCTTGTTAGCCAAGAAGATAAGTGCTGTAAATACTAACATAATGACTGTGATTCCAACAAATACAGGGAACACATCAAATTTTTCAATAAATGCCTGTACAAACGGGCTTAACTTGTTTGCGCCAAATGTAGAAATTGCGATAACCCCATCAAAAGTGAGAGATATTTCTTCGGCGCATACTTACTTACAAATGCATTACGCAGCGGTGAGAAACACATCTCTCCGATTGTAATAACCGTTACAAACAGGAATGGCCAGAAAACGCTTGCTTTTACAGAAGCATCTACGCCAACTCCGCGAACCAGTTCACAAACAACCATTACTCCAAACGCAAGTCCTACAAAAGGAAGCCAAGTGCTACTTTCTTAAACATATTCATATCGCCCTGCGGACGCTCGGCAAGTTTCTTCCAGATGGCTGCCATCACACCACCAAGAACGACACACAAAAGTCCGTTCCATGTAGTAGTAACCCATGACGGCGGAATGTCAAAAGAGCCAATACTCATCTTCACATAATCGGTCATATAAATGACAAGCGCAAGATCCTGCTGATAGTAGAACAGCCAGAAGATAACAGAGAGTGCCGATACAAGAATGATCGCTATCATACGGTTTCTTTCAATTTTGTAAGCGGCTGCTTGTCGTTCTTCCCATCTTCTTTCTTTTCGTTAGACCCGATCACATTTCCATTCTCATCCGTAAGATACTTGAATGGTTTCACACCCTGTCCCTGAAGGTTTTTCCAGTTCAGCACAAACCATGCCAGACCAACGATGCACCAGATCGATGCCACAAAGAAGCACTGACGGAATCCAAGCACATCGCCTTTTTTAAATAAGTGGAGATACAAAAATCCGGTAAGCAGTGAACCTACGAAAGCCCCAACATTTACATAAGAATACTGAATGGAAAATGCAGCATCCAGAAGCTCTTTGTTCTGATATTGTCTTCCGATCAGAGCGTTTAAGTTTCCTTTGAAAAGACCGGTTCCAATCGATACAAGAATGATCATCAGATTGACCATTCCCGGACCTGTTGCCTTCCAGCCTACCAGATATCCGATTGCCATGATAATATATCCCAGAGAGATCGCATATCTCGCTCCCAGCCATCTGTCAGAGATAATTCCTCCGATCAGCGGTGCCATATAGGTGTACGCTGTCAGATTCAGCTGCCATGACTGCCGCTTCTGTTCGCTCAATACCAAGACCACCCTGTAAAGTTGCAGTGATCAGGAATAGAAGCAAGATTGGCTTTGCTCCGTAAAATGCCAGGCGTTCAAACATAAATGTGATACAACAGGCATAAAAGCCTTTTGGATGTTTTTCATTAGTCTGTGCTTTTCCCATTACTTTTTATTTCCTTTCTGTTTTGGCGACTGTCGACAATCGTCATCCTTTATAAGTAATATAGCATAACTTCACCACTTTTTCAATACAGCTCATGTCTTACACTCTTTTTTTGTTATAATTCAACAAAACACAGCAAAAAAAGATGTGGAATATTACTATCCACATCTCTTCATTATTAATATTTATCCATTTACTACTATCTAAAGACTGTAACCTCTCTCTGTATCCTAGACAAGAAAATCAAATGAAAATCCGGAATCCTCTTCCGACAATCCCTGCTCTTTCAAAAGCCTTCGGATCGTTCTCATGTAATGTTCGGAAAGAACGTGACAGATTTTCTCCTTGTTCTTTTCCCTGCAGGCATCCACCAGTTCTTTATGAATCGGATACTGTCTTTCTAACACACGCTTTTTATCCGTGCTCAGGCTGAAGCCCGTAACAATATTTCCATAATTCAGCTCTTTCCATGCTTTATAGAGCCTTGTCATACCAGTCATCTCTACAAGCAGTCCATGCATCTGGTTATCATAGACAAAAACCTGGTCAAACTGCTCTTCATCCAGTTTTTCATTTTTTCCAGCACTTCTTCCATCCGGCAAATGGTATCCTCTGGAACGTTTCCTCCCATCAGCTTCACTGCCATGGTTTCGTAATTCGCCCGCATAAGGTAAATTTCAAATGATTCTTCCAGTGTAATTTCTTTTACAGAGCATCCTGCATTTCTTACATATTCTATAAGTCCTTCATTTTACAGCTGTCTAAGTGCCTCACGAATCGGAGCCCTGCTTGTCTTAAATTCCTTTGCCAGATCCTGTTCCACAATCTTCTGTCCCGGCTCCAGCTCCTGGTAAATGATCCTCTTCCGGATAATATCTGCAATATTTTCTCTTAGTGTTCGATATATTAATTCTGCCATTCCTTTTACCCAACCTTGTTACTCATTCTCTGCCATTTCGGTGCTCTGACACCATAATTATTATAACAGGACAGTTTCTTTCCTGTCTATAAAAAAATTAGAATGCACTCTGAATTTTATTTTTCTATCGTTCCTCGAAATACGCCTTCTTCCAGATTCGGAAAAACTTGCAGAGAGTTCTTCCGGAACTCTCTGCAAATACTTCTTTATGCAATTTCAAACAAACCATCGCCTGCTGCCTTGATATGACAGCTGTAAAATTCTTTGGATGCCTCGATCAGATAACCGGTATCCTTTACACCGGAAGTCTCATAAGCCGAATGCATTGCGAGCTGCGGAAGTCCGATATCCACGGTATTCATGGATACCTGCGCCATTGCAATATTTCCCAGTGTACTTCCACCTGCCGCATCCGAACGGTTGGCAAAAACTGCACCGGTACACCTGCCTTTTCACAGATTGCCTTGAAAATCGCAATACTTACTGCATCACTGGTATATTTCTGACCGGCATGAGATTTGATCACGATTCCTTCGTTCATATAGTTACAGTTATTTACATCTGTCTTCTGCTGATAATTCGGGTGTACTGCATGTGCATTATCACAGCTCAGCATAAAACTTCCGGCAACTGCACGATAGAAATCTTCCTCATCCTTTCCCAGTGCCTTGTTGATCCGCCAAAGCACATCCGACAACAGTGTCGATCTTTGCGCCCCTGCTTGGTTCCTGATCCAACCTCTTCATTGTCAAAGCAGGCAAAAACATTGATATTCTTTGCATTTTCTCCTGCAAGGAAACCATTCAGCGACGCAAACGCACACTGCAGATCATCCAGCTGTGGACAGGATAAGAATTCATTCTCTCTTCCCCATACAGATGGCTCCATTCGGTTATACAGGAACAGATCCATACCATAAATCTTCTCTTCTTCTACGCCAATCTCTTCTGCGATCAGTTTTTCATCTCACCCGGTTCTTTTGCCGATCCAGCAAAACCGGAAGCATGTCTACCTGTTTGTTGATCGCACGGCCTTCATTGACTGCGCGATCCATATGGATTGCAAGACTTGGAATCATCAGAAGATCTCTTTCTACCTTGACCAGTCTGGTCTCCATTCCACTGTCCGTCTTTACAATTACGCGCCCTGCTACCGATAACGGACGGTCAAACCAGGTAGAGCAGATCATTCCGCCATAACCTTCTGTATTCAGAACCGTGTATTTTTTCTTCACCTCAATCTCTGCATTCTCTTTGATCTTAAAGGTCGGTGAGTCACTGTGGGACGCAGTTACATGAAAGCTGTACTCATCCAGTTGGTTTCCGACTTTAAATGCAAGAATGCTGGAATGGTTGCGGGTCACATAATATTTTCCGCCTTTTTCTATTTTCCATTTTTCCGATTCTTTCAGCTCCTGAAATCCTTCTTTTGTAAGAATATCCCGGATTGATTTTACTGCATGAAAAGCAGTCGGCGAGTTCTTTATAAATGATGTGAGTTCTTTAATTGTCTGGTTCTCCATAATGTTCCTCCTGGCATTTCAGCCCCTTTATTTTCCAGATTCTTTTGCACGTTCACACTCGGCAAGCTTCAGCATGATAATTCCAAGTGCAGTCAGCACTACCGGTGTGATCACATTCATTGCAAAGGTAAATGGATTTTTGTTATACATTCCCATTATACAACAGATCAGTGTCACAAAAAAACACCATCCTCCAAAAAAAGTATGCGATCTTCTGATTTTTCACAAAACGGTATTCTGCCGGAATCCGGTCAATACATTTCCTTTAATTCTACTAAATTCCCTTTATTCTGCAAACTGTCTAATGATGTCTTTTACAATAAGGACTGCTTTATCCATTCCTTCTACCGTGATATGCTCAAATACGCCATGGAATGCATGTCCGCCCGTTCCAAGATTCGGACACGGAAGTCCTTTGAAGCTGAGTCTTGCACCGTCTGTTCCCCACGGACCGGTGACACGATTGGTGTAATACCTGCATGCTCAATCGCTGCTTTTGCGTAATCGATCAGCTGCATGCACGGTGCAATCTTTTCGCGCATGTTGTAATAAGATTCTACAATTTCAACTTCCACTTTTCCTTCGCCGTACTTTTTATTCATCTCTTCTGCGATATCACGAAGTTTCTGTGCTCTTGCGTCAAAAGATCTGCGATCAAAATCACGGATAAAGTATTTCATCTTAGTCGTTGTCACATTTCCCTGCACGCTGACCAGATGATAGAATCCTTCATATCCTTCGGTTGTCTCCGGTCTTTCATTTACCGGAAGCATCTGGTGGATCTCGGTTGCAATGGTCTGTGAATTAACCATCACGTCTTTTGCTGATCCCGTATGTACGCTGACACCGTGAATGGTGATAAATGCAGTCGATGCATTGAAATTCTCGAACTGAATCTCGCCTTCCTCATCACCGTCCAAAGTGTAAGCATAGTCAGCACCAAAACCTTCCACATCAAAATGCTTTGCTCCTCTTGCAATCTCTTCATCCGGTGTAAATCCGATGCAGATCTTTCCATGCGGAAGTCCTTCGTTGATGATCTCTTCTGCCACGGTAAGAATCTCTGCGATTCCCGCCTTGTCATCTGCCCCAAGAAGTGTGGTTCCGTCAGTTGTGATCAGAGTTCTGCCCTTTAATTCTGCAAGGTACGGGAACTCATCTACTTTCAGAATATCTCCGGAACCTTTCAGGACAACGTCCTTCCCGTCATAATTCTCAATGATCTGTGGCTTTATATTTTCCCCTGATGCATCTGCCACAGTGTCCATATGCGCAATCAGACCAAGCGACGGCTTGTCTTCGCATCCAGGAGTTGCAGGGATGTGTCCATATACATATCCCTTGTCGTCCACTCTTGCATCTGCGATTCCAAGACCTTTCATCTCTTCTACAAGCATTCTTGCCAGTACCAGCTCTCTGTCTGCTGACGGGACAGTATCGCTTGTCTCATCACTGGTTGTCCATACCGGAACGTAGTTTAAAAATCTTTCGTAAGCTCTCATATTGTTAGGTTCTCCTTTGCTTTTCTTAGTTTCATTTTATTACATAAATTGTCGGATGTACATTGGCGAATGTCGACAATTTATGGGGTTTTATTTTGTTTAATATTTTCGCCAAAATAAAAGTTTTTCACTTTTCAGGTGTTGTATGTTTCCATTTGTGATAGTTTTTCGGTTCTACTTTTTCTTAATATTGTAGATTTTTCTACAGCATAAGTTCGTGGTAAACTTCGCCGTATAGGTTTTCCATTTGGCGAGACCGTCTTCCAGGATCATGTAGCTGTGGGCGCTGTTTTCTTTTGGGATGGAAACGGAGCCTGGATTTAAGTAGAGGTTCTCGTTTCCGAATGGTTCCCAGGCCGGTACGTGGGTGTGACCGTGTAGGAGAATATCGCCTGGCTGCATTGGGATTGGGGTCATGACGTTATGATGGTGTCCATGGGTGGCGTAAATGATCCTGTTGCCGCACGGGATCACTGCATAATCTGCCATGATCGGAAAATCCAGTACCATCTGGTCTACCTCTGTGTCACAGTTTCCGCGTACACAGAATAATTTCTCTTTGACTTCATTTAACATTTTGATTACCTTTTTGGGTTCGTATTCCAGCGGAAGATCATTTCTTGGTCCATGATACAGGATGTCGCCCAGAAGTAACAGTCTGTCCGGACATTCTTTTTTCATCGCATCCAGCATTTCCAGACAATAATATGCGGATCCGTGAATATCTGATGCAATCATTAGTTTCATAACGTTCGTCTCCTTTTCTTCTATCTTTTTGGTAAATATTTCTGTTTCTGTAAATCTTTCATAATTATAAATAGGGGATTGCGTAGCAATGGAAATGGAGCAATCTGGTATCATCATAAATATTCTGCCGTAACAGATTTTTCACTCATTTTCATCTCAGACGGTGTACCGGCAAACAGCAGTCTTCCTCCGGCATCTCCTCCTTCTGGTCCTAATTCTACCACATAATCAGCGGATTTGATAAATTCTATGTTATGTTCGATAACAAAAATGGAATTTCCTTCATCCACCATCTGGTTCAGAAGCTTTAACAGACTCCGGACATTCTTGATATGCAATCCGTTTGTCGGCTCATCAAGAATGAAAATACGGTCTTTACTTCCGAGATAGGAAGCAAACTTCATTCGCTGCAACTCTCCGCCGGATAAAGTAGAAAGTGCCTGATTCAGGTGCAGATAAGAAAGTCCTACTTTTTCCAGAGGCTCCAGCGCTTCGCTGATCTTTGTTCCCCTGAAGAATTCCCCTGCCTGTGCAACAGTCAGATCCATCACTTCCGCAATATTCTTTCCATCTACTTCGTATTGCAAAACTTCTTTTGAATACCGCAGTCCTTTACACACATCACAGGTCGTCTCGATGTCATCCATAAATGCCATATCCGATACGATCACTCCTTTTCCCTTACATGCCGGACACTTTCCTGCGCCGTTAAAAAGAAAACAAAGATGCCTTCTGACCGCACCGCTTTGCAAATATTTTCCGGATTTCATCTGCGACTCCCAGATAGGTCGCTGGAGTGGATCTGAGACTTACACCTGCGCGCGCTGGCTTACAAACACCACATCCTCTCCCATACTGCGGTAAAAGCTTTCCATCAGAGAACTTTTTCCAGATCCGGCAACACCAGCGATCACAACCAGATTTCCTATTGGAAATTCGATGGTAATGTCCTTCAGATTGTGAAGATGGATATGCTCCATCCGCCATATTCCTTTCGCTTCCCTTGCCTTTGCTTTTAGAGAAGTAGTAAGCCGCATCTCTTCTCCAGTCGGCGTATCACTCTCTAAAAGTTCCTTATAACTGCCTTCAAATAAAACTCTTCCACCGGCCATTCCCGGTTCCGGACCCATTTCCACAATGTGATCGGCCATCTCGATCATTTTCCGGTGATGCTCCACCAGAACAACCGTATTTCCACCATCTCTCAATTTTTCCAGTGCACGGCGCATCCGCTCAATATCATGATTATGAAGCCCTGCACTCGGTTCATCCAGAATATACAACAAATCAGAAAGCGAGGAATTCAGGCATTTTGCAATCTTGCATCTCTGAATCTCTCCACCAGATAAAGTAGATAACCCTCTGTCCAGAGACAGATATCCCAGTCCGATATCTATAAGTGCAGACAGTTTGGTATGCAGTGTATCCTGAATATCTTTTGCAAGCGGATCTTCTATTTGAGCAATCCACGCACACAGCTCGGATAATGGAAGTTTTATTACATCAGCAATATTTTTCCCGTCAATTTTGCAGGACAACACCTTCTGATTCAATCTTGCCCCATTACACTCCGGACAAACTCCATGACTGGTGATCGGATCCAATAACTCCCTGTGAAGTTTTCCTTCTTCCGAATTTAGGACACTGCGGTACATCCGATGCACAAGACCTTCGTATTTCGCAGTTTTCGGCCATCCTTCCGGTGGATTCTTAAGACGTATCTGCGGTGAATACAAAAACAGTTCCAATTCTTCTTCGGAATAGTCTTTAATCTTCTTATTCAGATCAAACAATCCACTGTTTGCATAGCGGATCCATCTCCACTGCCCCGGCTCAAATGCCACATAATGGATCACCCCGTCATCATTCAAACATTTATCAAAATCCACCAGCTTATGCACATCCAGATCTGTCACTTCTCCAAGTCCGTTACACCGCAGGCAGCATCCCTGTGGATGATTGAATGAAAAGCTGTCCGAATAACCGACAAAAGGCTGTCCCACTCTGGAAAATAAAAGCCTCAGAAGGGTATAGGTATCCGTATAAGTTCCAACCGTCGACCGCTGATTCGGCGACGGCTTTTTCTGATTGATTACAATTCTTTGCCGGTAGATTCTCAATCCGTTCTACATGCGGTCTTCCGTATTTGGGAAGATATTGCTGCACAAAACTCGGGAAAGTATCATTTAATTCCCTGCGTGACTGCGCCGCAAGAGTATCCAGAACCAGCGAAGATTTCCCAGAACCTGATACTCCGGTAAATACTGTGATCTGATGCTTTGGTATCCGGATGGATACATTTTTCAGGTTATTCTCCGTCGCATGGTGAACAATAATCTCATTTGTTTCCATATATTTATATTCCTCTGTTTTACTCTTTCTACAGTAATTTCTGTATTTCTTATTGTATCTTTATCAAAAAAGAAAGTAAATAGCAAGTTTTGGTTGACTTTAGTATGGTAGATTGATAATATAGTGACGTGACATTTTTGAAATTATATGAGGAGAGATTATTATGAAAAAATAACAGCACTTGCACTTACTTCAGCAATGGTATTATCCCTTGCAGCATGCGGAGGTTCATCTTCCGATACAAAAACTTCAGATGATTCAAAAAAAAAGCATCCAAAAGCGATGTAGAATATGTTCAGGACAAAGGAACTCTTGTAGTCGGAATCACCGATTTTGAGCCAATGGATTACAAAAATGATAAGGATGAATGGATTGGTTTTGATGCCGACATGGCAAAAGCATTTGCAAAAAGCCTTGGCGTAGATGCCGAATTTGTCGAGATCGACTGGGACAATAAAGTCATGGAGCTGGATGGAAAAACCATCGACTGCGTATGGAATGGTATGACACTTACTGATGAAGTAACCAGCGCAATGGCATGCACCTCCGCTTACTGTAACAATGCGCAGGTAGTGGTTGTTCCTTCTGATAAAGCAGACAAATATCAGGACAAAGACAGTCTGAAGGATCTTTCTTTTGCAGTTGAATCCGGAAGTGCCGGAGAAGAAGCTGTAAGCGGAGAAGGATATGACTACACTGCGGTTTCTTCACAGTCTGATGCCCTGATGGAAGTTGCAGCCGGAACCTCTGATGCAGCAGTCATCGACCTTCTGATGGCCGGTGCTATGGTCGGAAAAGGTACCGGATACGAAAATCTGACTCATACCGTTGAGCTTACTACCGAAAAAAATATGGTGTTGGATTCCGCAAAGGTTCCGACCTTGCAGACAAACTGAACGAATTCTTCAAGACAAGCTACAATGATGGTTCTATGAAGAAATGCGCTGAAACCTATGGGGTTCAGGATGCCATCATTGAGCAGAAATAATATTTAAGGCAGGAACTTTTTTATGAATCTGATTATGAAACAAATGCCGGTCGTAGTGTCCGCACTGAATGTCGGCTTTTACAAACTTTAAAATTATTTATTGTGACGCTGGTCGGCGCCCTTCCTCTCGGACTGGTCATTGCCTTTGGCTCCATGTCTCATTTTAAGCCTCTTAGCTGGCTTGCGAGACTGATCGTCTGGGTGATCCGTGGTACCCCGCTGATGATCCAGCTTCTGATTATCTACTATTTCCCCGGGCTAGTCTTACATAACCCGATCTGGGGTGGTGGTGAAGCAGGGCGCTTCCTTGCAGCAGCCGTATCTTTTATCATCAATTACGCCTGCTATTTTCAGAAATCTACCGCGGTGGAATCCAGGGTGTTCGGAAGGTCAGAAAGAAGCCGGTCTTGTACTTGGCATGACAAAGCATCAGATCTTTTTCAAGATCACACTCCTTCAGATGATCAAACGCATCGTACCACCGATGTCAAATGAGATCATCACCTTGGTAAAAGATACTTCTCTTGCACGTATTATCGCGCTGCAGGAGATCATCTGGGCAGGACAGGCATTTATGAAAGGCTCACATGGCATCTCCGGTGCCATCTGGCCGCTGTTCTTTACCGCTGTTTATTATCTTATTTTCAATGGTATCCTGACCGTTCTTCTCGGACGCCTTGAAAAGAAACTGGAATATTTCAGATAAGGAGAATTCATATTTATGCCAATCTTAGAAGTAGAACATATCAGTAAATCTTTTAATAAGACCCCTGTCTTAAAAGATGTTGGATTTAACCTGGAAAAAGGACAGGCTGTTTCCATCATCGGATCTTCCGGAAGTGGAAAGACAACGCTTCTCCGCTGCCTGAACTTTCTGGAACATCCGGATAACGGAATTATCCGGGTAAATGGCGAAACACTTTTTGATGCCTCTGTCCCGGCAACCACTCAGGAATCCGTGATCCGTAAAAACGACTGCATTTTGGTCTGGTGTTCCAGAACTTTAATCTGTTTCCGCAGTATACCGCTCTGGAAAATGTAATGCTTGCCAAAAAGCTTCTCGCCGCAGAGCGCCGGATTTTAAAGAAAGAAAACGTGAAATTCTGACCGCCATCGAGGTACAGGCAAAGGTTCTTCTGACACAGATGGGGTTGGATAACCGGATGGACAATTATCCGCATCAGCTTTCTGGCGGACAATGCCAGCGAGTTGCTATTGCAAGGGCACTTGCCCTGCAACCGGACATCCTCTGTTTTGATGAGCCGACTTCTGCACTGGATCCGGAACTGACCGGAGAAGTATTAAAAGTTATCCGCGAGCTTGCCGACCAGAATACGACGATGATCATTGTAACCCATGAGATGGCATTTGCACGCGACGTTGCCGATCATGTGATCTTTATGGACGACGGACGCATCGTTGAACAGGGTGATCCGCGTCAGATGTTTGAAAATCCAAGTGAAGAGAGAACAAAACAGTTTCTTTCGCGGTTTCATGAAGGATAAGCTGTTAGATGAAGAAGAGGACTTGTAAGGTTTTAGTCTTACAAGTCCTCTTGAAATTTTATCTATTACATTTTTCCATTTGTGGATAGCATTCTTTCGCAAACTTTTTTGTTATCCCAATAGCATGGTTTTGAGGTGTCTTATAAAGATCGCATTCACTACATCTGTTTATTGTCTTTTTTGTCCTTTTCCTAACTTCACCTGCTTTCCCATTTTCATTGACTTTCCCTCTGCCGCACCTTATACTTAAAAGTAATGACTTAAGAAACGGGGGAAATATTCTATGTCAAAATCTTCTGCAAAACTGATGACAGAAGGCTCCATCTGGAAGCGTATCGTTGCTTTTGCGATCCCGCTTTTCTGGGGAAACCTTTTTCAGCAAACTATATAACACCGCCGACTCTCTGATCGTTGGAAATTTTCTTGAAGCTCTGCACTTGCCGCTGTCAGCTCTTCCGGTAATCTGATCTTTCTTATGGTCGGTCTTTTTAATGGAATCGCCATCGGATCCGGTGTCATCGTCGCCAAATATTACGGTGCCAGAGACATTCCGAATCTGCAGAAGTCCATCCATACAACCGTTGGCTTCGGACTGATCTGCGGCGTGATCCTTACCATTGTCGGTATCATTGCCGCACCACAGATCCTGGTGCTTATGGGAACACCGGAGGCGGTACTTCCAAACTCGATTACTTATTTCCGGATCTACTTTACCGGCTCACTTGCCTTTGTCATGTACAACTTCTTTGTCGGCATTCTGCAGTCCGTCGGTGACAGTACCCATCCTCTGATCTACTTAATCGTTTCTTCGATAACGAATATCATTCTTGACCTTGTACTGATCGCAGGTCTCGGATTTGGTGTAGGCTGCCGCTTTTGCAACTGTCATTTCACAGTTTTTAAGTGCTATCCTCTGTATGGTGCAGCTGCTTCACAGTCCGGAGGAGTTTCGGCTTCATCTGAACCGGATCAATCTGGATTCCTATATGCTCCGCCAGATCATTTCTTATGGTCTGCCCGCAGGACTCCAGAACTCGATCATTTCTCTGGCAAATGTATTCGTCCAGGCAAATATCAACCAGTTTGGGGAAATGGCGGTTGCCGGATGTGGTTCTTATATGAAGATCCAGGGATTTGGATTCCTTCCGATCACCTGTTTTGCACTGGCACTTACTACTTTTATCAGTCAGAATCTGGGAGCAAAAGAATATGAGCGTGCTAAAAGGGCGCTGTATTCGGTGTGATCTGTTCCCTTACGATCTCTGAGCTGCTCGGTATCTGCGTGCATTTTACCGCTCCACAGCTTCTATCTGCTTTCAGTTCCACCGCAGAGGTTATCCGCTACGGAGCCATGCAGGCTCATACGGATACCTTTTCTACTTCCTGCTTGCTTTTTCACACTGTATGGCAGGAATCATGCGCGGAGCCGGTAAATCCACAGTCCCGATGTATGTTATGCTGGTATGCTGGTGTCTGATCCGCGTTTCTTATATCGTGATCATTTTAAAATTCATCCCGTCCATTCAGATGATCTTCTGGGCTTACCCTGATGACCTGGGCGCTCAGTTCCATTGCTTTTCTGATTTATTTTCTAAAGTCAGACTGGATACACGGACTGGAAAGATAAATTCCACAAATTTATACTTGACTCATCGTATACAAAAAACCATTACAGGATCTGATGAAATCACATCTCTCCTGCAATGGTTTTCTTTTATCCTAACCCACATACAGTTTCTCACTGCTGTATCCGTTTTATTTCCATTATTTATCCATTCATATTTCCGTTTCGTCAAGAATACGGAAATGTTTCCTGTCTACTTCGATCAGCCTGTCTTTCTGCATCTTCCCAAGCTCATTTGACATCGCGGACCTGTCTACATTCAGATAATCTGCAAGCTGCTGCCGGTTGAACAGGATGTCAAATTCTTTTTCTTTCCGTTTTCCATAGCCTGATAAGACAGATACGACAGCAGTCTTCCCCGGATTGATTTTGATGAAATATGAAAAATCCGTTTCGACAGACGGAGATTCTTCTCTGCGGAAAGCTTCAGCAGATTTTCAATTAACGTATGATGAAACACACACGAATTGGAACAGACTTTCAGTATCCTTCCCACATCAAGAAACAAAATTCTTGCCTCTTCTGTCGCAACTACATTGACCATCAGCTTCTGCCCCGGAATCGCTGCATATGTTTCTGCAAAATCTCACCTCTTCCAGCCCGATCCAGAATGCTGTGATTCCCCAGATATCATCATTCTCAATGAACACGCTGCCGGCAAGAACCACGCCCATCGAAGTAACCTCATCCCCGGCATGGTAAATGATTTCATCTTTTTTATAAGTCTTTTCTACCGGATTCAGACAGTTCAGCATCTGTCTGGCGTCCTCCTTCGTGACGCCCCGGAAAATTGCTGCCTCCTCAAATATGCCCATTTTCTGCTACTCCTCAATTCTCAATGCATTTCTGTCCGCTTTTTAACCAAATCAAACAGCAAAACAAATTACGAATATCCACCTGACTTTATTTCCCAAAGTTATTTTTTCGTTTCTTTCTCTGATATATTCTGCTTAGTCCATCCTCTGTCTCCTTTTGCAATCTTGTTTTTATAGCCTTTTTCGTCTTAGTATGTGCCCGGATTGCTCCATTATTATATAATTCATACTTTTGATGCTTACACCATCTTACTATATTTTTGCAGAATCGGCAAATCTGTTCTGTTTATCTCTGCCGGATAAAACAGCATTCTCTATAAACATTTATTCAATAAGATTTTTAAACTCAATCGTTTCCAACCTATACAAAAACGGAGAACAAGATTTTTCAAAGTTGTACATGACTTGAACAATCCCGTTCTCCGGTTAATATCTTATGATTTCCTGTTCCCTGACATAACCTCACATTTGTCAGATTCTGCGTCTATTCTATAAACATCGCATCCCCAAAGCTGAAGAATCGATATCTCTCTTTAACTGCTTCTTCATATGCCGCAAGCACATGCTCTCTTCCGGCAAGCGCACTTACCAGCATGATCAGCGTTGACTCCGGTAAATGGAAGTTCGTGATCAGGCAGTCCAGTACCTTGAATTTATAGCCCGGATATATGAAAATCTCTGTCCATCCACTGCACTCTTTTAACTTTCCGTTTTCATCAGCCGCAGATTCTACGGTCCGGCAGCTTGTCGTTCCGACGCAGATCACTCGGTGTCCGCTCTCTTTTGCACGGTTGATCTTTTCTGCCTCAGATGCCTCGATCCGGTAGAATTCCGAATGCATATGGTGATCCAGAATATCATCCGCTTTTACCGGACGGAAAGTTCCAAGTCCGACAAGAATCGTTACATGCGCAATCTCCACACCTTCTGCTTTGATTTCTTCCAGAAGCTCCGGTGTAAAATGCAGTCCTGCCGTCGGAGCGAGCCGCAGATCCGGAATGCTTTGCATACACAGTCTGGTAACGATTCTTGTCCTCCAGCTGGTGGGTGATGTAAGGCGGAAGCGGCATCTGTCCAAGCTGATCCAGAATCTCCTCAAAGATTCCTTCGTACTCAAACTTGATCAGGCGGTTGCCTTCCTCTACAACCTCCAGAACTTCCCCTTTCAGAAGACCGTCCCCGAAGCTGACTCTTGCTCCGGGTTTCATCTTCTTTCCTGGTTTTACAAGTGTTTCCCAGACATCATTTCCTTTTCGTTTTAAAAGAAGAACTTCGACTTTTTCCGCCGGTTCCTTCTTTTTCACCGATCAGTCTGGCCGGGATTACCTTTGGTGTCATTGATCACCAGACAGTCTCCCGGGTTCAGATAATCTTTGATCTCACGGAAAATGTGATGACTGGTTGCACCGGTTTTTTATCAAGAACAAGCAGTCTGGAACTGGATCTGTCTTCAAGCGGATCCTGCGCGATCAGCTCTTCCGGTAAATCAAAATAAAAATCCTGTCGTTTCATTCTTTTGACCTCTTTTCGCCTACTTACGAAGCTCGATTCCCATACCCTCGAGTGCCTTTAAGATACGGTCCATAGCAGTAGATACATCTGCATCTTCCAGAGTCTTATCTCTTTGCACGGAATACGATAGAATAAGCAACAGACTTGAATCCTGCCTTGATCTGAGCGCCTTCATAGATATCGAACAGCTTATAGCTTTCCAGATAAGCGCCACCCTTGTTCTCGATCACTTCTTCAATCTGTCCTACCAGAATCTCTTTTGGCATTACCATACTGATGTCACGTGTCACTGCAGGGAATTTTGCAATTCCTTCGTATTTTCTTTCAAATGTTGCAAGCTCTGTGATCTGTGGCATATCAATGACAGCAACGTATGCTCTTTCACCGATTCCATAGATATCAGCAACTTCCGGATGAACCTCACCCATGTATCCGACAACCTTTCCATCGTAAACGATGTTTGCCTGACGTCCCGGATGAAGGAAGTTCTTTCCTGCATTTGGATCATAAGTTTCTTTCTTATGAAGTCCGACTTTTTTTCAAAGAACTCTTCTACAACACCTTTCATACTGAAGAAGTCTCCATCTCCGTACATTCCAAGTGTAAACTGCATTCTTTCGTCCGGCAGTTCTGTCAGTGGAAGTGCCTTTGGAAGGTAAATATTTCCAAGCTCGTACAGACGGACATTTTATTTCTTCTGTTGTAGTTTGTTGCAAGAGAAGTCAGCATTCCGTTTAAGGAAGTCGTACGCATTACACTGTAATCTTCTCCAAGCGGGTTCATGATCTGGATTGCCTGACGCATCGGATCATCCTTGTCTTCCGAACCAGCAATTTATCAAATACTTTCGGACTTTCGAAAGAATATGACATTCCCTGGCTGAATCCACAGAATTGTGCAAATCATTTCTTGCAATATTTCTTCCATTTCCATCTGTTTGAAAGAAAGTCTGCCAGTCGTAGCTTCACCTGTAGGCAGTGTAGTCGGGATATTATCATATCCGTAGAATCTTGCTACTTCTTCCGCAAGATCGGCGATACGGAATAATGTCATGACGGAAGGTTGGTGCGATCACTTCTTTTCTTCTGCATCATATTCCAGGTCGATCTTTTCAAAATATTTGATCATATCTTCTTCCGGGATGTCTGTTCCGAAAGTGCATTGATCTTGTCGGCATCAAATGGTACACGTACAGGTTCTTTTTTTCGCTTGCTGTATACATCAACCATTCCTCCGACAACTTCACCGGCTCCCATTTCTTCGATCAGCTGGCAGGCACGGTTGATTGCTTCATACGTATTGTTTCGGATCCAGTCCTTTTTCAAATTTACCGGATGCATCGGTACGAAGTCCGACTTTCTTACTGGATTTTCGGATATTGGTTCCATCGAAGCAGGCAGCTTCAAAAAGCATCGTCTGTACATTGTCAGTGATCATAGAATTTTCGCCACCCATGATTCCGGCAATACCTACCGCTTTTTCGCCATCACAGATCATCAGAACAGAATCATCCATTTCTCTTTCCTGACCATCCAGTGTTACGAATTTTTCTCCTTTTGGGCATTGCGGACGATGATCCGATGACCTGCGATGGTATCCAGATCATAAGCATGCATTGGCTGTCCGAATTCTTCCATCACGTAGTTTGTGATGTCAACCAGGTTATTGATCGGACGGATTCCTACGGAAGAAAGTCTTCTCTGCATCCATTTCGGTGAAGGTCCGATCTTGATATTTTTACGACTCTTGCACAGTAACGTGGGCAAAGGTCTGTATTTTCTACTTTTACTTTGATGTAATCATTGACATCTTCATCATTTCCGGTTGATGTTACAACCGGTGGCTGAATTCTTTGTGGAATGTAGCTGCTGCTTCTCTTGCGATACCAACCACGCTGAAGCAGTCCACACGGTTGGAGGTGATCTCGTATTCAAATACGACATCATCCAGTCCGAGTGCCTTTACTGCACTTTCTCCGACAACTGCGTCATCATCAAAATGTAGATTCCATATTCCGGTGCTTCCGGGTACATATTTCTGTCTGAACCAAGTTCTTCGATGGAACACATCATTCCGTAGCTGTCGACTCCACGAAGTTTTCCTTTTTTTGATCTTGATTCCACCTGCAACACGCTGTCCCGGTTCATGACCTCCTGCAACGCGTCCGCCATCCAGTACAACCGGTACCTTGTCTCCTTCTTTTTACGTTCGGAGCACCTGTAACAATCTGTACGGTCTCTGTTCCTACATTTACCTGACAGATGATCAGTTTATCTGCGTCCGGATGTTTCTCAATTTTCTCAATCTGTCCTACTACGATCTTATCCAGATCAGCATCCAGCTTTTCAAAACCTTCAACCTTTGTTCCTGTCAGAGTCATTGCATCTGTATATTCCTGCGCTGTCACGTCAAGATCCGGGACATACGCTTTGATCCATGATAATGAAGTATCCATTTTATATCTCCTTCTGATTTGTTTATAAATTTCCCTTATTCAGACTCCAAAATCCAGCAGCTCTCCGCGCTGCTCTTTGATTTTGTCGTACCGTTCGCACATGAAAGTAAATACTCGCTTCGCTCGTGCTTCCTTTTTATTCTGACTCCAAAATCCAGCATCTTTCGATGCTGCCGCAGCTCTCCGTGCTGCTCTTTGATTTTGTCGTACCGTTCGCACATGAAAGTAAATACTCGCTTCGCTCGTGCTTCCTTTCATTGTGTGCTCACTAGAATTGCTTTAAGAATCTGATATCGTTCTCGTAGAGGAGGCGCATGTCGTCGATCTCGTATTTGAGAAGGGCGATCCTTTCAAGTCCTACTCCGAATGCAAATCCTTTATACTCTTCCGGATCAATTCCGCACATCTCCAGAACATGTGGATGAACCATACCGCATCCAAGGATCTCGATCCAGCCGGAACCCTTACAGAAACGGCAGCCTTTACCACCACACTTGAAGCATGATACGTCTACTTCTGCACTCGGCTCTGTAAATGGAAAATGATGCGGACGGAATTTTGTTTTTGTTTCCGGTCCGAACAGTTCCTTTGCAAATTCTGCCAGCGTTCCCTTTAAATCGGCAAACGTAATGTTCTTGTCGATCACCAGGCCCTCAATCTGATGGAAGGACGGGGAATGTGTCGCGTCTACTTCATCAGAACGGAACACTCTTCCCGGTGCGATCATACGGATCGGAAGCTTGCCCTGTTCCATCACACGTGCCTGAACCGGTGATGTCTGGGTACGAAGCACGATGTCTTTGTTGATATAGAAAGTATCCTGCTCATCTTTTGCCGGATGATCTGCCGGAATATTCAGTTTTTCAAAATTGTAAAGGTCATACTCTACTTCCGGTCCTTCCACAACTTCGTATCCCATACCGATGAAGATACGCTCTACTTCTTCCAGAGCGATCGTATTCGGATGACGATGACCTACTGTATTTTTTCTTGGAAGGAAGTGTTACGTCAATAACTTCCTGTTTTAATTTTTCTTCACGGATTGCAGCATCCATTTTCTTCTTTGTCTCATCAAGAAGTTCTTCAATAGCAGACTCTTGTCTCATTCACAAGCTGTCCTACCTTCGGACGTTCTTCGGAGCTACATCTTTCATTCCTTTTTAATACGGCTGTCAGTTCTCCTTTTTTACCAAGGAATTTGACACGTACATCATTTAATTTCTCCGGTACATCAGAAGCCTGGATCTGCTTAATAGCTTCCTGTTTGATGCTCTCAAGTCTTTCTTTCATGATATCCTCCTTAAAACTTGTTTTGGCTATTCATTTTGCGACTATAACAGGAAATAAAATTTCCTGTGGAAGAAAAAAAGAATGTGCCTTGGCACATTCTGGCACCTGCGGCGGTCGCTTGTGACATCTTCCTTATACGCCGCAGTACACATCCTCGCGGGAGCGTTTTATACATTAAGAAAGAACACTTTCCTAATATATAAAAAAATCGCCCCTAAAAAGGGACGAGATAAATCGCGGTACCACCCTGTTTCCTGCTATTTGAATAACAGGCACTCGGACTGCGTAACGTGCAGGGACGTCGTTTTCTACTTTATTTTCAAAAACGCAGCTCACGTGGGAAATTCGTTTCCTGCCTGAACCGGGGAGAACTTACAGCCGGGGATTCTCCTTCTCTGTCGGAAAACAGTTCACTACTTACACGGTCATTGCTTTTTATGATATGTCATATACTTATTTATTGTAACATATGATTTTTTATGTCAAGCGGTTTTATCTGATAGATTCACCGTTTATCTACGCAAAATCATATTCCGGAACCTGGATGCTGCTTTTTTGCAGAACTAATCCTTTCCAGGATATCCCGCTTTGCATCTACCCAGATACAGTTAATAAGCCCTCCCAGCAAAGATCACATACATACAGAAATACAGCCACAGCATCACAAGAATGATCGCCGTCATACTTCCGTACAGACCGGAAAACCCTTTGAAGATTGTCAGATACATTGAAAAAAAACAAACGAGATCACCAGCCATCCCAGAGAACAGAAAATAGATCCCAGAATCAAATCCCGGAACGGAAGCTTCCGGTTCGGCAAAAAGTGATATACCAGAAGCGAAATTCCAGTCATAACAACAAATGAAATCACCGTTCTCAAACGCATGATCATATCCGTCGTCTCCGCAAGAAACGGATTTTTTTGTGATATATAAAAATACTGATATTATTACCAAACACAGAAAGTACCAGAGCCATCACAATTGCTGCAATGAACAGGATCGTATAGATGGATGCCCGGATTCTTAAAATACATAATTTCGTGTCTCACGAAGCTCATATGCACAGTTCAGTCCTGTACTAACCGCAAGTACTCCTTTACCTGCTGACCACAATGCTACAATCGCAGTAATCGGAATGACCGTCTTCGACTGGTTATATACTTCATTTACAATGCCAACCATAAAATCCTGCATATTTGTCTCCGGAAACAAATTTACCACTGCAGTCATAACATCTGCTTTTTGTCACCGGGTATATTGTATGATAGCAAGAAGCAGACAAAATAATCGGGATCATACTCAGCACAAAAAAATAAGCAGACTGGGCCGCGTATGCTCCCACATGCTTTTGTGACACCTGCCCTGTAATTTCCCGAATCTTGTTTATCGTTTTCATCATATAATAACTCCATTTATCTTATCGGCAGTTTCATTTTCAAAATAGTTTATCACATTTTCACTTCTTTGAAAACCAAAAAAAACAGTTGCTCTCGCAACTGTCCTTTATCTTTTGTAGTCCCCGAAATGCCGTTTTCCGTTTTTGACTCCTAGCACTCCGCTAGGTGGGCGACCGCATCTGCTTTTCTGCCTTCCCCTGCGCAATGAGGGCCTGACATATTACAGAGATATAAGAATCCTGTTTAAAGTATTGTAGGTTCAAAAATACGGAAGTCTCGAACATTCCAGGTTTTCTAAAACCTATTATAGACTATCAGCTGTGTTTTTTCAACTGTTAATCGTTGAAGATATTTACTTTTTTACCAGAAATTAAAATACGTTTAACGTACCCATTTCCCGCTTTTTCCACCGGACTTTTCAAGCAGATGGATTTCTCTGATCTCCATTCCCCGGTCAACCGCCTTGCACATATCATAGATTGTAAGAAGAGCGGTATTTACCCCGGTCAGTGCTTCCATTTCCACACCGATCCTGCCGGTACATGCCGTGTGGCAGATTGCCCGGATCCCATGCTCTTCTTCCAGATATTCAAAATCAATCTCGACTTTGGTAAGGTTTAACAGATGGCACAGCGGAATCAGTTCTGCTGTCTTTTTTGCACCCATGATCCCGGCAATTCTTGCTACGCCAAGAACATCTCCTTTTTTCATGCTGCCTTCCTTTACTTTCTGAAAGCATTCTTCCGACATGCGGATCACCCCTGATGCAAGTGCTTCTTTTTGTCTCAGCCTTTGACCCCACATCTACCATCACTGCATTACCATCTTCGTTAAAATGTGTAAATCCACTCATGATTTTTAACCTCTTTATTTTCTGGCACATTCGCCTTCTGTTCCCCGGAGAATTCCAAGCCCATGTCCAAGTTCAGGAAGCAGAAACCCAGTGCTTCCTGTACTGCTTTGGGACTTCCGGGAGATTGATGATCAGCGTTTTTTTTCGGATACCTGATACAGCTCTGCTGAACATAGCACGCTTTGTAATCGTCATCGAATAATTCCGGATTGCCTCTGCTATTCCGTTTGCCATCCGGTCACAGACATTTACCGTCGCCTCCGGTGTCCGGTCCTGCTCGGAGAATCCTGTTCCTCCGGTGGTAAAGATCACATTAAGCTGTCTCTGATCAGCCAGTCTGATCAGCTCTTTTTCCAGTTTTTTCTGCTCATCCGGTAATAAAATCGTTTCTTTAATATCATATCCGACATCTTTCAACATTTCGACAATCATGGGTCCGCTTTTGTCTTCTCGTTCTCCGGCAGAGCCTTTATCACTTTAAAGTAATAACTGCCGCTGAAAATGGACGGTCACTTTTCACCTGTTCCATGACAACTTCATCTCCTACCTTGATATGACCTCCGGTGACGACTTCTGCAAAACGCCTCCCTTGGCATAATGCAGTCACCCATTCTCTTATAAATCTGACAATGACTGTGGCATTCTTTTTCCAATCTGTGTCATCTCAAGTACCACATCTCCGATATGAAATCTTGTTCCAACCGGAAGTGCGCGAAAATCAAATCCCTCCACGATCAGATTTTCACCAAATGCACCATACGCAACTTCTGCCCCTTTTGCACGAAATTCCTGAATCTTTTCATCGGAAAGCAGACTGATCTGACGATGCCATTTTCCACCGTGCGCATCTCCTTCAATCCCCAGTCCATTTTGACCATGGCTTCACGAACCTCATGTTTTTCGGTTCCTCTCTTTTCACTGATGCAGATTCCCTTCAGTCTTCCCATTTTTATGTTTATCCTCCGATCTGTGACATATTTTTTCTGTTCTGTAATAAAGTTCTGCTCCTCAAAATGATGCATCTTCGGTTTTCCACGGATCGCCTGTTCGAGACATTTCCGGATTTCTTCTTCCGATCCGTGTCTTGCTGCCTCAAAAACGGAGATAGTATCTGCATAGCACAGACACGCTTTTAACTTTCCGGTTGATGTCATCCGGATCCGGTTACATCTGTCACAGAATTTTCCATGCAATGCACTGATCAGACCGATTTTCCCTGAAAACCCGGCAGTTGATAATACACAGCAGGTCCGTTCCCAAACCGTCCCTCTAACGGATAAAACTCTCCTTCTATCCCATAAGCTTCTTTCAGTTTTCCAAGCACCCAGGCACCGGAAATGCCATTCTCTGCTCTTCCCTGTCCAATCGGCATCAATTCAATAAAACGGACATCCAGCTTGTTCTTTTTCGCCAACTCTGCCAGACTTTTCCATTCCTCATCATTGACTCCTTTTTGCAGGACCGTGTTGATCTTTACCCGGATCTCGCTTTTTTCTGCCATGAAAATGGATTTTCTGACTCTTTCCAGTTCATCTGCCCCGGTAATCTCCTGATATTTTCCGGAATCAGTGTATCCAGACTGATATTCACCGCATCCAGCCCCGCTGCAAGAAGATCTTCCAGATTCTCACCCAGAAGAACCCCATTTGTCGTCATTGTTACTTCTTCTGTGCCGGAATCTGCCGGATCATCCGGATCAGATCTGCACATCCTTTTCTGACCAGAGGCTCCCCTCCGGTAATCTTAAACCTGGTAATCCCGATCCGGACAGCCTCCCTGCAGATTCGTTCAATCTCCTCATAAGTCAGGATTTCTGACATAGGAATCCACTTTGCCCCATCCGGCATGCAGTACCTGCATCGCAGATTACAGCGGTCTGTGATTGAAATTCTCATATATTCAATTGTTCGCCCATAAGAATCTCTCACAGCCTTTTCCATCCTTTCTTAATTCCAGAGTGGTTCCAGTAACACCTCGATCGTACCGCCGCAGACCATGCCTTCTTCCTCCGCATCATCTCCGGTCATATCCACATATTCTGTCTTTAGTCCTGTATTACTTTCATGCATCATGACTCTCGCTTTTCTTCAAACCTCTGCCTCCATACAGCCGCCTCCGATGGTTCCAACACAGTTGCCGTCTTCCAGGATCAGCATCTTGGATCCCACATTTCTTGGTGCAGAACCCTTTCTTGTAATGATCGTTGCAAGCATCTTCTTTCCCGGATGAGCGATATCCAGGATTGCTTCCAGCAAGTCTTCCGGATAACCGCAGACTCTCTTGTTCTGATTCTTTACTTCGATGATTTCCGCCATGATCGCCACACCGATCTCCTCCGGTGTCTCAGCACCGATGTTCAGACCAATCGGACTTTTTATCTCGCCGATTACTTCCTGGCTGCATCCTTTTTCAATCAGATTCTGCTTTACCATCGCACTTCTTCGCCGGCTTCCGATCATTCCGATATAAGCATGTTCCTTCCCAGCGATCTTCTCCAGACAAACCTGATCATATCTGTGACCTCTGGTCAGTACAACAAAATACGTATCCTTGTCTCCTTCGATCTGATCCAAGGCATCTTCAAACGGCTGGCAGATTACTTCCGTTGCCCCCGCATTTCTGGCATGATCGGCAAACTGCGGACGATCTTCAAGAACCGTGACCTTCCATCCAAGCATAATCCCGATTTTGATCACCGGCACCGATACGTGACCACCGCCACAAATGACCAGATGCTCCTGCCCTCCAATTATATCACAAAACACCTCTTTGCTCTCTGATTTCATAAAGTCCGCACTTTTTCAAGTCTCCTGCTTCTGAAAAATGTGCTGAAAAGAAACCGTTTTCTTTACTTTCCCAGATTATTTTTTCTCTGCCAAAATTGCTTTTTCTCCGGCTGCGGATCCTTTTGCCACTGTCAAAAGAACGTAATCCCCCGGCTTTGGTAAATCTTTTAATATCTCAAATACATTTTCCATCAAATCTCATCTACCCTACTACATATTTATTCAGTCTGTCAAATGCTTCTTTTAATACGGTTCCATCCTGAAACGGATCGGAATCTTCCGGCATTTCATCTCTCGCATGACATTTTCTTTTATCCCCATCACGTTTTCTCTGCCATGCAATACTTTTATTGTAACAAATTTTTCCGCCAAATGAAATAAGAAGGTGCAGCTCTTTTTGTCTGCACCTTCCCTTTTCCTTTATTTTATGATCTGATTTTAAAAATACTTTGCATTCAGCTTTTTGACTGTCCATGCAAACCATACCAGTACTGCAAGTACCAGCACTAACATCACCCAGAATAATTTTCCTGTACTCTGCACATAAGTATTATACAGATCTTCTGCGCCGTACAAGATCAGCACTACCGCAAGCACAAGAAGCTTTCGGTCCTGCTGCTGCCCTGTATGCTTCCTTATCCTTACACTTCTTTATATTCGTATCTTTTGGTACAAGAATTGATGTATTGATGATTCCTTTGAATTTAAGTTGAAACCATGCATACAGGCTATACAATCCCGCCCCAATACCAATGATCCCGAAAATTCCTTCCATTCCGTTCATTCTTTTGCCTTCTCCTGTCTATTTTACGCCAAGAATATTCTTAACAGTCTGCTCCATCTGATCCACATCACATTCCGTATTGTGACGGATCTCGGCATTCATGATCTCTTTGATGGCATTCGGAAGCTCTGTACCGGATACTTTCTGAAGCTCCTCGATCAGTTTGAAATCATCCTGTCCTTTATACTTCGAATCGATCGCTGACATAACGCTTCCTGCAAATTTGTATGGACTTGCTGTGGATGCGATTACTGTCTTTCTGTCATCTTTACTGTCTTCTCTGTAAGCTTTATACACCGTTGCAGCTACCGCCGTATGGGTATCCATTACATAACCGGTATCTTCGTATATATCATGGATTGTCTTTGCGACCTGCTCTTCTGTCGCATATCCTGCCCGCAAAATCAGCCAGGTTTGCTTTCATCTCACCTGTAATCGCGTAACTTCCCTTTGTCTTCAGCTCAGTCATAAGATCCGTATCTTTTCTTGCATCTTCTCCTGAGATCTTGTAGATCAGACGCTCTAAGTTGCTGGAGATCAGAATATCCATAGACGGAGATGTTGTAAGAACAAATTCACGGTTACGGTCATAAGTTCCTGTCTGGAAGAAGTCATAGAGAACTTTGTTCTCATTGGATGCACAGATCAGTTTTGCAATCGGGATTCCCATATTCTTTGCGTAGTATGCAGCCAGAATATTTCCAAAGTTACCGGTCGGTACAACTACATTGATCTCTTCATCTTCCGCAATCTCTTCATTCTGAAGAAGCTTCGCATAAGCATATACATAATATACCACCTGGGGAACCAGACGGCCGATATTGATCGAGTTTGCTGAAGAGAACTGATAGCCTGCTTCATTTAACTCTTTTTCCAGCTCTTTGTTCTCGAACATTGCCTTCACACCGCTCTGTGCGTTGTCAAAGTTACCGTGGATCGCAACAACAGAAGTATTGTCTCCTTTCTGTGTTACCATCTGCAGCTCCTGTACGCGGCTGACTCCGTTCTTCGGATAGAATACGATGATCCTTGTTCCTTCCACATCTGCAAATCCGGCAAGTGCAGCTTTTCCTGTATCTCCGGATGTGGCAGTCAGGATTACGATTTCATTCTTCACCTGATTTTTCTTTGCAGAAGTAGTCAGAAGGTGCGGAAGAATGGAAAGTGCCATATCTTTGAATGCGATCGTTGCTCCGTGGAACAATTCCAGATAATAAGCATCCTCCACCTTCGCAAGCGGTGCAATCTCTTCGGTATCAAACTTACTGTCGTAAGCCTTTGCGATACAGCTCTTCAGCTCTTCTTCTGTAAAGTCTGTCAGGAATTCCTTCATAACTGTATATGCGATTTCCTGATAGGTCATCTCTTTGAGCTCACCAAGCGACACCGGAAGCTTCGGAATCGAAACCGGTACAAATAATCCGCCGTCATCTGCCAGCCCTTTTAAGATTGCCTGGGAAGCTGTTACTGTCTTTTCTGCATCTCTTGTACTCTTATAAAGTAAATTCATGGTTCTCCACCCTTCTTATTCTTTCTGATTCACTTCAGCAATCTGCTAAAGTATTTTCCTATTTAGCGATTATAGCATAAGAACCTTTCAAGTGCAATGCCATCCTTATCTGCGTTTCCACATTCGTCCCCACATCCGGCTCAGAAGAAAACACAGGAGCAGTGCCCCGGTCAGAATAACACCGATCAGAAATACCAGAATCTTTACATAAGATCCATCTCCTGTTGCAACCGTCTTTGCTTTTTCTCAGTTTCCTTTGGCTTTTCCGGACTTTCCGGTTTTTCCTCTTCTACCTGCTTTTCCTTTTTATAGGTTACACTCTGCCCTTCGTCCTCCAGATCTGCGTGCACTGCAACCAGCTTCTCTTCCAGATACACTTCCTCAAATACAACAACCTGTTCTCCGTTAAGCTTCGTTGCATCAAACGTAAATTCCATCTGAAGTTCTCCGGAATCTGTATCCGGGATCAGCTTTTTCTCTACTGTTACTTCTTTTTCCATCCTGGAGAACCGGCTCTTTGGTCTCCTTATTCATTATTGTGCCTTTAACTACATATTCTTTTCCAATCTCCAGATTTTTCCATTTTACCTGATCTATGACCGTTACCTGTTCTGTCCGTTTCCCGTTATGCGTTCCCGTTTCCCGGTCAGATGCTCTTGTCCCGATCTCCGGTACGGATGTTCATCATTTGTCAGTGTCCCCAGATCAATTACTCGCATTTCCTTTGTTACTTCCACCTCAAACGCAGGAATCAGCATCCGGTCTTCATTATTTTTACAAGACAGTTCTTCCACCAGATACGTTCCATAAGGAAGCGCTCCTCTTGTATTATCCGGAGTTCCTTCCCCGAACCAGATCCCATCTTCACTTGTTTCCCCCTTATTCGTGTTGACCGTATGCAGATTCCAGTACGCACCGGTCGAAGCCTCCCCGTTTTTGTCTGTCCGGATCACATGGCTCTCCCCAGTTGCCTGCGATGTGATCCGAAATGGGATATCCGCCAGTCTTTTCAAGGTTTTATCTGCCGCTTTCACCAGCTTTAAATCCCCACGGATGAGCTTTTCCTTTATTTCCACTGGATTCCATATTTTCAGGGCTTTATAGCTTCCATTTTGCTCCGTTCCAGTCCTGATACAATGTGTAACGGTGTCCACCAGATACCCTTCCGGCGCATGCATCTCCCATACCGTAATCGTTCCAAGCGGAAGCTCGTTATTTTCAAAAACGGATCTCCGCTGATCAGGTGCGCCTCATCCATCCGGACCACACCATCCGCATCCGACTTCAGCTTCCAACTCCTGAGCGGCACCTTCACACCGATCTCATTTTGATTGTCAAAAATGCTATCAAAAAATGCCACATGAAATTCAGCTCCCGCAAGAGAAAGTCCTGCCTGCGCCTGCCCTTTCCCTGTTTCCGCATCCTGCTTCCGGATCAAGAATTTCCACCTTTTCTTTTTTACGGTTCATCCTGACACTCATAGGTCACGGTCTGTCCGGCATTCACCGTGATCTGCCGTATCTTTGTGTCCAGTACATAGCCTTTCGGTGCTTTAGTCTCTTTGATGTCATAGGAACCCTCCGGCAGATTTTCTGCCTTCCCATATCCTTTCTTGTCTGTCCGGATTACGCAGACTGCCTCGGATGTCCCACTTTTACAGACGGTATACTCTGCCCCTTCCAGTGAGTAGAGCTGATTATCAGCCGTAATCTCTGACCTTGCAGAACTCTTCATGATCTCCAGGCTTCCGTTATGGGTTGTCTTAAAAGATATATCGTTGATCTGGATTTTGCCACAAGCTGTGAAATCTGATTACCACTCGACGGGATAGATGCCGAATGCCAGAACCGGTTATCGTTGCTATTATCTCCCCAGAAAAATCCGATATGGCAGTCTGCATCTTCTTCCTCCCAGGAAACCGGCTCAAAATAGATCACATCTCCTTTTTGCGCTTTTCCGCCCGCAAGCAGCTCCTCAATGGTGTTGTAATGATAGGATTCCACGGCATTGTCTGTCATCCAATGAAACCAGTTGCTCGCATTGACCTTGCCGCCACGAAGACTTCCTTTGTCAATTCCTGACAGATCCGCTCCACATTTTTCCAGAACATAAGCGACAAACCCGGTACAGTTCATTGCCCCATTTCCACCGTAGGCTCCGTTCGGACGCATGCAGTTCTCTGCTGTCAGAGGATAGCCGCTGTAAGGCGTTCCCAGATAATAACCGTCCTTTTCGTGTTTTTTAACTCCTCAAGCACTTTTCCCGGCTCTGCTCCTAATTTTTCATCAAGTTTTACAATCGTTTCTTTTCCTTTGCGATTCTCTCTGCTGAGTTTGCAGATACGACAGGCATACTGCGCCCGACAATGTACTACCGCCAGAATCACACTTAGTATTCCGGCAAAATGATTCTTCATATATTTCATAAAAGTTTCTCCTTCTGCCTTTTCAGGTCAGAAAAGAAAATATAAAAGACGAGTACCCTTACTATAAAGGAAGAGTACCCGCTTGTCAATAGTATTTTATTGTTGATCTGCCTCCAGAACGATCACACTTCTCGGTCCCACAAGAATTTTTTCCTCCGAAATCCGTACCGGATTCTGATAAATTTCCTGCTTTTTATCTCCAGTATTTACCGCCACATGCCAACTATATCCGCCAGGAAGTTGTGGAAGTTCTACCCAGACATCTTCCCAGTATGGATTCATCAGAAGATACACACAGTCTTCTTTTTGCCATTTTGTTATCATATCCGGCAAACATGACTGCCGCCGTCCGGATCTCCGGTCTGGAAAAATCCAGTTTCCACGGCACTTCACCGTGAAAGCTGATCTCCGGAAATCCAAGACTGCTCGCCCCTGCATCTCCTGTGATCGACGGATGCCGTTTCCGAAATGCCGTCATATAAGCACAAAAATCAAATACATCCTGAAACTTTTCTTTTCTTGTCCAGTCCAGCCAGGAAATCTCGTTATCCTGACAGTAGGCATTATTATTCCCGAACTGAGTATTGCCAAACTCATCACCTGCAAGGAACATCGGTGTCCCTCTCTTTTGCAAAGCAGGACCGCCAAAAGCATTTTTCATCATCCGGTGGCGCAGTTCAACAACCATCACCTGATCAGTGTCCCCCTCTGCCCCACAGTTCCAGCTCCGGTTATCGTCACTTCCATCAAGATTTCCCCATCCATTAGCCTCATTATGCTTCTGGTTATACGAATAAAGATCATACAGGGTAAATCCATCATGGCAGGTCAGGAAATTCACAGAAGCATGTTTTCCGCGGATTCTGGTATCATAAATGTCCGGAGAACCGGCAATTCTCTGAAGCGCTGCTCCTGCTGCCCAAAGTCCCCCTTTTAAATATTCCCGCACGTCATCCCGGTATCTGCCGTTCCACTCCGACCATCTGCGAAATGCCGGAAAGCTTCCCACCTGGTAAAGCCCTGCCGCATCCCACGCCTCGGCGATCAGCTTTGTGTCTGCAAGCAGCGAATCATAGGCAAGATTCTTTACGAGTGGTGGATTTTCCATCGGTGACCCATCCTCATTTCTTCCCAGGATCGATGCAAGATCAAACCGGAAGCCGTCCACCCGGTACTCTGCCACCCAGTATCGCAGACAATCCTGGATCATTTTGATCACCACCGGATGATTACAATTCACAGTATTTCCACAGCCACTGAAATTATAATATTTTCCATCGGGTGTCAACATATAATAAATCTGATTGTCAAATCCTTTAAACGAAATAAACGGTCCGCATTCATTTCCTTCCGCCGTATGGTTAAACACCACATCCAGGATTACTTCAATCTGGTTATCATGCAATTCCCGGATCAGTTCTTTTAATTCTACTCCTTCCCGGTTGTATTCCGTTGATGCTGCATAGCTCGTATTCGGCGCAAAAAAGCTGACTGTATTATACCCCCAGTAATCAATCAGTTTCTTTCCATCAACCTCACGGCTCCCCTGCAGTTCATCAAATTCAAAGATCGGCATTAGCTCCACCGCATTAATCCCCAGTGTTTTCAGATAAGGAATTTTTTCCCGGATTCCCGCAAAGGTTCCCGGATGACGGACACTTTTGTCCATCTTCGTGAATCCCCCTGACATGCATCTCATAGATGATCAGTTTTTCCATCGGGATCTTATCTGGCTTTTCACTGCCCCAGAAGAAATTATTCCGGACTACTCTGGCACGATATCCCCTGTATTTAGTGCTTTTCCCCATACACTCTGCCCAGTAACTGCCTTTGCATACGGATCCAGTAAAATATGCTTTTTATCAAACAGCAGACCTTCCTTTGGTTTCCACGGTCCGTCCAGCCTGTACGCATATTCAAATTCTTCAATATCCAGTCCGAATACCATCATGGAAAATACATCCCCGATCCGGCAGTTTTCCGGGAATGGGATCACCGCATAAGGTTCCGGTTCCTTTCTGTGAAACAGAAGAAGTTCACATGTCACAGCCCCTTTTGAATGCACTGTAAAATTAACTGCCGACTGAAATGCAGTCGCACCCTCATCACGATACAGTCCGGGACAGATTTCAAATCCATTTACATTTTCTGTCGGAACCCATCTTGGCATCATTTCTTCCAGCATTTTACCAGCTCCTTCCATGTCATGTTTTCAGTATAGCACATTTTTCCGTTTACACATCTTTCCTTTCTGTATATAATATAAAGGATTACATATTTTTGCAAAGCAGACTCAAGGAGGTTTTTTATGACTGCACAGCATCTATATTATTTATTTCAGTGCTTCTTTATATATGCCTTTTTAGGCTGGTGTACAGAAGTTGCGTTTCCGCTTTTTAAAGAACGTCGTTTTGTCAACCGTGGATTCTTAAATGGCCCGATCTGTCCGGTATACGGTTTCGGCGTGGTTGCAGTCATTCATTTTCTGACACCGCTTCGTTCCAACCTGCTCCTGCTATATCTCGGAAGTGCTATTCTTGTTACTGCAATCGAATGGCTGACCGGGTTCATTCTCGAAAAGGTTTTCCATAACAAATGGTGGGATTATTCTAATATGCCGCTCAATCTGAATGGATATGTGTGCCTTTTGTTTTCTCTGATCTGGGGAGTGTTCTGTGTTTTCATCGTAGATGTATTCCATCCACTGATTGACACACTGCTCTCACACATTCCTTTCCTTGTCGGTATCATTCTTGTATGTATTCTGGTGATTGCCGGACTTGCCGATCTCTATGTAACAGCATCCGGTATCCTGAAGCTCAATAAACGTCTTGAAAAAATGCAGGCCATTGCAGACGAACTTCATCAGATTTCCGACAAGCTTGGTGAATCAATCTACAAGCGTACCATTACAGCTATGGAAAAACAGGAAGAGTTCAAAGATACTGTATCTGAGAAGCAGGAAGAATTTAAATCTGCTATTTCCGAAAAACAGGAAGCAATTTCAGACACCCTTGCCGATGTTTCTGACGAAGTAAAAGAACGGATTGCTCTTCTTCGCAGAAGCTACCTGGAAAATGTCAAAGCAACTTCTCATATGCAGAAGCGTATCATGAAAGCTTTCCCGAAAATGCAGAGCCGCAATTACAAAGAATCCTTTGAAGATCTTAGAAACAAACTGAAGGAAATGTCTCTCAAAAATAACAGGTTGTAAAAATCCATCTGGTTTTCTTTAAAAAAAGAAATCAGATGGATTTTTTATCTTTAAAATTATGATGTGAGTATCAAAAGTAAATTTTACCACTCACTAATGTTTCCTCTTGATCTTGTCCAGATACGGAATCTCGATTGGATCGATTGCATCAAGTGGCTGTTCTTTATTGATCTTCTTTTTTGCGTGTGTGCTTTTTCAGAAGTGCACCACCCCGGTTATAAAACCAGAAAGAAAAGATCAGAAGTTTATTGAATTTTCCAATTTTGTCTTTTGTCGTCTTCGTGTAATACTCCCCACCGGACTGGATCTCTCCTTTTTCCCTGATCTGCCGGATCAGATCCAGCTCTGTCTCAATCCGTACCGGAAATTCCGTATACCCCATGCCGACGCAGTCCAGCTTATGCGCATCACTTCCTCCGGTTCCCGGTTTTCCATATTTTTCAGCAAGATACTTCGCCCCTTCATTGGACTGTGGTGGCTCACATGCATTGAAAGTCTCTATAAAATCAAATTTTTCAATCAACTCCGGAGATTTCTGCCATCTTTTTTCGTATTCGTAAAACTCAGATACTTTTCCCCACACGGATGTGCCGGTCCACAGATTCCTCCATTGTGATGCACAAAATCAATCAGCAGCGAAAGCGGAAGCCCTCTCAGCTCCAGAAGGCGCATCTTTACTCCCTGTGGCATAATGATCAGAATGTGTCCCGCATCCAGTGTATCATACTCTATTCCTTTCAATACGACAAAATCTTTTGTATTTTCTCCCTTTGACCGTATTCTTCCAGTGCCGATATCCATTATAGGTGTCATGATCTGTAACCAGCATTCCGCCAATGCCTTTAGACTGCAGACTTTTTAATAAATTCTTCAATCGGCACTTTGCTGTCAATTGATCCTTCTCTTACATGACAATGCATATCTATCTTCATATTTTCATCTCCAGATCTTATATCGTTGATACTATTTTTATTATACCTCCTTTTTTATAACGCTGCAAGAAATACCGGTTTCTTCCAGCCATTCCTGATCAAATGCAAAAGAGGATGTATCACATTCTGATACATCCTCTCATCCATCTTATCTATTCTTCATCCTCGTCATCATCATCATCATCCAGATCGATCAGCATGGTTCTTGCCATCTCTATTTCTTCTTCTTTTGATGTTTCTTTCTTGATCGCATTTGCTCTTCGAACCTGCTTCTTGTTAATCTCACTTGACTTCATAATAAACTGGATCACGATTCCGATAAATGTAATCCCAATCGAAATGATCCACATGAAAATCACATTTTTCAGACCTGCCAGATCATAGATCATCATTCCTGCTCCAAAACCGCCTGCTAATGCCGTCGCAATAATCACAAACGGTTCAAACCAGATCATCGCAAGGATTGCGAAAATCAGTCCGACTGCTCCGCAGACTGCCAGCATGATCCAGTTTCCCGCATTTGTAATCGCAAGTACTGTGCCAGCCATTCCCAGAAAGCATACCCAGAAAGCTCCGAATTTCTTAAATACACTGTTCAGTATTGCAAAAACCAAACCCGCAACACCGGCTGCGATCAGTACCGGAACAACTTCCAGTCCCATAAGATATGTCACGGCAAATCCAAGCAATGCCCCTGCAACAAATCCAATCACTGCATTCCAGACACGGATCAGCTTCAAACCTAAAATTCCAATGAAAACTGATATAACAATTGATACCGCCGAAACAATCACGGCTTCTTTTCCTGCTATAAATACCGCACTATTTCCCATGATATCCTTCAATACTATACCTATTGATTCCATCCTAATCTCTCCTCCTGTCGTACTTTCCTGTTGTTAAGTCAGACGCTTATTTTGATGAAGAGTCTGAAGATGTATCTGTATCTTCGGTCGTGCTCTTAACCGTTACGCCCTGATCAGCAAAACTGATCGTATTCCATACTTTTTTATGTACTTTAATATCCGTTTTCTTTTTTCCATTTCTTACAAATTGACTGATACTGGTCACTCTTTCTCTGTGATACAATGGACTCTTTCTTGGTATCCGTTGCATCACGGTCAAGAAGGCTGACTACTTTTGCAACATAATAGCCATTGTCTGCTTCGATCACGTCTGTTACTTCGCCTTCTTTTAACTTATCAGCAGCTTTGATCAGATCTTCGTTTGGCGATGTCGTATCCGAGTCAAATGTCAGATCGGTGGCTGATGCACCTACTGCTGTTGCAAATACAGAAAAATCTTCTGCCGAAGCCGCATCTTTCTGGAAATCTTCTGCTTTCTTTTTCACTTCTGCTTTTTTGTCATCTGACATATCTGTCGATTTTCCATCACTGCCCGTTGCCTTTGTAGAGAACAGCACATACTGCATTTTCTTCTGTCTTTGCTTCCTCATCGGATACATTCGTATCTACATCCGCAGTCATGGCAGTTTCCATCTTCTTCTGAAGTGTCAGAAGTTCCAGTACTTTCTTTACCGTCTTTTCATCGCCCGATACTGTATCTTTTGCAAAGCACTGTCATTGCTGTCAGTAAATTTCTTCGCAAAGCATCCTCGATGCTTTTTTCCTCATCATCACTTAGCGAAACTTTATAATCATCCTTGTGCTCATCCAGAATATACATTTCTTCCAGAGAATCCATGATTGAATCCTTATAATTCTCTTCGTAAGTCTTTCCGTCTGTAACTTCTTTTCCCCAAAAATCATCTCCCAGATAACTGCTATATGTTGTTTCAAACTGCGCCTGCTGATATCTTGCAAAAAAGTTCGCCACATCTGCAGTCACTTTCTCATCTCCGACTTCTACCACTGTATCCTGTCCGTTAAACTTGCTTCCACATCCGTTTAAAGATGCAATGCAGGCAACTGCCAGTATACAGGCAACCACTCTTTTTTTCATTTATAAAATTTCCTCCTTGATCTTCGCTCCATTGTACACACTTCTTCACTATGCACTCGTATAGTATATCTTTTTTACCTTACTGGCAATCTTTTTTCATAAAAAATACACATTATTCTTCGACAAGTCCCTGTATATCTTCGACAATTTTTCCTGCATTTTCAAGAATCTGCCCTGCTTTTTCTTTTTTATTTTTCCGAAGTTTACAATAAATAAAATATGAAGTTTCTGCATCTGTCTTAAATGTCAGTTCTCCCTTATATTTTGCCAGCAGTTCCGGAATCTTTGCTACATTTACCCTTGCCTTCTCATACATGGTAAATTTGTATTCATCGCCTTTGCTCTACCGAAATTACATAAGCCGCATGTGCTTTCGCCTTCAGTCTGCGCGATCATCAGAAGCCGCTTGCACCTTGCGTGGCGGATCGCCGAAACGGTCAATCAGTTCTTCTAGCATATCTTCCTGTTCTTCTTCTGTCTCAATTGCCGCGATCCGTTTATAGATATCCAGTTTCTGATACTCATTCGGAATATAAGATGCCGGAATATAAGCATCAATATTCAGATCCACGGTTGTCGCATAGGTTTCTTCGGGATTTCTCCCTTCAGGTGACGGACTGCCTCACTTAACATCTTACAGTAAAGATCGTATCCCACTGCATCCATATGTCCATGCTGTTCCTCCCCAAGCAGGTTTCCTGCCCCACGGATTTCCAGATCCCGCATGGCGATTTTACACCAGAGCCAAGATCTGTAAACTCACGAATTGCCGAAAGACGTTTTTCTGCAACCTCCCGGAGCATTTTGTCTCTTCTGTACAAAAGAAATGCATATGCCATACGGTTCGATCTTCCAACTCTTCCACGTAGCTGATAAAGCTGGGAGAGCCCCATCCGATCTGCATCATGGATGATCATGGTATTGGCATTGGAAATGTCAAGACCGGTCTCGATGATCGTCGTCGATACCAGAACATCAATTTCTCCATTGATGAAATCGTACATAATATCTTCTAACTTGTGTTCCCGCATCTGCCCGTGGGCATATGCCACATTTGCATCCGGCACAAGTTTCTGTATCTTCGCTGCCATTTCAGCTATATCCTGGACACGGTTATAGACATAGTACACCTGTCCCTGGCGGGAAATTTCTCTTTCGATTGCCTCCCGGACCATCTCATCATTCTCCTCCATCACATAGGTCTGGATCGGCATCCGGTCAACTGGTGCTTCTTCCAGCACACTCATGTCACGGATTCCGATCAGACTCATATGAAGCGTTCGGGGAATCGGTGTTGCCGTAAGTGTCAGAACATCAATATTTTCCTTCAGCTTTTTGATCTTTTCTTTATGCTGTACTCCAAAACGCTGTTCCTCATCAATGATCAGAAGTCCCAGATCTTTAAATGCCACATCCTTACTCAATACCCGGTGGGTTCCGATGATGATATCAACCTGTCCCTTTTTCAAATCTTCGATCGTTTTTTCTGTTGTGCAGGTGTGCGGAAACGGCATAACAGATCCACCCTTACCGGAAATTCTTTCATCCGTTGCACAAAAGTGTTGTAATGCTGCTGTGCAAGGATCGTAGTCGGGGACCAGATAGACAACCTGCTTGTTCTCCTGCACTGCCTTGAATGCTGCCCGGATTGCAATCTCTGTCTTTCCAAATCCCACATCCCCACAGATCAGACGGTCCATGATCTTTGGGCTTTCCATATCCCGTTTTGTTGCCTCGATTGCAAGCTGTTGATCCTCCGTTTCCTCAAACGGAAACATTTCTTCAAATTCTTTCTGCCAGACCGTGTCCTTTTCATAGACAAATCCTTCTTTGGACTGCCGTACTGCATAGAGTTCCACCAGATCTTTGGCAATCTGCCAGACTGCTGTCTTTACCTTGCTCTTCGTGCGATGCCATTCCTGTCCTCCAAGTTTGTTAAGTTTCGGCTTTTTTAGCATCTGCACTGGCATACTTCTGGATCTGGTCAAGCTGTGTCGCAAGAATATAAAGATTTCCACCATCAGCATACGAAATCTTCATATAATCCTTTGTCACCTTATCAACTTCTATCTTTTCAATTCCCCGGTAGATTCCAAGTCCATGATTCTCATGGACCACATAGTCTCCCGGTTTCAGTTCCGAAAAGCTGCTTATTTTCTGTCCATCATAACTTTTTCGTTTCTTTTTTCTTCTTTGTCTTTCCAAAAATATCTGACTCAGATATGACAATAAATTTAATCATCGGGTACTCGTATCCGACTTCTATATGCCCGTAGCATACCATGATCTCCCCTGGATTCACTTCTCGTTCCTGATCCTCACTGTAAAAACTGCTCAGATCATAATCACGTAGATCCTCTGCCAGACGTTTTGCCCTTGTTCTGGACCCAGAAATCAGAACCGCCCGGTATCCGTTCCTTTTCAGTCTTTTGAGATCCTGTGTCAGCATTTCAAAACTGCTGTTATACGGGTTAACGCTTTTTGCCTGGATCCCAAACCGCTTTTTCACAAAAAATGGCTTACATTTCATTTCCAGAGCACACATCCCGATCATACAGAATTTGTTCAGAAATTTTATAATTTCATCAGTCGTAAAAATTCCGGAGCTTCTTCCATTTCCCCGGTCCTTTCCATTTCTTCTGCACGGTTCTCTCTCGCTTTTTCCACTTCATTTTCTGACAGACGCCCTTTTTCCAGAAGCCTTGCTGGTTCATCCAGGAACACCAGTGTGTCCTTCGGATCAAAGTAGTTGATAAAAAGAAACTTTCCGGTCACTTCCCAGTCTGTCATCTGCCGGATAAATAACGATCTGTTCCAGATTCTCTACAGATCTCTGGCTGTCCACGTCAAAAGTCCGTATTGAATCCACTTCATCTCCCCAGAATTCAATACGGATCGGCAATTCCTCGGTAAGTGGGTAAATATCAATGATTCCACCACGAACTGCAAACTGCCCCGGACCATCCACCTGGGCTTCCCTGTCATATCCAAGTTTTATGATCTTCTCCTTCAGCGATTCAAATTCCAGCGCCTCCCCATTGGAAATGGTCAGAATGTCCCTTTTATTTCTGCTTCCGATGGCAGTTCATCCATGAATCCGTCAATCGTTGTAATGACCGTAACCTGGCTTTTTTGCCTCCATCATCATCTGCAAGGTTTCCATCCGCTGTTTGACCAGCTGTTTTCCGTGGATATCTGCCTGATAAAAAGGAGATCCTTTGCCGGATAATAGCTGGTATTTTCATTTAAAAACGATATTCTTCGTATAATTTTTTTGCTTTATCTTCACTGGAAAGAACGATCAATGTATGCCCATAACCTTTTCCAAGCGCATACATCAAATGCGTTTTCTGTGATGTCACACACCCGGAAAGAAGCAGCATGCCCGGTTCCCGTCCACGCTCTTCACAGATTTCTTCAATCTCGGCCAGTGCAGATAAAGGAGGCGTAAGTGCATGCATCGCTTTTTGCCTCCTCTTATTCTTTCTTTTTCTGGTTATATTCGTTCATTGCCTGATCGATTGCTCCCTGCATGATCAGAGCAGAAGCTTCACAGGCAAGATCATATCCTTCTTCCATAAGTACACGGTCCTCTTTGGAAAATTTTCCAAGAACATAATCAGCAAGATCATATCCTTTCGGTTTTTCTCCCACACCTACCTTGATCCGTGGAAATACACTACTTCCTAAATTGGCAATGATATTTTTGATTCCGTTATGTCCACCGGCACTTCCTTTTCTGCGGATCCTGAGTTGTCCGACTTCCAGACTGATATCATCATAAATTACAAGAAGTTCTTCTTCGGGATCGATCTTGTAATATTCCACCAGACTACGGATACTCTCTCCACTCAGGTTCATATAAGTCTGCGGCTTCACAAGAAGCACTTTCTGTCCCTCGATCACTCCTTTTCCGATGAGGGCACGGTGTTTTTTAGTATCGATTGCTATCTGGTATTTCTCCGCCAGGCGGTCCACCACATCAAATCCAACATTATGTCTTGTCCCCTGATACTTTTCATCCGGGTTTCCAAGTCCTGCAATTATAAACATTCTATTCACCTCTGCTTTTTCTCTTTCCTGATTCTACTAAATCCTTTCTCTTTTGTCACGCATTTCTCATGCATAAACTATTTTTTCTTTTCATATAGTTTATTGCGGCATAACCTGCCGAAATTCCATACTGCCTAAGGAGGTTCTTTATGAATTCCAAAACAAAATCATCGTACTTCACATGAAAGAAATTATCTATACTGTTATTTTTGCCACTTTAGGTATTCTCATCCTCTGCCTTTTATTCTTTATGTTCTCCGGAAACCGGCATTCCTCTGTATCCGACAAAAAATATACTCCCGGCGTTTATACCTCTTCTTTTACACTCGGAAATGAAGATCTGGAACTGGAAGTTTCTGTCTCTGACACCTCTATCAATTCCATCCGCATTTCCAATCTAAGTGAGACGGTAACTGCCATGTATCCTCTTCTTCAGCCATCTCTTGAGAATCTGGCTGACCAGATCTGTAAATCCCAGTCCCTTGATCATCTTACGCTTTCAAGTGACAGTCCCTATACTTCTCAGCTTCTTCTCAACACCATCCGTGATGCGCTCAAAAAGCTGCGGCAACCAACTGATGCTGCAGCTCTTTTTTTTATTAACCTTCCACGATCAGATACTGTCCGTTCGGAAGTGCGAATACTTCTGAAGCCTCTTCCAGCTCTTCATCACTCATACCACTGATGTCTGCTCCGCTTTCATCCAGATAATCTCTCACATCCTTGATAGAATCTACAACAACCGCCATACAGTCTTCCAAAAACGCTTCTGCCTCTTCCAGTGTCTCTGCAACCGGCTCATCAAAAAGCTGTGACTGCATATTCAGGAATGTCTGCAGACATTCTTCATCATACTCATACATACAGGCAACCCTCCCTTATCTTTCTCACAGAAAAATTTTCTCATCTGAACTATAAATAGTTAAGCAATTCTTCAGCATGTGCAATTGTTGCATCTGCTCCTGTCTCCACAAGAAGTTCTTTGGTCGGAATCCCCATTCTGCTCCGACTGTAAACATACCGGCAGCCTTCCCTGTCTTCATATCTACATCCGAGTCTCCTATGTATATTCCTTCTTCCGGCGATACCCCTAATTTATCAAGTATCCACAGAAGTCCTTCGGATCCGGTTTCTTCGGAAATTCACCCGACTGCCCCTGAATATGGTCAAAATATCCTTTTCCAAATGTACTTTCCACTACATCGATCGCCTGCAAATGTGGTTTGTTGGAAAATACTGCAATCTTTATTCCCTTCTTCTTCAGTGAATCTAACATCTGAACAACGCCATCATAAGGACGTACATGGTACATACAATTTTCTCCAAAGATTCTGCTGTACACTTCCATACCTTCTTCAATCCTCTTAAGCTCTGTGTCTCCGGACGCACGAAGTGCACGTTCCATAAGGCATCTGGCTCCATCTCCAACGAAGCTTCGGCACTGTTCTTTGGTAATCGGCTCAAGTCCCATTTCTTCTAACGTCTTATTCGTTGAATAAGTCAGCGAATCCAGCGTATTTGTCAAAGTTCCATCCAAGTCAAAAATACACGCTTTATACATTGCTGTTCTCCTGTTCTTCTGTTCTATGATTATAATAGTATGAACCTTGACAAATTTCAACTGAAATCTCTATTTTTCTATTCACTTCGCAGATATTGTCGCATAGCCCTGAGTGCATTCTTTTTCCAGGCGGCTTACCTGTGCCTGTGAGATTCCGATTTCTTCTGCTACCTCCATCTGCGTTTTTCCTTCAAAAAAACGAAGTCTGATAATATACTTCTCCCTTTTTCCGAGTCGGTCCATTGCTGCCTGAAGAGACAGTTTCTCCACCCATCTGTCTTCTTTTGTTCCTTTTGTCACTGATCTGGTCCATCACATACATAGCATCTCCATTGTCATTATATACCGGCTCATTTAAGCTGACCGGCATCTGAATCGCATCCAGCGCATAGACGATCTCTTCCTTTGCGATCCCGATTTCCTCTGCAATTTCCTGAACAGTAGGTTCTTTTCTGGTTTACTTTGACATAATTTTCTTTCGCGTAAATGGCTTTATATGCCGTATCACGAAGTGACCTGCTAACACGGATCGAATTATTGTCCCGGATGAACCGCCGGATTTCTCCAATGATCATCGGTACCGCATAAGTTGAAAATTTTACTTCCAGCTCCGGATTGAAATTATTGATTGCCTTGATCAGTCCGATGCACCCGATCTGAAACAGATCATCCGGATTTTCACTGCTTCCCGAAAAGCGTTTGATCACACTGAGTACCAGACGCAGATTTCCTTTGATATACTGTTCTTTTGCCTCCTCATCCCCCGCTTTGATCTTCTCAAAAGCACCTCTTTTTCCCCGTCGCTAAGCAGGGGAAGCTTTGTTGTATTTACACCACAGATTTCTACTTTATTAAGTACCATCTCAATAAACCTCCAAATCTTTACTGGTATAAATTTTTCTCAAAACTGTTTTTATTTATTCGATTCCCACTAAAATATTAAAAATATCGCTCCTTGACTTTTCCCATACTCTTCTGAAAGAATATACATCTTAGTAATATTGTCTGATTTTCTATCATTTTTCTTTAAATTATAGTATAATATACTAAAATAATTTTTACGCAAAGGGGTTGAGTATATGAAACTTACTTTTTATCGGTGCCGCCCATGAAGTAACTGGAAGCTGCCATTATCTTGAAGCATGTGGAAAACATATTCTAATAGACTGTGGACTGGAACAGGGACCTGATCTGTATGAGAATCAAGAAATCCTGATCAATCCTTCCATGATCGACTATATCCTCTTAACACATGCACACATTGACCATTCCGGCAAGATTCCTCTGCTTGTAAAAAAATGGTTTTAAAGGAGAAATCATCTGTACATTCGCCACCTCTGATCTGTGTACAGCATTATGCTCCGTGACAGTGCACATATCCAGGAATCCGAAGCAGAATGGCGAAACCGGAAGGCACTTCGTTCCGGTGCTCCGCTTTACGAACCACTTTATACTGTACAGGACGCCATGAATGCAGTTGCACTTCTTGCGCCGATCGATTATAACCAGACGATCCAGCTCTGTGAAGGAATCGAACTCCGCTTCACAGATGTCGGTCATCTGCTTGGTTCTTCCTGCATTGAAGTCTGGATCACAGAAGACGGTGTAAGCAAAAAATCGTATTTTCCGGAGATGTCGGAAATATTGACCAGCCGATCATCAAAGATCCGCAGCATGTGGATGCAGCCGATTATCTTGTCATCGAATCCACCTACGGAAACCGGGTCCATTCTACTGTAAAACCGGATTATATTAAGGATCTTACCAGAGTCCTGCGCGAAACCTTTGCCAAAGGTGGAAATGTAGTCATTCCATCTTTCGCAGTAGGAAGAACCCAGGAGCTTTTTATACTTTATCCGTGAGATCAAAGAAAATAATCTTTTGCCGGAATATCAGAATTTTGAAGTTTATGTAGACAGTCCTCTGGCGATCGAAGCAACCAACGTTTTCCAGAAAAATGTACAGTCCTGCTTTGATGAGGATGCAATGGCTCTGATAAGTAAAGGAATCAACCCTCTTCTTTTCCAGGGACTGAAAACCACGATCACCAGTGAAGAATCTAAAATGATCAACTTCAATGACAAACCAAAAGTAATCATCTCTGCTTCCGGAATGTGAAGCCGGCCGTATCCGCCATCATCTGAAACACAATCTCTGGAGAAAAGAATGTACGATCCTCTTCGTAGGCTATCAGGCAGTTGGCACTCTTGGCCGCAAGCTTGTCGAAAGCAAACCGGAATCAGTCCGGCTCTTTGGCGAAAATGTAGAGGTTAATGCCCGTATTGAAGTCCTTGCAGGGATCAGCGGACATGCCGATATGAATGGTCTTCTGAACTGGATTGATGGATTCAAAGAGAAACCATCCCACATCTTTGTTGTACATGGAGAGGATTCGGTTACAGATTCTTTCGCTGCTACCATCACAGACCGTTTCGGCATTCCGGCATTTGCACCATACTCCGGAGGCTGTGTTGATCTCGCAACCGATACCATCCTTTCTGAAGGTATCAGGCTTCCGAAAAAAGCAGTTGAAAAGCCGGCCAAAGCACGTGCTCTTACTGCATTCAACCGCGTGGTTGCGGCGACCAAACACCTCATGGATGTTGTGCTTAAAAATGAAGGTCTTGCAAACAAAGATCTTGCAAAATTCGAGTCACAGATCCAGAATCTTGCTGACAAATGGGATCGTGACGACAGATAAATACCGATCTTATCTTTCCAGAGACCGGCTTCCGACATGGAACGCCGGTCTTTTTCCTGTCTTTTTCGACAATTCTTTAAAAAATCCAGCATTTTCAGCATGTCGAATAAAATTATTCTGTTTTTCCCATCTTCTGACAAAATCTGAAACACATCTTTTCTATAATAAAGCATGCTTAAGTACCAAATCTATTTAGCAGCTAAAGAGAAAGAAGGATAAGACTATGCAGTATGAAGTATATCTGGATGTATTGTTTCTGGAAAATATGATGATGGATTTTCTGATTCTTCTGGCAGTAAAAAAGTATTTCCATGTTCTGCCACTTATGGAAGTCTTCTTTCCGGTTCCTTTACCGGTTCACTACTGACCTGTGCCATTTTATTTTTTCCATGCCCGGTATGGACCCGCTATATCCTGCTGTTTTTCCTGGTAAATTCCTGTATGACAGTGATCGGATTGAAAATCCGGACATTTCCCGTTTTTTTCAAAGCATGGATTCTGCTCTATCTTGCAAGCTTTCTTCTTGGAGGTATCATGAGTTGGCTCCGTCTTTATTTTGGAAAAATTTTTCCGGATCATATCTTTTCTTTTCACCCTTGGCATCTGTGGTTTTTTTCTTTTATATCATGGACTTTTGTTTCTAAAGAAACTATGGAAATCACAAGATCATAGTTTTGATGTGATTTTAACTGTAAATGGAAAAGATTTTCATCTGAAAGCCTTTCTGGACAGTGGTAATCATCTTTCTGATCCACTGACCGGAAAGCCGGTTCATATTATCAGCAAAGACGCCTGTCAGAAGATTTCTTCCCAAATCTCACCTGGAAGACTCCGGTACATCCCGTACCGGACTATACAGAAGACGACCAGTATTCTTCCCGTTTTTTCTGTCAAGAAGATGAGAATAACAGGAGAATCTGAATTTTTGATCCAATCTCCACTGATCGGTATTTCCGAACAGAAGAATTTTGGAAACGGAAAATAGGAAATGCTATTGCATCCTGAAGATTGTTAGGAGGATTATAATGATGATAAAAGTTGCTGTTTCAGATTGTTTTAAATTGAAAATGATTCCCTCTTTCCGCAGTGTTTTCTTCCCGGAAAAGCAGGAAATCCATTACATAGGAGGGACAGATATCCTGCCGCTCCCACTTAGCAGTGAAGAAGAAGGTCATGCCATTTCCCTTCTCGGAGGCGGGCAGGATGAAGAAGGAAAAAAGCTTCTTATTGAACATAACCTGCGGCTGGTGGTCTACATAGCCAAAAAATTTGACAACACCGGTGTAGGCGTAGAAGACCTGATCTCCATCGGCACAATTGGACTGATCAAAGCAATCAACACCTTCAACCCGGAGAAAAATATCAAGCTGGCAACCTATGCTTCCCGGTGCATTGAAAATGAGATACTGATGTATCTGCGCCGGAATAACAAAACCAAATTGGAGGTCTCCATCGATGAACCGTTAAATGTGGACTGGGATGGAAATGAGCTTCTTCTCTCCGATATTCTTGGAACTGAAGAAGATACCATTTATCGTGATATGGAAACCGAAGCAGAACACAAACTTCTTGGGAAAGCAATCGGACGGCTTTCAAACAGGGAACGGTAATCGTGCAGATGCGATTCGGACTCGGAACCCCCGACGGGGAAGAAAAACGCAGAAAGAAGTGGCCGATCTTCTTGGGATCTCCCAGTCTTACATATCAAGACTTGAAAAGAAAATTATGCAGAGACTGCGACGCGAAATGGTACGCTATGAACAGTAAACTATGAAAAACAGGGAAACAGTAATTTCTTACTGCTTCCCTGTTATTTCATTCTTATTTCTTAAAGAAATCCGGAATCTTGATAGACTGCTCTTTCACCTTGCTCTGTGGAGTTCTTGCACTCTGAAGCGGTGGTACCTGTGTAGTCTCTTTGCTGTACCGGTCTGCCTCCATATACCGGTCTTTCTACATTGCTGTATTCTCCCGGATTAAACTGTGGACGTGAAATATTGCTTGCTCCCATTCCAGCTCCACCGTTCATCATAGCTGCTTTATGTTCCAGTCTTGACTGAAGCTTGCTCTGTGTTCCACCTACATTGTGAAGACCTGTTGCGATAACTGTGATAGTTGCTTCATCTGACTTGGAATCATCATACATTGCACCGAAGATGATGTTTGCATCTTCACCTGCAAGATCCTGTACATATATTCTGCTGCATCACTCGCATCCATAAGTGTGATGTCACCTGAAATGTTGATGATAACGTGAGATGCACCTGCGATGGTTGTCTCAAGCAGAGGGCTGGCAACTGCCTGCTTAACTGCTTCAAGAGCCTTGTCATCACCTTTGCCCTGTCCGATACCGATATGTGCGATTCCTTTATCAGTCATAACTGTCTGTACATCGGCGAAGTCAAGGTTGATCAGTGAAGGTACATTGATCAGGTCTGTGATACCCTGGATACCCTGCTGAAGAACTTCATCAGCCTTCTTAAGTGCTTCCGGCATAGTTGTACGTCTATCAACAACCTCAAGAAGCTTATCATTTGGAATGACGATCAGTGTGTCTACACTTTCTTTTAATTTTTCGATTCCGGCAAGAGCGTTGTTCATTCTTGTCTTGGATTCGAATTTGAAAGGCTTGGTTACAACGCCAACAGTAAGTGCTCCCTGCTCTTTGGCAATACGCGCAACAACAGGAGTTGCTCCTGTTCCTGTTCCGCCACCCATACCACAGGTAACAAATACCATATCAGCTCCCTTGAGTGCCGACTGGATCTCTTCAGCACTTTCCTCAGCTGCTTTTTCACCGATCTCCGGTTTAGCCCCTGCACCAAGACCCTTTGTAAGCTTGTCTCCGATCTGCATAAGAGTCGGAGCTTTACATAACTGAAGAGCCTGTTTATCTGTATTGATTGCGATAAATTCAACACCTGCAATCTGTTCATCGATCATGCGGTTGACTGCATTGTTTCCGCCGCCACCTACACCGACTACAATTATTTTAGCTCTTTGCTTCTGATTCATTTGTTTTAATTTCTAACAAGAGTTTCTCCTCCTTCGTCACCTTATTATATTATACACCCTAAATGTCAATATGCGCTTAGTTATACATAAGACTATAATATATTTTTTTCCGAAAAATATCAATAGAATTTTGTATATTTTCCTATTTTTTATTCACTTGACACAGATTATGTTCCAAGGTCCGGAATCACATCTTTTTCGAAGGTAATTGTAATATTATCTGTGTTAAAATTTTTCCAGATACAGGGTTCCTCCCTGATCTCCCAGCTTCTCAAGGATCGGCGATATCTGCATGATCCGTTCTTCCAGATTCGTGTGCCCGACATTGACACATTTGTTTCAAAAAAAAGATACAGATCTGAACCGGAACAAACAATCTTATCCGGCGCGAGATCACATTTTTCAGTGTCATCGTCATATCCAGAAGGTTCCCAAATGCTTTTTGTTCGCCTTGCTGACCGGAAGTTCTTTGTAAAGCTGTACTTTCTTTACTTCCAGCCCTTCAATGCACGGGATTCCATCCCACAGCTCCTTTGTCTTTGCAAGTACGATACCATCCTTGTCAAAATAAATACATTCATCACCTGACACGATATAACCGGCCACACGCTTCTCTTTGATCGTCACCTTCACAGTCCACGGATTCTTCATCGTCACATTTGCCTCTTCCATTGCCGGAAGCAGCTCGTGATTCATCAGGTGATTCCTGATCATCACATACAGAGAATTGGAAGACCAATTATCATCCTGCACCCAGTCTGCAATCTCCTGTCTGCTAAGATACTGATTTCCTGATACTTCGATTTTCCGCACTTGAAAGAGTAAAAGAAACGTAATCATAGCTATGCAAACCAAAATAATGACCAGAATGGCTTTCATGGCAGCTTGCTTTATGATTCTCTTTTTCCTTTCTTTCTGTATCATCCCATCAGGCATCTTCCTCCTTCCGTCTTTTTGTATATCTCCTGTTTAGTCTACCACTTGTGACACACTTAGCACAAGTCCCATTTCAATTAAAAGAAACATCACCGATGTTCCTCCATAACTGATGAAAGGAAGTGTAATCCCCGTATTCGGAATTGTGTTCGTCACAACTGCAATATTTAAAATAACCTGAATCATCATATGTGCCATCGCTCCGGTCGCGATCAGCGCACCAAAAAGATCCCTGCTTCCGGATGCGATCAGGAAAAAGCGCCAGATCAGAAGCAGAAACAGAAAAACGATAATCCCAGCACCTGCGAGTCCAAGCTCTTCACAAATAATTGAAAAGATCATATCATTCTGCGCCTCAGGAATAAATCCCAGCTTCTGTACACTGTTTCCGATCCCGACTCCGAATACTCCTCCAGATCCAATCGCGTAAAGCCCCTGCAGGGTCTGATAACCCTTTTCATATTTTTCCGGATTTCTCCAGATAGCAAGCCGTTCCAGCCGATAGCTTTCAAGGGCAAGAAAAATTCCCATAAAGCAGGCGCCTGCGATTCCCATCAAGGCAAATTGCGCATACTTCGGGCTTGCAACAAAGATCAGGATCACACCGATTCCCAGAATAATGATCGCCGTGCTTAAATTACTCGCTCCCACAAGTCCCACGATTGGAAGGATCCAGAACATGATCCTGCAAAGTGTCCACATTTTTCCGATTGTTTTTACGTTCTTCGTCACAAGATCCGCCAGAAAAAGAATCAGTGCAACTTTCGCAAATTCTGATGGCTGAAAAGAAAACGGGCCCAAAGCTAACCATCTTTTGGACCCGTTAATTTCTCTGCCAAACAACATGACCGCAACCGAAAGTGCAACTGCTGCCAGATAACCAAATACTGCCAGTCTCTGCCAGATGTGGTAATCCATCCCTGCCACGAACAGCATCAGTACAATTCCAAGCACCGTCGCAAACGCCTGCTTTTTTTCAGATAGTAAAAGGAATCATGAAATTTCACCTGCCCGTTATATGCACTGGTACTGTATAAGATCACCAGTCCGATCACAACCAGGAGAACAACAATCAACAGAAGCGTGTAATCCATACGCCCCTTTTTCCCTTTTTCCTCCACTTTGTTTCACGCCCTTTGATACAGATTATATGAAATTATTTTATTTCTTTTTTATAATGCATTCACGTATTTTTTGAATTCTTCCCCACGCACTTCATAGTTCGGGAACATTCCCCAGCTTGCACATGCAGGTGACAGCAGAACTGCATCTCCGGGTCTTGCAAGCTCCACACAGGTATCGAGTGCTTCTTCGAAAGTATCTTTTAAAATACAGTCATGAAATCCGCACTCTCTTTGCTTCTTTCTGAATCTGCTCTTTTGTAGCACCGATCAGTACCAGATAGCGGACTTTTCCATCAAAGCTCTGGATCCATTCATGGAAATCGGACTGTTTATCATATCCGCCACCGATCAGGATCGTCGGGCGGTCCATCGACTGAATGCCTTTGATCGCAGCATCCGGATTCGTTCCTTTAGAGTCATTGTAATAGACAACCCCGTTCTTCTCTGCCACATATTCAATACGATGCTCAACCCCTTAAATGCAAGTACAGACTTACGGATCACATCCAGATCTACACCGTAAGCTGCGCCATTGCAACCGCTGCCATAACATTCTCATAATTGTGGACGCCAAGGATCTGTAATTCGCCGGTCTTGCAGATGACCGTTCCTTCTTTCTCCTTTTCCGGTTTGTATACAATGTCTTCTCCGTCAAGATAAATGCCCTGTTCCAGTTTATGCTTACTGCTGAAAAATAGAACACTTGCCTGAAATTCATCTGCCATCTTTCTTGTCTCTTCATCTTCATAATTGAGAACGCAGATATCTTCTGGTGTCTGATTCTTCGCAATATTCATCTTTGCACGAATATATGCTTCCATCGTATGATGGCGGTTCAGATGATCCGGTGTGATATTAAGAACTGCGCTTACCTTTGGATGGAAGGTATGAATACTCTCCAGCTGGAAGCTTGAGAGCTCTGCCACGATCACAGAATCTTCTCTGGTATCTCTTTGCGGCATTCGTATATGGTGTACCGATATTTCCCACAACAAAAACGCTGTCACGGGCATTTTCATAATCTCGCCTAAAAGAGAGGTTGTTGTCGTTTTCCCATTGGTTCCGGTAATTCCAAGCACATCTCCTTTTCCGCATACATAGGCAAGCTCAATCTCGCCCCAGACAGGAATTCCTTTTTCTTTCATAGCCAGAACAACCGACAGATCAGTCGGCACCCCGGACTCATTACAACCAGATCAAGACTTTCCATCTCCTCTTCCGGAAAAGCTCCGAGAACAACGCGGACTTTGCTTCCCTCACCAAGCTGTGCTTTCATTGCCTCGGCATCTTTTTATCATTTCCATCATACAGAATTACCTCTGCCCTTCTTTTTTTTTCCAGTAATCCGCAGGATCCGATCCCACTGATCCCCGCACCGAATACCAACACTTTCTTTCCTTGTAAATCCATTCTTGTAAGCCTCCTATAATGCCAGCAGTGCAACCAGGCACAGAATTGCAGTTACAATTGAAAATACTGCAACCACCCGTGTCTCGCTCCATCCACACAGCTCAAAATGATGGTGGATCGGCGCCATTTTAAAGAAACGCTTTCCGCCTGTTTTCTTAAAATATGTTACCTGGATCATAACTGATAAAACTTCTACCAGATAGATCAATCCTACGATGATAATGAATAATGGCATCTGGAGCATGTATGCTGTCGAAGCAACAAATCCCCCAAGAGCCAGTGATCCGGTGTCGCCCATAAATACGCTTGCCGGATAAACGTTGAATAATAAGAATCCCAGCAGCGCACCTACCACTGCACAGGTAATCGGTTCGATCCCACTCTTTGTTCCGATCGCAACAACTGTAAAGAAGGTTGCCACAAGAACTGTTACGCTGGAAGCCAGCCCATCCAGTCCATCCGTAAAGTTGACACCATTTACGGTTCCGATCACTGCAATAAAAAAGTACCGGAATGGCAAACCAGCCGATGTTCAGATATTTCCCACCTGAAAACGGTATCAGCATGGTAAGCGGTATCTTCGCCACTTTCACGATGTAAAACGCAAAAATCGCTGTAATCACGATCTGGAGTGCCATCTTCTGCATCGGCATCAGTCCATCTGATCTGTGAAGAACAACTTTCAGATAATCATCCAGGAACCCGACCAGTCCGAATCCAATCGTTACAAAAAGTACCGGAATCACCTTCGAATACTCTCTTACATAGATCAGCGAAGTGACCGCAATCGCAAACAAGATCATCACGCCTCCCATCGTCGGCGTTCCAGCTTTTTAAGATGCGACTTCACCCCGTCTTTCTCTCTGTCTGATCCATCTTGAGTCTTCTTAAAACAGGAATTACCACCGGTCCTGCTTTGCCACACTGAGAACAAACGCGATCAGCACCGGTATGACCATTGTAAAATCCATAATACACCTCTGTCTTTCTTTTGTTTTCAAAATCAGCCCTTACCTTAAAGGCACAGATTCTACGCTTTAGTATAATGTATCTGCCCTGTTTTTTCAACTGCTTCACGGGTTTTCTTCCCGTTCGATTCCAAGATAGGGAAGAATATTGTCGAAAATATCGCGCACAACCGGAGCTGCTATCGTCCCGCCATAATAGATACCCTGTGGGTTGTAAATAATTGCCATTCTTTGCTACCTGCGGATCATCTGCAGGTGCAAATCCGATAAAAGATCCTATATAACGGTTCGCACTTCTTGGCAGCGTCTGGCTGGTCGCTGTCTTTCCTCCGATCCGGTATCCTTCGATCTGTGCTTTTTTCCTCCTCCCTCGGACACAACCGTTTCCAGTATCTTTCTCATCTTTTCTGACGTTTCTTTAGAAAGAATCCGTTTTCTTTTTTCCATAAGAAATCGTTTCTTCTTTCTCTCCACTTTCCGCATCATAAACGGCGATGCCAAAATGAGGAGTGATCCTTTTTCCCTCATTCACCAGAGAACATACTGTTGTTGCCATCTGCATCGGTGTCACCTGAAAAGACTGTCCAAACGACATCGTTGCCAGCTCTACCTGCCCTACATTTTCCTTCTTGTGCATGATCGTTGCAGCCTCTCCCGGAAGATCTACACCTGTCTTCCCCATCAATCCGAATTTTTCAAAATATTTATAAAAATTCTCTGTTCCAAGCCGCATCCCTACCTCAATAAAAACCGGATTACAGGAATTCTGCACCCCTGTACAAACGTCTCGGATCCATGTCCAGTCGTCCTCGCACACCGGATCCGGCGGTCTTCCACAAGCTTGTATCCAGGACAGTAAAAAGTATCTTCTTCTTTGACCACTCCCTCTTCCAACGCCGCCGAAGCAGTAAATACCTTAAAGATCGATCCTGGTTCATAAGTATCATTGATACTCCTGTTCCGCCACATCTGATTCAGCATTGCCTGTTTTTCTTCATCATTCAAAGCGGCATCTGTTCCCTCCGGTAATGTAAACGGGGCATTCAGATCAAACTCTGAGCATTGACGCAGCATAGATTTCCCTGTTTTTGGATTCAGGATCAAAATCACAACTGCATCTGCCTGTTTTTCTTCCATTACTTTTTTCCGCAGCCTGCTGTGCATATTCCTGGATATTATAGTCCACGCTTACCTGCAGAGTGTCTCCGGAAACCGGTTCTACTCTGTCTTCCAGCGTATCCGCAAGCTCAATCCCTCTGGCATCAGTTGTTGTCAGAATCATTCCGTTCACACCTTTCAGATAATTTTCATACTTTACTTCCAGTCCAATGATTCCCTGATTGTCTCCACCGGTAAATCCAAGAACCTTTGAAGCCAGATTGCCATACGGATAGTACCGTTTAAAATCCTCATCTACCTTCACCCCGTCCAGTTCATATGCACGAATCCGGTCCCCGGTCTCTTTCTCCACATTTGTCTTTATTTTTCTCTGGAAGAAACTTTTTCGATTCTTTGCCGAATCATTTCTTTCTCTATTCCCAGCTCATCGGCAAGAACCTGGATCACTCTATCCGGATCTGTTATCTGACTATGGATAACAGATATGGTACACACCGCTTTATTGGTCGCAAGGACTTTGCCATTTCTGTCAATGATCTCTCCCCTTGCCGCCTTGATCTCCCTCTCTCTTTCGTGCGAGCGTTTTTGCTTTCTGTTGATAATACGCAGCATCAAATATCATCAAATACACCAGTCTTGCGATCAGAAAAAAAATCATCAGAAGCGCGCTTAAAAATACTACCAGCATTTTCTTTTTATTATAAGTCTTATTCCGCATAAAAACCCCGAAAAACAGATTCTTACTATTACTGTATGATCTGTCTTCCGGGGTTATACCCAAATTACTCAGCCGGAGCCTTTGTAATATTCAAATACGGAAATGCTTCTGCCATAATATCAGAAGCGAGTACTGCGAGATCAGGTGCTGGTCGCTGACTGATCCGGAGCATTCGGTTCATCGATGACTACATAAATCATAATTTCCGGATTCTCCTGCGGTGCATATCCGATAAAGGATACCACATTCTTATTCTCTCCACGGGGCAATTTTTCCGCTGTACCGGTCTTACCACCGATATCATAACCTTCTACCTGTGCATATCTACCACTACCGTTCTGAACAACACTGTACATATAACTTTTCAGTTTATCAGAAGTTTCTTTAGAAATTGTCTTCTTCTCCAACACCGGATCAATAGTCTGGATCACATTTCCGTTCTCATCCTGAATAGCTTTTTACAAGATGCGGTTCATAATAATCGCCACCATTGATCAGAGAACAGAATCCTGTCGCAAGTTGAAGCATAGTTACGTTAAAATTCTGTCCGAAAGAGTTGGTTGCAAGATCCGTTTTGATCATTCCATCCGGTGACTGCAAAATACCAACCGCCTCACCCGGAAGATCAATTCCCGAATACTGACCGACTCCAAAAATACTCTGGTACTTACAGAATTCTTCCGGTCCGATTGCCAGACCAATCTGCATCAAGGCAACGTTACATGAATTTTCCATAACCTGTGTCAGATTCTGCTGCCCGTGTCCACCATTATCATAAGAGATACATTTAATCTCCCATTCATCGATCTGAAGGGAACCACCGCAGTAATAGGTCTCATCGCCTTTCAGTGCACCAATCTCCAGACCTGTTGCAACCGTAAATGGTTTGATCGTAGATCCCGGCTCAAAAGTATCGCTCACGCAGAAGTTTCTCCAGAGTTCATTCAGAGCATCGATCTTATCGTCACTGCTCATTCCGGTTATTTCTTCCTCTGTATAATACTTGGATAGATCTCTCGGATTATTCAGATCATAGGTAGGTGAGGAAGCCATTGCCAGAACTTCTCCGGTATTCGGGTTCATCATGATCACAGCTCCGTTTTTAAATCCCATCCCCTCCTGCGCTTCATCTGTGTGCGCCTGGTTAAACTCTTCCAGATGCTTTTCCACGATAGACTGCAGGTTCGCATCAATCGTTGTTACGATCGTATTTCCATTTATCGGCTCTTTCACCGTGTTTTCAATTGCCGAATCTTCATTCTGATAACCATATCTGCGTCCATCCGTTCCATTCAACGTTGAATTATAGGATGCTTCCAGTCCGCTTGCTCCCACATTCCCCGATACGCTGAATCCCAGGACATCGCAGGCAAGTGTATTATATGGATATTTTCTGACATAATCCTCTTCCAGCCAGACTCCTTTGATCTTGGAATTTTTTTCTTCTCTGCCGCTTCAAATGCCTTCGCATCATCGTAGGAAATTCCCTTTTTCAGAATATTGTACCGACTGTCCGGACTGTCCGCGATAATTGCATCCACTGCCGATGCCTTGATCTGAAAATAACTTTTCAGCGCTTTTTTCGTAGATTGCTATATTTTCAGCTTTTTTTTATCTCGTCTGAAAGTAAGACCTTTGCAGCCAGAATCACATTGTATACTCGCTGGCTTGTTGCAAGCTTTGTGCCGTTTGTGTCTACAATATCTCCACGCTTGAACGGAATCGACCGACTCATATACTGCTGCTGATCCAGTACTGTCTTGGTATAATCTTCTCCTGACGAGGCATTGATATAGGTAATTCTTCCGACAAGAATAACAAAAGCCAGTAATATCGCTATAAAGAGCATTACCAGCTTTTTCTGCATTCCAACCGTGAATTTATGCCTCAGAACGGAAGGCTTTCTTTTTCTTCTTTTTGACATGTTATTCACCTTTGTTCATAAACCTATTTATCTGTTGTCTGTCCAAGCACTCCGCTTTTCGGAATACTTTCGTACTGTTTTACATAATCATTAACCGGGTTCTGATATTCAATAATCTGATCCGAAGTCGCATATCCCATACCCAGATCATTGATTGCACGGTCTCTTACTTCTTCCAGATTCACAGAATCCATTACTACGTTATATCTAGTTGTATTCTCTTCTTTTGCATCTGCCAGTTCCTGCTGCAGCTCGGTAATATGCTCTGTCCGGCTTTGTAAGCTCTGCACGTACCTGCAGATACCATACACAGACTACAAGTGCGCCACAATTGTTGCTGCAATTGAAAGAAACATCACATATGCAGGATTCATCCGCATTGCTTTTCTTCGATTTTTCAAAATCTGTCTGTCCAGTTTTTTCTTTTTATGTTCTTTTCTTGGTTCCTCTTGTCGCTGTGGCATGACTTCTGCCTGGCGAACTGTATTTCCGTATATGTACATTCCTCGGCTTGTTACTGTACGTCTGTCTGCCTGTATTCTATGACTGTATTTTGCCATACAGCACCACCCTTTCAAATTCTATACGCGCTCAAAGATACGCAGCTTCGCACTCTTAGAACGACTGTTCACTTCCATCTCTTCTTCACTTGGAAGAATCGGTTTTTTCGTAATGACTTTTCCTTTGGAAACTTTTCCACACACACATACCGGGAAAGTACTCGGACACGTGCATGGATTCTCATTCTTTTTAAAAATTCCTTTGACAATTCTGTCCTCCAGGGAATGGAACGTGATGATGCATATCCTTCCTCCCGGATTTAAAATATCGATCATATCGTCAAGTGAATCCCTGAGCACCTCCAGTTCCCGGTTACATTCAATCCGGATTGCCTGAAAGGTTCTTTTTGCCGGATGCCCCGACATCTTCTGAAACTTCATCGGTATAGACTGTCTGATAATCTCTGCCAGCTGCCCGGTTGTTTCAATAGGACCTTATTCTCTCTTGCCATAACAATATGTTTTGCTATATTCTTCGCAAATTTGTCCTCACCATAGTCGCGAATGATCCGAAAAATCCATCTCACTGTAACCATTGACAATCTCCTTTGCAGATAAAGTCTGGCGTGTGTCCATTCTCATATCCAGAGGTGCATCTTCACGATAAGAAAATCCTCGTTCTGCCGTATCTAACTGATAAGATGATACGCCCAGATCAAGAACAATTCCATCGACCTTGTCAATCCCTTTCTCATGGAGCTTTGACTTCATATCACAATAGTTGCTCCGGACTATTGTAACTCTCCCCCGAAGTCGCTTAATCGGGTGCCTGCCGCTTCAATCGCCGCCGCATCCTGGTCTATTCCTATAAAACTCCCCTTGTTGTTTAAACGCCGACATACTTCGTATGCATGTCCGCCTCCTCCAAGTGTGCCATCAACATAAATACCGTCCGGCTTGATGTTCAGTCCTTCGATTGTCTCATCCAGTAATACTGATTTATGCTTAAATGCCATGGTGTCCTCTAATTAAAAGATCTATTTAGATGCTAAGTCCCAAATCTTCCATGTCACTTGCAATGTCCTCGATATTTTCCTCAACATCAGCTGTACGCGCTTCCCACGCCTCTTTACTCCAGATCTCGACCTTGTCCAGCACACCTGCTAGAACAACCTCTTTTTCAAGATCTGCATAAGCGCGAAGAGAAGAAGATATCAAAACTCTCCCTTGTTTGTCAAGTTCTCCTTCCGTAGCACTTCCAAGAAAGAAACGCTTAAAGTCTCTGGCTTTTTTGTTTGTAAGCGGTAAAGTTCTAAGCTTCTCTTCAAAGGCTTTCCATTCGTTGTCCGGATACAGAAATAAGCAGCCGTCCATCCCTTTCGTAATTACGAAATGTTCTCCCAGACTCTCTCGTAATTTGGAAGGAATAATCAGCCTGCCTTTTGAATCAATACTATGATTAAATTCTCCAGTCAACATAGGATCACCTTCTTTCAAAGTGGTCTGCCACTTTCCATGCCACTTTGCTCCACTTCGCTCCACTTTCTACCACTTGTATCCATTGTACCCCACTTTTCCGCCCTTTTCAAGCACTTTTTCGAATTTATCCATTCTGAAAAAAGTCCGATAAATCATATTTTTTCCATTTTTCATTCATTTTGTGGTGAAAAGTGGAGCGTTTTATACTCCATTCTCCACACAGTGCATAAAAAAAGTGGAGAAACCGTTCCACAATGGAACCATCTCTCCACTTTCTTCTTTTCATTTACTCAGCAGTGTTAAGTGACTGGACATAATTACTTACAGCAGAATAATCAACTTCTGCTACTGCTCTTTGGCTGCTTTGATTCATACATATCATAAGCGGACCATCCAATCAGACAACGATTGCAAGTGCAATCAGCCCAAGGATCGTATAATCAAAAGCTTTTCGCAAGTTTTTTTTTCTTTTTTTCTTCACGCTTTCTGTTCGCTTTTGCCTGTTTATAATAATCTACTTTTTTCTGACTCATATCTGCAAATCTCCTTCGCAATCATCTAACCAGTATATTTTATCACACTTTTACGATTGATACAAGCTATACTGCAATAATTACTCCGCCATCATTCGCATACATGCTACTGACACCTCTGGTATCCAGAATGATAATGTCTTTTAATTTCACACGTTCTTCCAACATCTTCTTCACATCCTGTGCTCTCTGCGGGCAGTTACAATGCGAAATTGCAAGTACCTTGCTCTCCGGATCTTTCAGATCTGCAATCACACAATCCACCATATTCTTAAGTGCTTTTTTAATTCCGCGCCTGACCCAACTGACAAATCTCTCCCTTCGGAGTAGCCCCCATCACCGGCTTAATATTCAATACTGTTGCCGCAATTGCTTTTAATCCTGTAAGTCTTCCATTCTTACGAAGAGTCTCAAGCGTCTCAAGAACAAAATATGTGTCTTTGCTCTTCAATATATGCTTCTACAGCAGCTACCACTTCCTTAAATGTCATGCCCCGCTCTTCACACTGCGCAATCTTCATCCCGATGAGCGTCTGTCCTACTGATGCAGATTTTGAGTTGAACACATAAATATCTTTCTCACCATATTCTTCTTCATATAAATTCTTGCCCAGTACGGCACTGTTATAAGAACCGCTCAGTTCAGAAGACAACGTAACAGCGTATACATGCTCCGCATCACAGTGATATCCTTCCATAAACGTCTCCGGAGACGGACAACTTGACTTTGGACATGTCGGGCATTCAGCTACGTTCTTCAAAAATTCAGCCTGATTGAAAGATTCATCATCAATTATATGACAATCTCAACCTCCAGTCCCAGTGATGCTGTCTCAAACCGACCTGAAGCTTTCATCTCTGCTGTCAATTCTCCACAGCTGTCCACAATCACTTTATAACTCATAATCCAAACCTCCGAAACGTGTCATTTGCATCCATTATACGTGGTTTTCATTACCACTTATAACATCATATCACACTTTTCTTTGAAAAAAAAGCTTTTTTTACCCTTCCAGTTTAATTCTTCTGGAAATTCCAAGTGCCATTCCCATTTCTATCATCAGGAACAGGATGGATGTACCACCATAACTGATAAAAGGCAATGTAATTCCGGTATTCGGCATCATGTTCGTAACTACCATAACATTGAGAATTACCTGGATCGCGATATGTGACATAATCCCTGTCATAATCAGTGCTCCATACAGATCAGGTGCGTTCTGTGCAATAAAAAGCAGTCTGTAGATCAAAAGACCGAACAAAACCAGGATAATGATTGCTCCAAACACCCCAAGCTCTTCACAGATTGCTGACAGGATCATGTCGTTCTGCACTTCCGGTATTACCGTCTTTTGCACACCATTTCCCAGTCCTTTCCCGAAAAAGCCACCTGATCCGATCGCATATAGTCCCTGTACCGTCTGGAAAGAAATCGTTGACGCATATTTTTCCGGATTCAGCCAGGCAATGATACGTCTGAGTCGGAAGCTGGTGCTGTTCTCAAGAAGTCTTCCGAGGATATATGATCCCGCCACAAAAACAGCCAGCCCCGCCTCCTGCAATCCACAGAAAAATCTTCTGCTTCTTATGTACGACAAAAAGGATACAGCAGGAAATTCCCATTACAATGATCGCAGAGCTTAGATTATCAGTCAGCACATAAACTCCCAGTGCTTTGCCAAACCTCCCCACTCCACAACTCCCAGCGATCCTTTCAGGGTGTGTACTTTATTCCCCATTCTGCAGATCAGGTATGGGATAAATATGATCACAGCGATCTTCATAATCTCTGCCGGCTGGAATGACTGGTTAGCCGGAAGCCGGAACCATCTTCGTGCACCATTTACCTCAATACCAAGTGGTGTAAATTTAACAAGTGCAAGAAGAAGCATGGATCCCCAGTAGCTCATTGTTGCATATTTGGAAAACATATGATAATCCAGGCGAGAAACCCACATCATCACAACAATACTTCCAAGTCCGATGAGGCCCTGCCTTTTCAGGAAGTACATCCCATCTCCGTATTCCGTTAGTGCTTCATAGGAACTGATACTGTATAGCATTACCAGTCCAAAACACATCAGAAATATAATAATCGCCAGAAGACTGTAATCAAAATAATGAACCGCCTGCTTTTTACAGCCTTCCTTCGTCTTCTTTTAATTCTTTGTGCCATTTATTCACACTCCTACTTAAGCTATAACTACAAAGTCTATATCTTATAAAGTATACCATAATATCCCCCAGACGCACAAGCTTTCCGCACGAAAATAGAGCAGGCTAACTTCTATTCGATTTGTATACAAAAAAATGGTGCCGCTTCTTTGCGGCACCATCTTTGTTTTACCAGTTATTCTTTATTTTTTAGCAGCAACTGCTTCTTTGATCTGTTTGGTAAGTTCTGGTACGATCTTATTCAGATCTCCAACAATACCATAATCCGCTACATCAAAGATTGGTGCATCCGGATCTTTGTTAATGGCAATGATGATGTCAGATTCTTCCATACCTGCAGTATGCTGGATTGCTCCGGAAATACCGATGGCAAAGTATACATTTGGACGTACCGTCTTACCGGTCTGTCCTACCTGACGATCTTTTGGTTTCCAGCCATTATCTACAACTGCACGTGAGCAGCTTACTTCTCCGCCGAGTGCTTCTGCAAGATCTTCCAGGATCTTGAAGTTTTCTGCACTTCCGACTCCACGTCCACCGGATACAAGAATCTTGGCATCCATGATATCAACCGTCTCAGATACAGATTTGACAACTTCCATAATCTCAACGTATTTATTATCCGGTGTAAATCCTGGATTAAACTCTTCTACATTTGCCTTTGCACCTTCGATCTGAGCGATCTTCTGCATAACACCGGGACGAACGGTTGCCATCTGCGGGCGGTTATCCGGGCAGGCGATGGTAGCGATCGTGTTACCACCAAATGCAGGACGTGTCATAAGAAGCTGATTGTGCTGCTGCTCTTTTCCTGCTACCGGGTTGATCGGGAAATCACCGATCTCAAGCTGTGTACAGTCTGCTGTAAGACCTGTCTGTACTCTTGCGGATACACTCGGACCAAGGTCACGTCCGATTGCAGTTGCGCCAACCAGCATGATCTCCGGCTTGTACTCATTGATCACAGATGCCAGTGCATGTGCGTACGGCTCTGTTCTATATTCTTTCAGTTCCGGATCATCTACTACGATTACTTTATCTGCTCCGTATGCTGCAAGCTCATCTGCAAGTCCTTTTACGTCAGAACCGATCAGAACGGCTGCTACTTCTGCATTTAAGTCTGCTGCAAGGTCTTTTGCTTTTCCAAGAAGTTCAAATGCGATTCCGCTCAGTTTGTTGTCTACCTGTTCAGCAAACACATATACTCCCTTATATTCTTCTAAGTTCATGATATTCACCACTTTTCCTTCTTATTAAATGATATGTTTCTCTGTTAATTTTCCCATCAGGTAAGATACTGCTTCTTCCGGATCAAGAGTAACTTTTCTCCTGCCCCCTTTTCTTACTTTGTCAGATGCTTTCGCAATCTTTGTAGGTGATCCTGCAAGACCGATATTTGCATCATCCAGGTAGTAAGATCTGCTCTTCCCCATGTTGTGATCTCAGCATCACAAGCATCGAAGATTCCGCCTGGTGTCATATAACGTGGTTCATTTAATTCTGAAAGTGCAGTGATAAGGCAAGGCATTTTTGCTTTCAGTACATGATATCTGTCATCAAACTGACGCTCAACGATTACGCTGTCGCCTTCCACTTTGATTTTCTGTGCATAGGAGATTACCGGGATTCCCAGATGTTCGGAAATCTGAGGTCCTACCTGTGCTGTATCACCATCGATAGCCTGACGGCCTGTGATGATCAGATCATAATCGAGTTTACGGAGTGCTGCTGCGATGGTGCTTGATGTAGCCCATGTATCAGCTCCTCCAAGTACTCTGTCTGTTACAAGAATTGCCTTATCAGCTCCCATTGCCATTGCCTCACGAAGCACCTCGTCTGCCTTCGGAAGACCCATGGTAAGAACGGTTACTTCTGCGCCGTACTGCTCTTTTAATCTAAGTGCTGCCTCAAGACCTGCTTTGTCATCCGGGTTCATGATGGTAAGCATTGCAGCTCTGTCTAATGTACCGTCCGGATTAAACTGAACTCCGCCTTTTGTATCCGGTACCTGTTTTATACAAACAACTATCTTCACGATTCGTACCTCCTATTTCAATAAGTTTCCAGAAATAACCATACGCTGAACTTCTGAAGTTCCTTCGTAGATTTCTGTAATCTTTGCGTCACGCATCATACGTTCTACATCATATTCTCTGATGTATCCGTATCCACCATGTAACTGAACAGCCTTTGTGGTAACTTCCATCGCTACTTCTGCTGCATAAAGCTTAGCCTGTGCAGCTTCGACAGAGTAAACTTTCTGTGTAGCTTTTGCCATGGCAGCTTTGTATACCATCATCTTTGCAGCCTCTACCTTTGTAGCCATATCTGCAAGCTGGAACTGTGTATTCTGGAACTGGCCAATCGTGCGTCCGAACTGTTTTCTTTCTTTTACATATGCGATTGTTCTGTCAAGTGCACCTTCAGCGATTCCAAGTGCCTGAGCGGCAATACCGATACGTCCGCCATCCAGAGTATGCATGGCGATGCCGAAGCCCTTGCCCTGTGCTCCAAGGAGATTTTCTTTTGGAATACGGCAGTCTTCAAAAATAAGCTCGTATGTTGAAGATCCACGGATACCCATCTTCTTCTCTTTGGTTCCGAATGTGAATCCCGGAGTGTCTTTTCTACGATGAATGCAGAAATCTCTTTCATCTTTCTGCCACGTTTTTCAACTTTTCCTGTAACAGCGATTACGATATATACGTCTGCTTCTTTACCGTTTGTGATGAAGCATTTGGATCCGTTTAATACCCATTCATCTCCGTCAAGAACAGCTTTTGTCTGCTGACCCTGGGCATCTGTACCTGCCCCAGGTTCTGTAAGGCCGAAAGCTCCAAGCTTTCTTCCTGATGCAAGATCCGGAACGTATTTTGCTTTCTGCTCCGGTGTTCCGTATGTCAGGATCGGGTCTATACAAAGAGAGGTATGCGCAGATACGATTACAGATGTTGTGGCACAAACCTTTGCAAGTTCTTCTACACACATTACGTATGTCAGTGGATCGCATCCCTGTCCCTCGTATTCCTTCGGTACCGGAATACCAAGAAATCCATATTTCGCCATTTTTTCAACTGTTGCTCTTGGGAAAACTTCTGTCTCGTCCACTTCCTGTGCAAGTGGTTTTACTTCGTTTTCTGCGAATTCTTTAAACAGAGTTCTCGCCATTTCGTGTTTCTTATCTAATCCGAAATCCATTTATTCTTCCTCCATGTCTTTATTTAGAACATCCATTACTGTGCATCAACCGGAGTTTTTGTGCGGTCTGCATTGTATACATAGAATCCTTTTCCGCTCTTAACTCCAAGGTTTCCACCACGGACCATCTTACGAAGCAGCGGGCATGCACGATATTTGCTGTCGCCTGTTTCTGCATAAAGTACATCCATGATAGCAAGGCAGATATCAAGTCCGATGAAATCACCAAGCTCCAGAGGTCCCATTGGATGGTTTGCACCAAGCTTCATTGCTGCATCGATTCCTGCGATGTCAGATACACCTTCCATCTTGATGAAAGCTGCTTCATTGATCATCGGAACAAGGATACGGTTTACTACGAAACCTGCTGCTTCATTAACCTGTACAGGTGTCTTTCCGATCTCTTCTGCGATCTTCTTGATTGCATCTACAGTTTCAGCCGGTGTATTTACGCCTGCGATCACTTCTACTAATTTCATACGGTCTGCCGGGTTGAAGAAATGCATACCGATCATTGGACGGGTAAGTCCGTTGCCGATTTCTGTGATAGAAAGGCTGGAGGTATTTGATGCAAAAATGCATTCAGGTTTTGCGATCTTATCAAGTTCACTGAATGTAGTTTTCTTAACTTCCATGTTCTCAAATGCTGCTTCTACGATCAGATCGCAGTCTGCACACAGATCTTCTTTGAGTCCCGGAGTAATTTTTGCAAGAATTGCATCAACTGCTTCCTGAGTTAATTTTCCTTTCTGAACAAGTCTGTCATAGCCTTTAGCGATTTTAGCTTTTCCGCCTTCTGCCCATTCCTGTTTGATGTCACAGAGTGCTACTTCATATCCATCTACCTGAGCAAATGCCTTTGCAATGCCCTGTCCCATTGTTCCTGCGCCAATAATTCCTACTTTCATTGAAATTACCTCCATTTTATAAATTTAATTTTCCAGGGAGAGTTAATTCTCCCTTTATTAAACGAACTTATTTATTAAGGAAAGCTTCTACTTTTCTCTTTTCAAGGAATGCTGCCATTCCTTCTTTCTGGTCGTAGGATTCAAAGCATCTGCCGAAGAGTTTTTCTTCTACTACGATTGCCTCATCCATTCCCTTTTCAAGACCTTCATTGATTGCCTGTTTGCAGTGTCTTACTGCGATCGGTGCATTCTTTGCAATGCCTGCTGCCATCTTCTTTGCTGCCGGCATCAGTTCTTCCTGCGGATATACGGCATTTACCAGACCGATTCTGTAAGCGTCTGCTGCCTTGATATTACGTGCGGTGTAGATCATCTGCTTTGCCATACCAGGTCCGACAAGTCTTGCAAGTCTCTGTGTTCCACCAAATCCAGGTAATTCCAAGGCCAACCTCCGGCTGTCCGAATACTGCATTGTCGGAACAGATTCTGATATCACAGCTCATGGAGATCTCACATCCACCACCCAGAGCGAATCCATTAACTGCTGCGATTACCGGGATCGGAAGTGTTTCGATCTTACGGAAAATATCATTTCCCTTCTTTCCAAAAGCTTCTCCCTCTTCTTTTGTAAGAGTACTCATCTCAGCGATATCTGCACCGGCTACAAAGATTTTTTCTCCTGCTCCTGTAAGGATCAGGCATCTGACTGCATCAAGATCAACACCGTCGATCGTTGCATCAAGTTCATCAAGAACTGCACTGTTCAGTGCGTTCAGTGCCTTTGGACGGTTAATGGTAATAATTCCAACCTGTCCTTCTACTTCATATGTAATAAATTCCATCATCAACATCTCCTTTTGATCTGGTTTATTAATCACGTTCTACGATTGTAGCGCATCCCATTCCGCCACCGATACAAAGTGTTGCAAGACCTTTCTTTGCATCACGTTTCTGCATCTCATGAAGAAGTGTAACAAGGATACGGCATCCTGAAGCTCCTACCGGATGTCCGAGAGCAATTGCTCCACCGTTTACATTTACTTTATCCATGTCGAATTTCAGATCATGTGCTACTGCAAGTGACTGTGCTGCGAAAGCTTCGTTTGCTTCGATCAGATCCATATCATCTACAGAAAGCCCCTGTCTTAGCCATTACTTTATTCGTAGCTGCAACCGGTCCGACACCCATGATAGATGGATCTACTCCGCCGAGTGCTCCTGCTACCCATGTTGCCATCGGTGTAACGCCGAGCTCTTTTGCTTTTTCTTCACTCATAACAACGATTGCTGCTGCTCCGTCATTGATGCTGGAAGCATTTGCTGCTGTTACAATACCATCTTTTTTGAATGCCGGACGAAGTCTTGCGATTCCTTCTTCTGTTGTTCCCGGACGCGGTCCTTCATCTGTATCAACTACGATGGTTTCTTTTTTTTTCTTCTTCACTTCTACAGGAACAATCTCATCTTTGAATTTTCCCTGCTTCGATTGCTGCGCAGGCTTTCTGCTGGCTTGCTGCTGCAAATTCATCAAGCTGTTCTATTGTGAGTCCCCACTGTTCTGCTACATTCTCAGCAGTGATTCCCATGTGATAGTCATTGAATGCATCCCAAAGTGCGTCATTTACCATTGTATCGATCATCGGTGCATTACCCATTCTGTATCCATAACGTGCGTTTTTCAGTGCATATGGAGCCATGGACATGTTTTCCATACCACCTGCTACTACGATATCTGCATCTCCTGCCTGAATCATCTGTGCTGCCATATTTACACAGTTCAAACCGGAACCACAAACAACGTTTACGGTTACTGCAGGTGTCTCGATTGGAAGTCCTGCATTAATAGAAGCCTGACGTGCAACGTTCTGTCCAAGACCTGCCTGGATTACACAACCCATATATACATGATCAACCTGTTCCGGAGCAACACCTGCTCTATTTAAAGCTTCTTTGATAACGATAGATCCTAATTCCGGTGCCGGAGTTGTAGAAAGAGCTCCACCCATACTTCCGATTGCTGTACGACACGCACCTGCTAACACGATTTTCTTTGCCATCACTTTTTTTCCTCCTTTTACATCTTAATGGTAAGTATCACTTCTTATTAAATGTAAGCTGTTTTACTTTCCGTTTTTAAGATTTTCGCAAGGGACTTTTTTTTGTCCTCTTTTTTTAATATACTACCCATTTCCCGTTCTGTCAAATATTTATCAATCATTTTTATCATTTAATTTTCTTTTAACATTTTCACCAACATTTTTTTACAATACATCTGCATTATTCGTCATTTCCAACACACCACTTTTATATTGACCTTTCCCAGATATGGTGCTACACTTAAGATTGTTAAAAATTATTCAACCAGAATACTATAATTAAATTATGAATGAGAAGGTGTGAAAATGAGCAAAAGTTTTGAAGAATTAATCTCAAAAGCAAATCAAAAAACCTTAAAGAAAGTCTCTGTTTCCAACGCACAGGATGAGCCGGTACTGCAGGCTGTCAAAGCTGCAAAGAGCAAAATATCGCAACAGCCATCCTTGTCGGTTATGAAGCCAAGATCCGCGAGATTGCCGCTTCTATTGATATGGATCTGACAGATTTCGAAATCATCAATGAGCCTGATACCGAAGCAGCTGCATTAAAGGCTGTTGAGCTTGTACACAACGGCAAAGCTGATATCCTTTTAAAAAGGATTGCTTGAAACAAAGACATTCTTAAAGAGCGTATTGAATAAAGAAGTCGGACTTCGTACCGGAAAGATGCTGTCTCATGTATGCGTATTTGAGATTGAAGGCATTAACCGTCTTCTGTTCTTCACAGACGTAGCTTTCAATACATATCCAACCCTTGCAGATAAAGTCAATATCATCAACAATGCAGTAGAAGTCGCACATGCATGTGGCATCGAATGCCCGAAGGTTGCTCCTCTGTGTGCAGTTGAAACAGTGAATCCAAAGATGCAGCCAACAGTCGATGCCGATAATCTCACCAAGATGTACGAGGGTGGCGATTTCAAAGGATGCCAGATCTACGGACCACTTTCCATGGATCTTGCGATCGATCCGGAAGCAGCTGTTCACAAAGGTGTGACTAATCCAGTAGCCGGACATGCTGATATTCTCCTCTTCCCGAATATCGATGCAGGAAATATCACATATAAGATTCTTGTCCGCACTGCAAAGGTCAAGATCGGTAACGTACTTGTCGGAACAAGCGCTCCGGTTGTACTTACATCACGTTCTGATGATTTCCAGACAAAACTGAATTCTATCGCTCTTGCGACCGTAATCGCAGGATCGATCACAGACTAAGGAGGATCTTTTTATGAGCTATAAAATTTTAGTAATCAACCCGGGATCTACTTCTACCAAGATCGGTGTGTACGAAGACGAAACTTTGTTATTCGAAGAAACACTCCGTCATTCCACCAAAGAGATTGCAAAATATGCAACCATCGTTGACCAGAAAGATTTCCGTAAAGAACTGATCGTAGATATTCTCGCAAAGAACAGCTTCGACATCAAATCTCTGAATGTTGTAGTAGGACGAGGCGGACTTTTAAAACCGATCCCAGGTGGAACCTATCCAGTATCTGACGCACTTCTTGCTGACTTAAAAGCAGGTGTGCAAGGACAGCATGCATCGAACCTTGAGGCATCCTTGCCCGCGAAATCGGTGATGAGATCGGAGTTCCTTCTTACATTGTTGACCCGGTTGTTGTCGATGAGATGGAACCTGTTGCAAGATATTCCGGAATCCCGGAACTTCCGCGTATCAGTATCTTCCACGCACTGAACCAGAAAGCAGTTGCCAAACGCTACGCCAAAGAACAGAGTGTATCTTATGACTCCCTGAACCTGGTCGTTGTACATATGGGCGGCGGTGTATCTGTCGGTGCTCATAAAAATGGCAAAGTTGTCGATGTCAACAACACGCTTGACGGAGACGGACCTTTCTCACCGGAACGTTCCGGCGGTGTACCGGCAGGCGCACTCGTAAAAATGTGTTTCTCCGGTCAGTACACACAGGATGAAGTATATAAAAAGATCAACGGGAAAGGCGGTCCCAACGGATACCTTGGAACCAACAACATGCGCGACGTTGCAGAACGTGCCTTTGAAAAGGGTGACGAAGAAGCAGCCGGTGTATTCCACGCATTCACTTACCAGGTTGCCAAAGAAGTCGGCGCCATGGCAGCCGTACTTAACGGCAAAGTAGACCAGATCCTTTCACCGGCGGTATCGCATACAGCGATTATGTAACATCCGAGATCAAGGAAAAAGTCGGATTCATCGCCCCAATCACCGTCTACCCGGGAGAAGACGAACTCCTCGCTCTCGCCCAAGGCGCTCTCCGTGTATTAAACGGCGAAGAAAAACCTCTGGTATATTAATTTTTTTCAAAGCCCTAAAACATGCAAAACGCATATATCTCATCGTAGAAAAAAGTCTGGCACACCTCGCCAGACTTTTTTAGTTACTACGCTTTTATTTAATAATGTCAATAGCTTCGAGGGACAAATTGGGCAAAAGATATTGCGTCTATTCGTCTTTTTGTGCAATGGAGATGAAACTCAAAAAATCGTGGAAGCCTCTGCTGAACACGATTTTCGCTTTAGGGGGTTCATCGGAATGGTTTGCACAACTAGAATAGACGCATTATCTTTTGCCCAATTTGTCAACACAACCTAAATCATTCAAAAAAGGCAGACACTTAAAAAAGTATCCACCCTTTTTTTCTATCCCTAATCTCTTTTTAACTACAGCAGAGCATCCCATTCCGCCACCAACACAAAGTGTTGCAAGTCCTGTATGTACATCTTCTTTCTGCATCTCATACAACAAGCTTACAAGGATTCTTGCACCTGAGCAGCCAACCGGATGTCCGAGAGCAATGGCTCCACCGTTCACATTCAGTTTGCTAAGATCAAATCCAAGATCCTTTTCCAACTGCTACTGACTGTGCTGCAAATGCTTCGTTTGCTTCGATCAGATCAAAATCTCCGATCTCCATTCCCAGCTTCTTCATAACCTTACGTGTTGAATAAACCGGTCCGATTCCCATGATTGCCGGATCACATCCTGCGAGTTCTCCGCCGATCCATGTTGCCATAGGTGTTACGCCCAGCTCCTTTGCCTTTTCTTCGCTCATAACGATAAGTGCAAGCTGCACCATCATTGATTCCGGATGCGTTACCTGCTGTAACCATACCGTCTTTCTTAAATGCAGGACGAAGTTTTGCAAGACCTTCTTTTGTGATTCCTTTACGAGGACCTTCATCTGTATCTACAAGAATCGTTTCTTTTTTCTTCTTCACTTCGACCGGAACAATCTCGTCTTTAAATTTACCTTCTGCCATTGCTTTTTCACATTTGTTCTGAGACCATGCTGCAAATTCATCCAGTTCTTCTCTTGTAAGTCCCCACTGTTCGCAGATATTTTCTGCTGTGATTCCCATGTGATAATTATGGAATGCATCGGTCAGACCATCCTTGATCATAGCATCTTCGATTGTCGCATTTCCCATACGATATCCATAACGTCCGTTTCTCAACATGTACGGAGCCATTGTCATATTTTCCATACCACCTGCAACGATGATATCTGCATCTCCAGCTGCGATCAGCTTCGCTGCAAGGTTTACACAGTGAAGACCGGATCCACAAAGTACGTTGATAGTTGTTGCCGGTACTTCATTCGGGATTCCTGCATATACAGGCGCCTGACGTGCCGGGTTCTGTCCGTTGCCAGCCTGGATAACATTTCCCATATACACTTCGTCAACCTGATCCGGAGAAACGCCCGCTCTTTTGAGAGCTTCTTTGATTACGATCGTTCCAAGTTCTACAGCCGATGTATTTGCAAACTGTCCGCCCATTACACCGATTGCTGTACGACATGCTCCTGCTAAAACAACTTTTCTTGCCATGATAAAAATCCTCCTTTATTTTGTAAATCACCTGATGTTTTTATTATAATCCTCTAAAAAACAGAATTCAATAGATGCTTGATATTTTTTAACATTTTTTATGTTCTATTCCAGGTACATGCCTCAATTCGATTGAGAGATTTCTTGATAAATGTTAAACTTTTCTCGGTATTTATACTTATTGACACTCACATCATTATTATGTTTTTTCAAAAAAACAATTTTGTCATTGACATTTATATAGCAATTTGTTAAATTAAAGTTGCTCATATGACTGACGGAAGTGGAATGAACCACAGGGAAATATGAGGATTTGATTATTTAGCCGACCGTCTGGGCGATTCAGCTCAGATGCCGGCTTTTTTACGCATTTTTATAAGATTATCATAAATCAGGGCTATATAAAGGCGTAAACATCCATCGGTTCTTCTAGCTGAACCTTTTCATATGTCTGGAATTTGCCAGAACTTTCCGGGCATAAACCGCAGCAACACAGTGTATAATAACCGGGTCATAGGTACTATGGCTCACCCACAAGAAGGAGGAATAACCAAATGATGCAGAAAGAACAATGGCAGGGATTTGAAGGAAGACTCTGGAAAGAAGAAATCAATGTACGTGATTTTATCCAGAACAACTACACACCTTACGAGGGAGATTCTTCATTCCTTGCAGACCCGACCGAAGCAACAAACCAGCTCTGGGGCAATCAGGAACTCCAGAAAGAAGAACGTGCAAAAGCGGCGTTCTGGGGAAACAGAAGTGGTAGCTTACGGTCCAGGTTATATCTGCGAAGAACTGAAAGATAAAGAACAGGTTGTGGGTCTTCAGACTGACAAACCTCTGAAACGTGCATTTATGCCGTTCGGTGGAATCAAAATGGCTGAGGAAGCATGCAAAACTTACGGATATGAACCAAACCCGAAATTTCATAAAATCTTTACAAAATATCATAAAACACATAACCAGGCAGTATTTGATGCCTACACCGGAAATGAAAAAAGCACGTCACAATAAGATCCTTACCGGGCTTCCGGATACTTACGGACGTGGACGTATCGTCGGCGATTACCGTCGTGTGGCATTGTACGGCATCGATCTTCTGATCGAATGAAGCAGGACGATTTCCAAACTGCGGATACGGATCCATGCGTGACAATCGTCATCCGTCAGCGAGAAGAACTTGCAGAACAGATCCGTGCCCTCAAGGGTATGAAAGAAATGGCTGCTATCTACGGATTCGACATTTCCGAGCCGGCAAAAATGCAAAAGAAGCATTCCAGTGGCTGTATTTCGGATATCTTGCAGCAATCAAGACTCAGAACGGAGCTGCCATGAGTGTCGGACGTGTATCTACCTTCCTTGATATCTACATCAAAGAGATATGGAAATGGAATCCTTACCGAAGAAGAAGCTCAGGAATTAGTTGACCATATGACAATGAAATTCCGTATGGTTAAGTTCGCACGTATCCCATCTTACAACCAGTTCTTCTCTGGTGACCCGGTTTGGGCTACACTGGAAGTCGGCGGAATGGGACAGGACGGACGTTCCTATGGTAACAAAGACATGTTTCCGTTTCCTTCATACATTGGAAAACATGGGACCATCTCCGGAACCGAACCTGACTGTATTTATTCAGAACGTCATTTGCCGAAGAATTTAAGGACTATGCATCTCATATTTCTATTGAAACAAGTTCTATCCAGTATGAAAATGATGATGCAATGCGTCCGGTATGGGGCGATGACTATTCTATCTGCTGCTGCGTATCCGCAACACAGACAGGAAAAGAAATGCAGTTTTTTGGAGCAAGAGCAAACCTTGCAAAATGCCTCCTTTACGCGATCAACGGTGGTGTCGATGAGAAAAACAAAGATACAGGTTGGACCGGAATATCGTCCAATCACAAGTGAATACCTTGATTATGATGAAGTAATGGCTAAATACGACAAGATGATGGACATGGCTCGCTGGACTGTATGTAAGACACTGAACCTGATCCAGTACATGCATGACAAATACTACTATGAAGCAACTCAGATGGCTCTGATCGATACCAATGTACGTCGTACATTTGCAACAGGTATCGCAGGATTCTCTCATGTAGTTGATTCTCCTTGTGCGATCAAATATGCAAAAGTAAAACAATCCGTGACGAAAACGGACTCGTTGTAGATTTACCGAGACAACCGGTGATTTCCCGAAATACGGAAATGATGATGACCGCGCAGATGATATCGCAGTATGGCTTCTCCGCACATTCATGGATAAACTGAAAACATGCATACTTACCGTGAATCCGAACCGACAACTTCTATCCGTACCATTACCTCAAACGTTGTATATGGAAAAGCTACCGGTGCTCTTCCGGACGGAAGAAAAGCAGGTGAGCCATTGTCACCTGGTGCAAAACCCGGCATACGGGTGCAGAACAGAACGGTCTTCTTGCTTCCTTGAACTCCGTTGCAAAACCGCCTTTACGAATGGGCACTTGACGGAATCTCTAACACCCAGACCATCAACCCGGATGCAATCGGACATACTCCGGAGGAACGCATTAACAACCTGGTAAATGTTATGGATGGATACTTTCTCAGGGTGCTCACCATCTGAACGTCAACGTATTCGGAACAGAAAAACTTCTTGACGCTATGGAACATCCTGATCCGCAGTTTTCCAATCACACAATGAAAAAGGAGATTTTCATATGACTCAAATCAAAGGACTTATTCACTCTACAGAAAGCTTTGGTTCTGTTGACGGACCTGGGGGTACGTTTTATTATATTTGTTCAGGGATGTCCACTGAGATGTCAGTTCTGCCATAACCCTGACACCTGGAATATGACAGATAAAAACGGCGCCACCTGGCGCAGTGCCGATGAGCTTCTTGCGCAGGCTCTGCGTTACCGCACTTACTGGAAAAATGGCGGTGGAATCACCGTAAGCGCGGAGAACCTCTCCTTCAAATTGATTTTCTGCTGGATCTTTTTAAAAAGCAAAGGCAAAAGGTATTCACACAACGATTGATACTGCAGGCGGTCCTTTTACCAGAGAAGAACCATTTTTCTCCAAATTCCAGGAGCTGATGCAGTATACCGATCTTCTTCTTGTTGATATCAAGCATATCGATGAAAAATCTCACAAAGAGCTGACCGGAAAACAAATAAAAACATTCTGGATATGATCCGCTTTCTCTCCGATATCAAAAACCTGTCTGGATCCGCCATGTGCTCGTACCGGAGCGCAGCGACTATGATGAATACTTAAACCGGTTAAATGATTTTATCCAGACACTTGATAATGTAGAAAGAGTAGAAATCCTGCCTTACCACACACTTGGTGCCTACAAATGGAAAGAGCTGGGACTTGATTATCCCCTCGAAGGGATCAATCCACCTTCGAGAGAACGTGTGGAAAATGCAAAGAAGATCCTGCACTGTTCGTAAAGTTACTGTTCACAGTACCTGTGACCAGCAACGCATAAGACACATTTTAAAAAAAATAGATGACAGCTTTCTCTTCATATTTTACCTGTAATGTGCTATGATTGGTGTAGTGTATTTAAGAGAGGAGCATTATAGCAATGAACGAAAGAATGGAACGCGTATTGGAAAAAATGAGAAAAAAGGAATCGATCAGTTACTTGTATCTGATCCACTCAGCATCCGCTTCTTAACAGGCATCACGGTAAATCCTGGGGAAAGATTATATGCCCTGCTGCTTCGTACAAGCGGAAAGCACACGATTTTCCTGAACTATCTGTATTATGTTTCCAATACAGGTTTTGAAGAAGTATGGTTCAGCGATATGGACGATCAGATTGGTGTTCTGACAGGCATATCGACACCAAAGGCGTACTCGGTATCGATAAATATTTCCGGCACGTTTTCTTATTCCGCTTCAGGAGCGCTGCCCTGAGCTAAAGACCGTATGGGGATCTGACTGCGTAGACGGTGTCCGCGCAGTAAAAATGCCGAAGAAATTGAAATCATGAAACATTCTACAGAAATCAATGATCTGGTAATGGAACGAGCTGCTGCTTATATCAAAGAAGGTATGACCGAAAAGCAGATTGCTGATTTTATCGATGCAGAATACCTCAAAGAAGGTGCGAGTGGTGTAAGCTTTGATACCATCGTATGTTTCGGTGCGAACGCTGCAGCTGACCAGCACCATACACCAAGTGAGACAAGAACTCTGAAAGCCGGTGAATGTATCCTGATCGATATGGGCTGCGTATGGCAAGGTTATTGTTCAGACATGACAAGAACTTTCTACTGCAAGAGTGTAGATGATGAGCAGGCTAACATTCATGATATTGTCCGCACTGCTGTCGAAAAGGCAGAAGCTGTTATCAAACCTGGTATGCACGTTTCTGCGATATTGACGCTCAGGCAAGAGACTACATCGACGAAAAAGGATACAGTGAATACTGGAGAATCCGTCTTGGACACTTCATCGGACAG
>VOFH01001863.1_pt1 | contig 100874 bp, 101 predicted proteins | sample 5384091 | NCBI WGS metagenome assembly VOFH01 (sample SAMN12384727, study PRJNA508395) | human gut metagenome | isolation source: healthy gut G | host: Homo sapiens
AACGGCTTTTCGCTAAAGTCTCATAGGTGGTGCTTCCGATTATGATTTCATCAAATACAGAACCACGATTTTGTTTTGCTATCCGCAAATCTTTTAGTTTTCAAGACCCATCAGATGATGAAAGTCCAATTTGGAAAAGCCAATCACTAACTCTACGGTTTTTCCCTTTCGGCCAATAATAATCCGATACTGTATCTCCAATAATTTTTCAAATGCTTTTCCACACTTTTGTAATTTATCCATAAAACCTCTCTGTCCATAAAGAAAGCCGCCCTGCAATGCAAGGCGGCTTTGAGCATTTTCTTTCGGCTTTGCAGCCTACTCCGGTTTGAGGTTACTGCACAACCCCTACTGAAAGCTCTGCATAACAAGGCATCCCGGTACGCTATTATGCTTCAACGCTTTGGCAGACACACGCCGTTGCCCACCTTGTACTATTATTATATGCAACTTTAGAAAATATGTCAATCCCCATGAAAAATCAAAAAATATCTTCTCGGCGTATGAGAAAGGAGGTTCCTTCTATGGCAACCACAAGAATCATGCCGCTTCATGTCGGCAAGGGCCGCGCAGAAAGTCGGGTGATCAGTGACATCATCGACTATGTGACCAATCCAAAGAAAACAGATAACGGCAGGCTCATTACCGGCTATGCGTGTGACAGCAGGACTGCGGATGCAGAGTTTCTTCTGGCAAAGCGGCAGTACATTGCCGCTACCGGACGAGTGCGCGGTGCGGATGATGTGATTGCCTATCATGTGCGCCAGTCCTTCCGCCCCGGAGAGATCGCCCCGGAAGAAGCGAACCGGCTGGGTGTGGAATTTGCCAAGCGGTTCACCAAGGGTAATCATGCCTTTGTGGTCTGCACTCACATAGACAAGTCGCACATTCATAATCACATTATCTGGTCATCGGTCAGCTTAGAGTATGACCGGAAATTCCGAAACTTTTGGGGCAGCACCAAGGCAGTCCGACAGTTAAGTGACACCATCTGCATTGAAAACGGACTGTCCATTGTAGAAAATCCGAAACCTCACGGAAAGAGCTATAACAAATGGCTGGGCGATCAGGCGAAGCCTTCTCACCGAGAGCAGTTGCGAGTGATGATAGATCAGGTGCTGGAGCAAAAGCCCGCAGACTTTGACGCACTGCTGAAGCTACTGTCCGAAATGGGCTGCGAGGTAACACAGCGGGGAAAAACAATTCGGCTGAAAGCTCCCGGCTGGAAGAATGTAGCCCGTATGGATGAGCGTCTGGGCGATGGGTATAGTGAAGCGGAAATCCGTGCGGTGCTGGCTGGGAAAAAGCAACATACCCCACGAAAGAAAACAGTCACACAGACAGAACCGCCGAAGGTCAATCTGCTGGTGGACATTCAGGCAAAATTGCAGGCAGGAAAAGGTGCTGGCTATGCTCGATGGGCTAAGGTTTTCAATCTGAAACAAATGGCACAGACCATGAATTACCTGTCAGAGAATAATCTGCTGGAGTATGCGGTTTTGGAAGAAAAAGCTGCGGCTGCCACGGCACATCACAATGAGCTTTCGGCGCAGATCAAAGCGGCTGAAAAGCGCATGGCAGAGATTGCTGTTCTGCGTACTCACATCGTAAATTATGCCAAGACCCGTGAGGTCTATGTGGCATACCGTAAGGCAGGCTATTCTAAGAAATTCCGGGAGGAGCATGAGGAAGAAATTCTGCTCCACCAGGCTGCCAAAAATGCCTTTGATGAGATGGGCGTCAAGAAGTTGCCCAAGGTCAAAGAGTTGCAGACGGAATACGCGAAATTGCTGAAAGAAAAGAAAAAGACCTATGCCGAATACCGGCGTTCTCGTGAGGAAATGCGGGAGCTTTTAACTGCAAAGGCCAATGTAGATCGGGTGCTGAAAATGGAGGTAGAACAGGATGTTGAAAAAGAAAAAGACCACGGCCAGCGATAAGCTGGTCCTGGTCAAAAGCGTTCGCAGAACGCGCAGCCACAGAATGAAATTCTGTGTTCAAAGGGGCTTAGGGGGGCGCTGCCCTCAACAAGCAAGCGGAGAGGAAAATCACGGAGGGATTTTGCGCTCTGCGGGTCGGTGTGTATTAACACCGGCATTGCTTGCCCCTTTTTACCCGGAAATGAAAGGAGCCAGTGAGGAAACAGTCAAATTTCACTCACCGGCTCAATTCGTTTCAAATTTCTCGGATAGTTCTGTTAGTTCTTTTGCGGTCTCCTGCGTATGGTGCAAGAGGGTTTCACGCATTCCTGACGGACAGCTGCAATAAAGCATCTTCATCTGAGTGGCTCCCTCATCTTCTGGAGAAACATCTGGATTGATCAGAGTGTCCAGAGAGATCGGAAGAACCTTTGCCAATGCCTTCAAAATCAAATAGGACGGATTTATTTGTCCCTTTTCAATGCTGGCGATCTGCTTTACAGATACATGGCTCAGATCCGCAAGCTCCTGTTGTGTCAGGTCTTTTTTCTTTCGGGCTTCCCGCATTTTTTGCCCCAAAGCGGTCAAATCATCAATCGGCATAATCATTCACCTCAAGTATATTCTATCGTGCCGATTTGCACAAAGGAATAACCTTATTATGCCGGTTGACAGGCTTGATTATACCGAAAATAGAGATGTGGGGCATCACGGAAAATTCGATGTATTTTTATGGTAAATATATTTGTGTTACTAAGCTGTATATGGGTAGTGTATTGCTATTGCAGATAAACTACTGCCGTGATATGATTATAAATATTTACTGCATAGAAAGAAGTGGTGTTTAATGACAAAACTCAACGAAGTATTCCTCCATGCAAAGCCAGTAGATTGCGACATTTGCATGGAGTAAGAATTGTCGCAAAATAAATTGCTGGCTTTGTTACTTGACGATTATCTCAAGGAGGAAGCCTGCATGAAATACATCAATGCGAAAGATATTCTTCCCAATGCACTGGTTAAGGAATTACAGAATTACATTCAGGGTGGTTATATTTATGTTCCAACTAATCAATTGCATCAAAAGCGATGGGGAGAGATTTCTGGCTATCGACAAGAATTGCAACAACGAAACCAACAGATTATAGAGGAATTCCAAAAGGGATCCTCTGTTGAAAAATTATCTGAAAAGTATTTCCTGTCTGTATATGCCATTCGTAAAATTATTTATAAGAAATAAATTTGCAGGGGTGAGTTGCCCCCTGCTTTTTGTTATACAGAAATTGATTCGGTACCGTTTAGTATATAGAAAACAGATTGATTTGACGGTATAATATGAAAAAATAAACCTTAAGAAAGGAAATGACTATGTGTACTCGATTTGTTTACCGCGGTGATAACATAATTACCGGTTTTAATTTTGATATTGATATTGTGGAGTGGAATCACAAAATAATAAATACAAAAGATTGTTTTTATATTGGAATCATGCGACCTGATGGAATGAGACATTCTTATCATGGTGTAAATCGTAATGGAAATGTTGGAACATTGTTATATGTTCATGGAAATTTGAGTGGAACTTATCAAGATTCAAAGGACTGTATAACAATTGCAGACCTAGTGGAGCAGTTTATTCAGGCAGAAGTCAGTTTTGACGATGTACTGCAAATTCTAAAAGAAAGAAAAATAGTTTATGCAGCTGATGCTACTATGCAGGCCATGTTATCCGACAAACATGGTCGTACACTGGTTGTTGAGCCTGGGATTGGATGGAGGGAAGACGAGGGAAGGTACTCATTGATTACAAATTATTCAATACTGGCTCCCGAAAGCACAAGGCCGTTTGTTGTACCCGAAGATGACCGATATGAAAAGGCTTCTAAAATGCTAGATATATGTGGGAATTATTTTACTGTTAATAATGCGTTTTCTATTCTTCAAGCTGTTTGTCAAGAAGGGATCTGGGCAACAAGAGTTTCTTTTGTTTACTCGGCAGAGGAAAATGCGGTTTATTATGTTCAGAATAATAATTTTTCACAGATTGAAAAGTATAAGTTTTGGAATTTATAGGTTCATAAAGAATTATAGAATTAAAAAAATTTATCTGTGTACAAATGGTTGCTGGACAGTTTATTTAAAAAGCGATGTAAAAATTAATCAATTTTTAAGATTTGATGATGATATACTTACAGCCATTGAGAATAAAATGGTGAAAAACTAGAAATGTATTTCAGATATCCATTGTGAAGAATTAAAGAACTAAAGAACTAAAAAATATCTTTTATTCTGCCGGACGACGGCAAAAGAAAAAAAGCCGTCGTAAAGCAGATACATTTCCACGCGCCTATGGAGCGGCGGCTTTGAGACTGAACTGCCCCCTGTCAAGTAGACAGGTAAAAAAAGAAAAATTACGCCACGAGGGTCTGGTTCCTGTAAGCAAGGGGAGCCAGGCCCTTTAACTTATCTTGAAGCCGCCTTGTATTGTAAAAGTCTATGTATTCGTCGATGGCTTTCTTCAATTCCTCGAAGGTATGAAATTGCCGGAGGTAGTACATTTCAGATTTGAGAATCCCCAGAAGCCCTCCATAGGGCCGTTGTCGATGCAGCGGCCGGGCCGGGACATACTCTGTGTTGCATGGATGCCGTCCAGCTTTGCTTTGAACTGCCGGTTGGTGTACTGGTAGCCTCTGTCGCTGTGAAACAGAGGATGGGCGCCGGGGTTGGCTCTCACCGCTCTGTCAAAGGTGTCAAAAACAAGCTGATTGTTATTGGATTGGCCCAGTGCATACGCAACGATGCTTTTGTCATGGAGATCAAGGATCGCACTCAGGTATGCTTTCTTCCCATTGATAAGTTTGAATTCTGTGACATCTGTCAGCCATTTTTCATTGGGTCTGTTTGCCGTAAATGCTCTGTTCAATACGTTTTCAGCGGTAATGCGCGGTTCCGACATGACATAGTGCTTCTTCTTTCGGCGTATCACGGCCTGCATATGTACACTTTTCATCAGGCGGTAAATCCGCTTGTGGTTGTAGTTCCTTTTGAGCCGGCTGTTCACATTCAGCGTCATACGGCGATAACCGTAGATGCCTTTTACTTCGCTGTACAAACGGATGATTTCTTCCAGCAAGATGGTATTTTCTTTTTCTGAGGCACTTTCTTCCCGGTGAAGCCATTTGTAGTAAGAACTGCGGGAAATTCCGGATAACGCGCATAACGATGCGATTTCATATCCTTTTTCCTGACGAAGCGTATGGATCGCCTCATAGACCTTCCTGCGGCGTGTGAGCCTGCTTACCGCCTCCCCTCCAGTTCGTTCAATTTTTTTAAGAAATCGTTCTCCATTTGAAGCCTTCTGTTTTCCGCCTCCAGCTGCCGCAGCTTTGCCGCGGCTTTTTCCTCCTCGCTGTATTCGGAAGGAGGGCGGCGTTTCCCCCGGCGGTCAAGCAACCCGGCTTCTCCCTTCTCTTGATATTTTTTGACCCAGCTATAGATCTGCTGATAGGTGATCTTGTACTGCTCGCTGGTTCGCCGGTAGTCCAGTTGATGTTCTAAGCAGTATAGTACTGCCTGCAGCTTTTGCCCCTGCGATAATTTTTCTTTCTCGGCCATATCTGTTTCCTCCCGCGCTCTGCGTGTCTTGAACTCTCTATGGCCTTGATTATACAACGTAATCCATTGCTGCAAAACCGCATGGGAGGATATCCCGTATTTGCGGCACATGGCGTCCAGCGACCCTTCTCCGCCCAGGTAGTCTTCTACTGCCGCCAGCTTCAGTGAGGATGGATAACTTGCAACATGCTTTTTCGGATACAGCCCGCTGCGACCCTCCATCTGATATTTCCGCACCCAGGATTGAAAGGTGCTTCTGCGAATCCCTGATTCCTTGATTATCTCAGTGGAACCCTTACGGATCGCTAGGTAATCCTCCACAGCCTGAATCTTTAGCTCCGGTGGTAGTTTGCCTTTTATGCTCATGATAATTGCTCCCTCCGTTTCGACAGTTTTGTTTTTTCCGCTGTCTACTTTAAAGGGAGCATATCACAAAATCAGAGCCGCCGTTTCTTTTTGCTTTTCCGACGATGCTCATGCGATCAGGAGGGCGGTATATAGGAGGATACCGCCATGTCAATTTTCGTCATTCACAATAGCCATGAGTTACACCAGCTAAAAAAAGTCTTGCCCCTCCTCCGGGGAGGTATGACTACCTATCGGCATTATCATTCCAACTAAAACAGAAGAATCATAGTCATTTTTGTTGCGCCAGTTTCCCATTGCGGGGAGCTGGCGCTTTTTACTGTCGATTTTTCGGGAAAGCTCCCGAAGTATGTCGCTGCCGATCTCCGCCTCCTTTCGATTCACTCGTCAATCGCCCGTGAATCGAAATGGAGGTACATAATGAAGAAAGTCAATCTTAGGGACTTATATCCCGATGTTTATAAAACAGATCATTTTATAGAGGTAACAGAAGATGTGCTGGAGACGATCCGTGCCGCTGAGCGTGCAGAAGCTGCCTATGACCGGAGGATGTATCGCTATAAGGCGCATTACTCCCTGGACTGTGACAATGGCATTGAAAATGCGATCCTGATGAAGCCCCAGACACCGGAAATGCTCCTGGAGGAAAAGCAGCTGCGGGAGCAGCTCTATGCCGCTGTGATGGCTCTGCCGGAGAAGCAGGCTAAGCGGATCTATGCCCGGTATTACCTGGGTATGCGCGTGAGTGAGATCGCCGCAGCGGAGGGTGTAGACCCAAGCCGTGTCCGTGACAGTATCCGGCGTGGTCTGAAGCAACTGGCAAAGTATTTTTAGGATAGAATAACAATGGGCGCAAGGTCTCAAAGTGCTTCTGGCACAGGGCCTTGCTCCCTACTATTGTAGTAGTTTTGGAGGTACAAAAAAAGCAGGAGACCTTTTCTGATATGCTCCCTTCATGATGACAGTTTGTTTTTTCACTGTCTCTCATAAAGGGAGCATATCATTTCGGATCTCCTGCTTAGTAAAGCTGTAAAGTTTTTAATTAGAATGCTTTTCTTCTACATCCTTAAATAATTCTATCCTTTATGGGATTCAACTATTCTGTTGACGGCATATGAATACCCAGAAACACCACGCCAAAAGGACTTTCTCTGTGGCAAATTTCCAATGGCTCACCATCCATAGCCATTTCATATACTTTCTCAGTAACTACAAGGTCTGTTTCTTCCCCGTTATCCATTATAATGGTTAATTTGTAATCATCATCACTGACATCCGGATCATCTGCGTGGCTATCCACAATAATAGCTGGATAATGCTGAGCTGGACCAATAAAAGCTGCATTTGCACAGTAATGAAGTCCACAAGCAATGGACAGTCCAACTACTCCCATGTACAAGCCTGCGCCTACCCGATTCCGCTTCGGTGAACGAAGAACTTGCAGCACAATCAACACTATGGTGATGGAAAGTATCCGAATTAGCCATCCCCAGTTGCCATCTGCCTCCCGAAGAACCAAATCCCCCCAGATGTCACTAACTTGCCAGAAATAAGTATATCCTATTAACAAACAAATAATCAGCGGGACATGGATGTGCATGGCTCTCCACTCTGGAGTTGCGTTCTGCGGCTTGTCTCCAAAGGAGAGTACAGGAGCAAACACCAGACAGAATATCAGAAATGGGATAGGAGCCAGGGCGCCGATTTTCATAACAGTTGTGAACTTTGCGTCAGCGAAAAGATATAGTGGAATAGGAATAAGAACGCCAATGGCAAATAATACAATAACAACCCACAATCCGATCCGGATGCCCTTGATATGGTCATGCCAGCGGGTGCGGTACTCCTCACGCCATTGGACAGTGCTTTCCTCCTGATCGGTTTGCTTGGTCTGCTTTTCCATGTTAGGGGTCAGGGTTGCAGTAAGATTGGTGCTTTCAAGCCACTCTGCAAACCGTGGGATGCCCCGCATATTTGTTTCGATGGAGGCTAGCTTTTTTCCGTCCTTGTTCCGCAGATGAATGGAGCGGTTGGCTGTCAGCCGAACGGAAGCTACCTGCCCTGGCGCAAATTCCCGTTTCCTGCCCCAACTACTGATGTACCACATGGAGTTGTCTTGGAATACAAACAAGGTGCGATTGCGTCCAGCCAGCAGCATCCACACGCCCAGTAGCATGAATGGTACCCCAATCAGAGTACAAACAAATGTCGAGCCAGTGTCAAAAGGCGGCGTCCCAGCCACGATAACGGCTGTCAGCATCATAACAAGGGAAAGCACCCACTGGATGATCCCAAACACGGTGACTATTTTTCGTTCCCGCACAATGACGATCGGTTGTTGCACTTCTTCCGGCTCTTTGTGTCGGCAGAACAGCAGTATAAGACCAAATCCGAGAAGAATCAGCAACAGCACAACGCCAGTCCATACACCAGCCATATCAAGCGGCTCATTCCCATCGGGAATAAAAATCAGTGGGAGCAGGAGCAAAGCAAAAGCGGTGGTGATACCGCCGGTAATTATACATGGCCACTTGCTGCCAGGGGTTGGCAGATCATGGGGCGGTTCCAGAGGCTTTTGGGGAGCATATTCCGTCTGGATTGTCGCCAATTCCGGTGGCTGCTCCAGCACATGAGCACAGTGAGGACATTGGGACACATACGCCATCTCACAACTATGACCTTTCCCGCCCATGGACAAGGGCTGGCCGCAGGCAGGGCATATCCAGCAGCGTTGGAAGATCTTTTTTTGCATTTGTTTTAGTATCAGGAGCGACGCTGCCGGAAGAAGAAAAATCAACAGAAATAGCCAAGGGCTGTTCGCAGTGATTAGACCAATCATCAAAATGGTAAAGCACATCGCTATTCCAATCAGAAAGCGGCTTCCCATCTTGGCGGCCTGCTTTGTGGCGGCAATGTAGGTTTCGTTTCCCTGCTTCATGCCTGCGTGCTGAAGATTCAATAAAAATGCTTCGATCAGTTCATACAGATCGTCTAAGTCATCCACATATTCACTGGTAAATTGGTCATACAGATTTCCGTTTACATATATCTTTACGCCAGATTGGTTTACCTCGACCTTGCAGTAGAGCCGGTTCAGGGTCAGACTGTCTCCAGAGAATTCCAGCTGATACTGAGGATATTGCGCTTTTAGGCGCTCATACAATTTTTTGAGTTCGTTTTCTTGATACATAGGTAATCTCCTTCAAGTAAGGGGGGTGAGATTTTAATCCGCATTTCTGCTGTTGATGTTTCTGGTTATGTGTAAGTTTTCATTTTGTTCAGGAAGATGTCCAGATTTTCTTCCTGCGTAGTAAACCCATAGACTTTTTTAGATATTCGGAACTTTATCATATCTATATGCCAACATTATAGCATTTGTCTGTTTTTTCGTCATCATTTTTCTACTATACAACTGGGAATTAAAAGGTAAATAAACTGTGAATAGACATAACAGGATTCTGCAAAAAGAAAAACCGACGCATGATCGCTTTACGCTCAATACATCGGTTTCTTCATCTGACCTTGACGGTCATATCCAGTTGTGGCAGATTACAGGTAATCTACAAAAATTATTTTTTCCATATAACTTCCCCACAATGCGGACACTTTTTGGGAATGATTAAATTGCTATTTTCATATTGAATTAAAGATATTTTCTTATTCTTGCGGTCACAAATATCTTTAACTTCTTTATTTACAAGACTACCTCCTTCTTCTCCTAAATATCCCAAAGTAGTCTTATACCATGGAAATTTTCCTTTACATACAGGGCATTTCCATAAAAACAGGAAAATGTATTCAAAAAAGAAAGACACCAACCACATCAAAAAGGTTAAGAAAAATATGACTAAGCAAACAAGTCTAATATAATCAGGCAACACTCCTTTTATAGGCAACATTTCTTTTAGAAAAACCGCAATTCCCCCTACAACAAGTGATGGCACACAAATATATGGCAAAATACGAAATATTTTTTTATTCACTATACTTATCTTGTTTAATGAAGAAATATTTTTATATACAAATTCTACCTTACTTTTTTCCATATATACTGCCTCCCGAAAAGCTCACTTCTAAAATTATCTTTTGTCTATTATACTTCATCAGCCTAAAGAATGGAAGAAAAAATTTTGTGTACAGAGTTCCTGTTCAAACCTTGTAACGCACATTTTCGCAAAATCCATAGTCCCCGATACTTTCCTCACAGGCGATAGGCAACGGTCAAAACATCAGGTCTGCACCTGACATTTTAACCGCATATCAGCCCTGATTATCACATTATCCCTGCTGGCTGTTCAGCCCATGCTTTTTCGCATATTCGCTGGCTTTCTGTCTGCGTTCCTCACTATAAGGCAGCAGAGAGGTGCTTGTTTGCTGCGATTAACAATCAGAGACTAATTTTTTTGATAAAATTTCGTTTGAAGCGCCTGTTTTTTGCTCTTTTTGTCAGAGTTAATAAGAAGGACAAGTTTTCCCCCTTCAACAGCACTTTGACAATTTCATAGACAGCATAACAGGTACATAACCCGTGTACGAGCGAGTGTGGAACGCCGCGAAGATAGAGCAGCCAGGGAGGTGATGAACAAAGCTGCTTTGGAGCGATCTACGATTCCACAAAACGGATGGTGGCAGATCCGGCGCGAGGACTGCACGGGGGCTTAAAGATACTTCCTCACGGCCTCCTAAAGACTTGGGGGGAACCCTGCGGCGCACGAGTAAAACGACGCTGCGGAGTTATGACAACCGCGCCAGCGGAGACCTGCTATGTTCCCAGCGTCAGGGGTGCGTGGCAAATGTGACGAGAATTGAGTTGCATTCAAAATAGGAAGCGATTACTTTCTTTGTTGGTCGTTTTCTATTCAAAATCAGATACCATGCGCTGGCAGTTTCGGCTGCCAGCGTATTCATGTGATTTTGAAAGCACGATGATAACCTTGATAGATTGGAGGGAAGATGGTCTATGGAAAAACTCATTACACGAAAAGAAGCTGCTGAAATCTTAGGAATCAGCATAGCAACGCTGGATGCCGCCCGTAACAACGGCTTGATCTCTTATGTGCAATATGTTCAGAATGGCTGTGTGTATTTTACTGCGGCGGGTCTCCAGGAGTATATCGCAAAATGTACGCACAGGGCAAAGCCTGTTGAGAGAAGCACAACCTACCGTAAGCCTCGAAGCGGAAGATCGTGAGCCGGTCCGTATCCTTGATGGAATCAGAGATGTTTGATAAAACAAAGGTACAGCGCTGGAGATCTTTTTTAGGAGGTGGAGGAATTGGCAAATAGAAAAATAATGCTTCCCCAATATGGCACAGTTATGAAAAGAGGTGTCCTATATTATAGGACCAGAATCAAAGATGCGAATGGAAAGCTCGTAGCTCTCTACGCAAAAACACCTGAAGAACTATATAACAAAGAAACTCTTGCGTTGGAACAGATTGAGAATGCCACTTTTCATCGGAAAACGCCCACAGTTGCAGAGTATTGTGAAAAGTGGCTGCTGATGCAGTCGGTTCATGTACGAGCTACTACTTTGACGGATTACACCTCAAAGGTCAGGCGGCATATTATAGCGGAATTGGGAGATAAACGGATGGGCGAGGTTAGCCTGGATGATATTCAGCTTGCCCTTGTTCCAGTTTCCAAGAAATCTACATCGGTTTATAAATCTGTGGTAATCCTTTACAAGTCTATCTTTCGCGCAGCGATGGAAAGCAGGATTATTGACCATAACCCAACGATTTATCTGACAACAAAAGGTGGCGGTGTTCCACAAGAGGATCGTCAGGCTTTGACAGATGAACAGGCAGAGCGCCTTTTGGATGCTATCCGAAATTTGCCGCCTTATGTCTTTGTCATGATCGGTTTGTATGCGGGTCTGCGCCGGGAAGAAATTCTTGCTCTGCAATGGGATTCAGTATATCTGGATACGGATACTCCATATCTGACGGTAAGGCGAGCATGGCATACAGAACACAACAGACCGGTGATCTCAGATGAATTGAAAACCAAGGCTGCGGGGAGAAATATCCCCCTCCCTGTTTGTTTGGCCGAGTGCTTGAAAGCAGCAAAGGAAACTTCGACTTCGGAATATGTAGTTTCAAACCGGGATGGCGAACCGTTGTCCTACACGCAGTTTAAGCGGCTGTGGCAGTATATTGTTACGAGGACGGTCAAGGAGCGGAGCTATTATCGGTATGAAGATGGAAAAAGAGTAAAGCATACTGTCACACCTGTCTTGGGAGAAAAGGCCGCTCATAACGGAAAAGTGGTTTACAGCCTGGACTTTGAGGTAACACCCCATCAGCTGCGGCATACTTACATCACCAACCTTATTCATGCGTCGGTAGATCCCAAAACGGTTCAATACCTGGCAGGCCATGAAAGCAGCAAGATTACAATGGACATCTATGCAAAGGTTAAGTATAACAGGCCGGATGAGCTGGTCAGATCAATGAGCTGCGCGTTTGCAAGCTGGGACGCAGCACAGTAATAATAAAATAGGAAGTAAAGCAGGAGCGAGGCAAGGATGTCTCGCTCTTTGTTTTACATCAGCCGTATCTTTGATTAAATCGAGGCTTTCTGATAAAAAGAGAGTGTAGATACGGAGACTACACATTATCAAGAAAGGACGATCAAAGATGGCAAAAAAGAAAACACAGATCCCGAAGTATGGAACCATTACATTGAAAGGAATCCAGTATTACAGAACCAGGATTACGGATGCAGATGGCAAAGAGTTGAGTTTGTATGCCGCTACTTGTGAAGAATTGTATGAGAAGCAGTTAGAGGCCCGGAAGCAGGTAGAAGAAATTATCTTTCACCGGCAGCACCCGACAGTAGCCGAGTATGGCGAGAAGTGGCTGCTGATGCAGTCGGCAAAGGTGTCTGCGTCTACACTCAGAGGTTATACGAGGGATATGACAAACTATATCATCAAACCCCTGGGAGAGATGTATATGGAAGAAGTGACTGCTGACGATATTCGGCTGGCGCTTGTTCCATTGTCAAAGAAATCGGAAGGCTTATACAACAAGGTCAATATGCTGCTCAAGTGCATTTTTTATACGGCAGAGCGAAACCAACTCCTTGAACACAACCCCTGTGCAGGAATATCTGGTAAAGGCGGAAAACCGACAAAAAAGAAAGAGGCATTGACAGATCAGCAGGTAGCCGTGCTTCTGGATACCGTCAAGGGACTTCCTCCATATTTGTTTATTATGCTCGGTTTGTATTCCGGTCTGCGCCGGGAAGAAATTCTTGCACTGCAATGGGATTGTGTATTTCTGGATGAGGATACACCTTATTTATCGGTGAGGCGGGCATGGCGTACAGAGCATAACAGGCCCGTGATTTCTACGGTGCTAAAAACTCCGGCGGCAAAAAGGGATATTCCGATACCAAAGTGTTTGGTAGAGTGTCTGAGAGAAGCGAAAGAAAACTCCATATCAGATTATGTGATTGCTGACAGCAAAGGGGAGCCGCTGGCTGCTTCGCAGTTTCAAAGAGTATGGCAGTATGTAGTTGTTCGTTCCACCAAGCCCCGGAACTATTATAAGTATGTAAATGGGGAGAGTATCAAATATACGGTTACTCCAACGCTGGGTATGACCCAGAAGAATCAACCCAAAATCAAATATACGCTGGACTTCGATGTGACACCCCATCAGCTACGGCACACTTACATCACCAATCTTCTCTATGCGGGCGTTGATCCAAAGACAGTACAATACCTTGCCGGACATGAAAACAGCAAAACAACTATGGACATTTATGCAAAAGTGAAGTACAATAAACCAGAGGAGTTGTTTGGGGTAGTAAATGGTGCGTTTCATCAGCCTGTCGCTGAATGAAAAAAAGGCCGTTTTTTATGGTCCGCACACCGGATAACTGAGAGGCAGAAAGCCGGAAAAGCCCGGAATATCAAGGGAAAACAGCTCAAAAACTCGCGCAATACGGCCTCAAGGCCGCCCGTCGCGCTCCCCAGTTCTCCAAGCGTTGATTCTTCGATTGCACTTTCAAAAATCCCGCCACAGCAATGTGGCGGGATTTTTTCTTGTACTCCTGCAGCCCCTGCACAACGGAGCGGCACTTGCCTTCACGCCCTCCGTGTGCTACTATATCCCACAACGGCAAATTTCGACAGGAGGTTTTTATGCAGACAAAGGATCTATTGGATTGCAGTCAGGACGTCCTGCGTGCGGAAAAGGCGCTGGAAGTTCAGTATGAGGAGTATTACGAACAGCTGGCCGACCAGCAAAGCCTCTCTCCGGAGGAGCAAGCCGCCCTGCGCAGCGACGTGACCCGGGAGGTGGAGATGCTGGAGGATGCCTCCTCCTGCCTGCGTCAGGCCCATCAGTGGGCCTCCGACAAGGCCGACGAGCTCACCACCCGCCTGCGGGAGGGGCAGGAGAGCTCCCAGCGCAAGGGCCTCTTCCGCCGTGCCCCCGCCAACTCCGTTATCGACCTGGAGGAGGAGCAGGCGGATAGCTTTGCCTCCGGCGTCAACTTTTACAAGGTCGCTTTGATCTGCATCGCCGGCAGCTTTGCGGGCGTGGTGGTGGAGATCCTGTGGTGCCTCTTCCGCAACGGGTATATCGAAAGCCGCTCCGGCCTGGTTTACGGTCCCTTCAACCCTGTCTACGGTATCGGCGCGGTGGTGATGACCCTGGCCCTGTACCGCTATCGCAACCGCAGCTCCTCCATCTCCTTTTTCGGCGGAGCCGTGGTGGGCAGTGTCATTGAGTACCTGCTCTCCTGGGGGCAGGAGACTCTCTTCGGCTCCACTTCCTGGGATTACAGTCGGATGCCCTTCAACCTCGACGGCCGGATCTGCCTGCTCTACTCTTTGTTCTGGGGCATTCTGGGCGTCCTGTGGATCAAAAGCCTCTATCCCCGGGTCGCTCAGGTGATTTTGAAGATCCCCAACCGGTTCGGCAAGGTCCTCACCTGGGTCCTCACCATTTTCATGGTCTTCGACTGCGCCATGAGCCTGCTGGCAGTGGACCGCTGGTCCGAGCGGGTCCGCGGAGAGACCCCCGTCTCCGCCGTGGATGTGTTTTTTGACGAGCATTTCCCAGACAGCCGCATGGAGCGCATTTACGCCAATATGGAATTCGGCACGAATCCAGCCTGATCGGCGCAGCAGAGCGGCGGGCGCATAGCGCCCGCCGCTCTGCTTTCTCTTACGTATAGGACCGCTCCACGTTCACCACAGCGTAGTAATTGCCGTCCAGCGCCCGCACGGCGCTGCGGATTTTCTGCTCCACCTCCTGGTCCGTGAGGCGGAAGCCGAAGGGCACCACCGCGTCGAAGATCAGGTTCGTATGGGTGGGTCCCGCTACCATGCGGAAATCGTGGATGTCGATGGCGTCGTCGATGCAGTGGATCAGGGTCTGGACCCGCCGCCGGGTCTCCTCGGTGACGCCGTCGTCCGTCACCACCGGGTCCATGTGGATCACTGCGTCGCAACCCAGCTTCTCCCGCAGCTCCTTCTCCACGTTGTCGATCTCATCGTGGAGGGCCAGCACGTCCTCGTTGGCGGGCACCTCCGCGTGGAGGGAGATCATCACCCGGCCGGGGCCGTAGTCGTGGACGATCAGATCGTGGATGCCTAGAATGGTGCTGTGGGCCATCACCAGATCCCGGATGCGCTGGACGAACTCATGGGTGGGCGGCGTGCCCAGCAGGGGGTCCAGCGTGTCCCGCACCGCATTGATGCCGGACCAGAGAATAAAGGCCGCCACCAGCACGCCGCACCAGCCGTCGATCTCCAGGCCCGTGAAACGGCCCACCAGCGTGGCGATCAGCACCGCGGCGGTGGCCACACTGTCGCTGAGGGAGTCCATGGCGGTGGCCTCCATGGCGGGAGAGGCCAGCTTCTTCCCCAGCCGCCGGTTGTAGAGGAACATATACAGCTTCACCAGAATGGACGCGCAGAGGATCGCAAAGATCAGCGGGCTGGAGTCCACCGGTTCCGGATGCAGGATCTTCTCAATGGACGTCTTCCCCAGCTCCAGGCCCATCAGCAGGATCAGGACCGATACCGCCAGGCCGGAGACGTACTCCATCCGCCCGTGGCCGAAGGGGTGTTCGGAGTCCGGCTTCTGCCCCGCCAGCTGAAACCCCACCAGTGTCACGAAGGAGGACCCGGCGTCCGACAGGTTGTTGAAGGCGTCCGCCGTGATGGCGATGGACCCGGAGAGGGTGCCCGCCAGAAACTTTCCGGCGAACAGCAGCACGTTCAGGCAGATGCCCACAATCCCGCAGAGGACGCCGTAGGCCCTGCGGGTCTCCGGCTCTTCCCGGGCCGGGTCCGGTTTGATAAACAGCCGCGCCAGCAGTGAGATCAAAGCAGGTTCCTTCCTTTCCATGGGGCCGCGGCCCCGGTGTCTATGTCCGGCCGGGCATCTCCGGCCAGGAAAAAGCCGCCCTGCGGCGGCGTGGTTTTGGGCCAGGGTGCGCTTTTCCGTCCCATGGCCGGACCGGTGGAGCGGATCAGTTCCGCTTTCCGGGGATCACCAGCTTCATGTGGCAGCAGAGATCGTCCAAGTCCCGGTCCGTGGCGGCCGGGATCCGAAGCTTGGCCCCGCAGTCCCGGCAGATGAGATCCACGGCGCTGCGGCGGATCTCCATACCGTACCGTCCGCTGCCGCAGGCGCAGGTGATTCCATCCGGCCGGGCGGCGATATCCTTCAGCTCAGACAGGATCTCGTACATGATGACGTTGTCCACAAATGCCTCTTCGCCGTCCTCCTGCTGCTGGTGCTCCTTCTCCGCCAGCACCGCCAGATCCCGCAGGTTTTTCTCCACCGTCCCCTCCGGGCCGATAAAGCAGCAGAATTGCCGCGTCTTGGCGCAGCCCAGGGCGGTGGCGCCCCGGAGCACCCGCTCCGGCGGGCAGTGGGCCTCATGGGTCTCCCCGCAGATGCCGCAGGGGACGTAGATGTGGTACTCTGTCCCGTCGAACTCCACCTTCAGGGCAGACTTGCCGCAGGCGCACTCCACCTCGGCGTTGGATGCCTCCAGCGCAAAGACAGATCGGGTCCCCATGACGGTTTTGCCGCACTGGGGGCAGAGGTATCCAAATGTCCGCATCTCTTCTTTCATGGTATGCGCCTCCTGACCGGGATGTTTCCATTAGATGAAGATTATACCACCACGCGGAACAGTTGTACAGAGTTTTTTGAACATTAGCAGAGGCTAACTGCCCGTTTTCTCTGAAAACAGGTCTGTTCAAGTCGTTTTTTCTGTGCTATGATGGGGCAAAAGGAGGGAGCTGTATGGGACTTCCCTGGTATCTGAATCCCCTTTGGCAGTGGGATCTTCACGATAGGCTGGATATGCTGGAGGGCTCCTCCAGCAGCTCCCGGGCCGACGATCAGCGGCAGGACAAGGAGATCGAGCGGCTGAAAACGCGGGTCACCGAACTGGAAAACCAGCTGCTGGTGCTGGAAAAAATTCTGGCAGACCAAGGTCTGTTACCTCCAGCGCCGGAGCCTCCGGAGGCAAAGAACACCCCCAAGCGTCCACCGGACGCCCCTGCCGTCTTTCCCGCCCGGACAGAAGAGGTCGTCGCCTGTCCCCGCTGCGGCCGCCGCCAGAAGGGCAATCGGGATTCCTGCTACGCCTGTGGCCTGCTGTTTCGATATGAAAATACCTGATGTCAGGAGGCTCCTATGCTTATTTTTTGGATTTTATGCATCATTCTGTGCGCTGTGCTGGGAAGCTCCAAAGGATATTCCGTTTGGGTATGCATTGTAGCAGGCGCGCTGGGGTCTTTGCTGGCAGTGCTCGTCCTGTTTCTGCTACCGGACCAGAATCAGGAAGCAGCCGACCTCTCCCGGCGGGATCAGGAAATCGCCGCCCTGCGCCAGCGGGTGGCCGAGCTGGAGCGGGCACAGCAGCCCGCAAAAGAGCCGGTGCCCCTTGCAAAGACATCCGCCGCCCCTGCCGCCCCATCGGACGCCCCCGCCGTGTTCCCCGCCCGGACGGAGGAGGTCATCGCCTGCCCCCGGTGTGGCCGCCACCAGAAGGGCAATCGGCATTCCTGCTACGCCTGTGGCCTGCCGTTTCGATATGAACAGGAATGACCTTTCAGAGGTCCGGCTTCCGCCGGGCCTCATATTTTTGCCTCTTTGGGACAATCTAGCTACGAAAACTTTCTTCAATTGCGAGGTGGCGCATCATGAATGACAAGCGTCTGGGCCGCCAGACCGTGGCCCTGGCCCATCCCCCCTCCGTCCTCTCCTTTTCCAATATTGGGGGGAAATTCGAGGGCCAGGGCCCCCTGGCGGACTTTTTTGACGAGATCAGCAACGACTCTTTCTTCGGGGAAAAGACCTGGGAGAAGGCAGAGTCCGCCATGCAGAAGACAGTCCTTCAGCGAGCACTGGAGAAGGCGGAGCTGACGCCGGAGGACCTGGACTATATCCTGGCCGGAGATCTGTTGAACCAGTGTATCGGCTCCTCCTTCGGCCTGCGGGACTTCCGGGTGCCCTTCTACGGGCTCTACGGTGCCTGCTCCACCATGGGAGAGAGCCTGAGCCTGACGTCCCTGCTGATCGACGGCGGCTACGCCGACCGGGCCGCCGCCCTGACCTCCTCCCACTTCTGCACCGCCGAGCGGCAGTACCGGATGCCGGTGCCCTACGGCAGCCAGCGGACGCCCACCGCCCAGTGGACAACCACTGCGGCTGGCTGCACCATCCTGGGCAGCGACGGCCCCGGCCCCTACGTCACCCACGTCACCTGCGGCCGGATCGTGGACAAGGGCATTACGGACGCCAACAACATGGGCGCCGCCATGGCCCCCGCAGCCTACGACACCCTTTCCGCCTTCTTCCGGGACACCGGGTACAAGCCCGCGGACTTCGACCTGATCCTCACCGGTGACCTGGGAGAGCTGGGCCACGCCATCGTCCGGGACTTCTTCCAGCGGGACGGTGTGGACATGGGCCCCCAGTTCCAGGACTGCGGCCTGCTGCTGTATGACCGGAAGCACCAGGATATGCACGCCGGAGCCTCCGGCTGCGGCTGCTCTGCCTCCGTGCTCAACGGCTATCTCCTGCGCAAGATGCGGGAGGGCAAGTGGAAGACCATTCTCTTCGCCCCCACCGGGGCGCTGCTCTCCCCCACCTCTTCTGGCCAGGGGGAGTCCATCCCCTCCATCTGCCACGCCGTGCGCCTGAGCGCCGTCCGGGAGTAATTGGTCAACCTATATAAATTTCGGATAAATTTTTGGCGGATTCGGCAGATTTCTTGTGAAGAACGTGTCTTGACGCTGTCCGTCTACCGTGGTAAAGTGTTCTCCATCAAAGGCAAGGGCGCCTGTGAGACCATCTCACAGACGCCCTTGCCTGTATTTGTTCCAAGGCGCGGCGTGACGCGCGGCCGCCGCCCGTGGTGATTTAGGAGGGAACACGATGTATTCATCAGTCAACACCATCTGGGTCCTGGTAGGCGCGGCGCTGGTCTTTTTGATGCAGGCGGGCTTCGCCATGTGCGAGGCCGGCTTCACCCGGGCCAAGAACACAGGCAACATCCTCATGAAAAATCTCATGGACTTCTGCATCGGCACGCCGGTCTACTGGCTGCTGGGCTTCGGCCTGATGTTCGCCAGCGGCGGGGCCCTGATCGGCGGCCTGGACCCTATGGTCCAGGGGGACTACTCCGCCATCCTGCCGGAGGGCGTGCCCCTGTTCGCCTATCTGATCTTCCAAACCGTTTTCTGCGCCACATCCGCCACCATCGTCTCCGGCGCCATGGCGGAGCGAACAAAATTCCTCTCCTACTGTATCTATTCCTTCTGCATTTCTGCCTTCATCTATCCCATCTCCGGCCACTGGATCTGGGGCGGCGGCTGGCTCAGTGATCTGGGCTTCCACGACTTTGCCGGCTCCACGGCGGTCCACATGGTGGGTGGCATCTGTGCCTGTATCGGCGCCGCCATCCTCGGCCCCCGGCTGGGCAAATACGACAAGGACGGCAAACCCCGGGCCATCCTGGGCCACAGCCTCTCTCTCGGTGCCCTCGGTGTGTTCATCCTGTGGTTCTGCTGGTTTGGGTTCAATGGGGCCTCTACCGTCTCCATGACCGGAGATAACACTCTGGTCTCCGCGGGGCTGATCTTCGTCAACACCAATATGTCTGCTGCCGTCGCCTGCTGCGTCACCATGCTGTACACCTGGCTCCGCTATAAAAAGCCAGATGTGGGCATGACGATGAATGCCGCCCTGGCGGGACTGGTGGCCGTCACCGCCGGATGTGATGCGGTTTCCATCGGCGGCGCCGCCATCATCGGCATCGCAGCCGGCCTGCTGCTGCCTATCTCCGTAAACTTCTTTGACTCTGTGCTGAAGATTGACGACCCGGTGGGCGCCATCTCTGTCCATGGCGTCTGTGGGGCCGCAGGTACCTTGCTCACCGGACTGCTGGCAGTGGACGGCGGTGTGTTCTACGGCGGCGGCTTCCATTTCTTCGGCGTTCAGTGCCTGGGTGTAGCGGCCACGGCGGTCTGGACCATTGTCACCATTACCATTGTGTTCCAGGTGCTCAAGCATACCATCGGTCTGCGGGTTTCACCCGAGGAGGAGGTCAAGGGACTGGACATCACCGAGCACGGCCTGCCCACCGCCTATGGCGGCTTTGCCTTTGCCTATGACGATACCCCGGACGGCGCTGCTGTGCTGAATCCTGCCGCCCCGGCCGCCGCGCCGGTCCCGGTGCAGGAGGCGGTGCCGGTGGAGGTGGTCACTGCCCCGGCAGATGCGGTATCCGCTTCCCCCGGCGTCAAGATGACCAAGGTGGACATTCTCTGCAAGATGGAGCGGTTCGATGCCCTGAAGCGGGCCATGTTCGACATCGGCATCACCGGCATGACTGCCATCAACGTCATGGGCTGCGGCGAACAGCGGGGCAAGACCGAGGGCTACTTCCGGGGGGCCAGGGTGGAGGCCACTATGCTGCCCAGCATTCAAGTGTCCATTGTGGTGTGCAGGCTGCCTGTGCGCCTGGTGGTAGAGACCGCCAAAAAAGTTCTGTACACCGGCCATATCGGCGACGGCAAGATCTTTATCTACGACGTGGAGAACGTCATCAAAGTCCGAACCGGAGAAGAGGGATACGGCGCACTCCAGGATGCGGAATAAACATCTCTTTTCGCCCCATGGTTTCATCACGGCCCGGAGATCTGTGTCTCCGGGCCGCACTGCATAATCCCGCCGGAACCGGGCACACTGCTCTTATGAAAAGAGGGGGAGACATCTCATGGAATATCTCAACGCGTTTCTCTGCGGCGGTATCCTGTGCGCCGTGGGACAGATCATCATCGACAAGACTCAGCTGACCCCCGCCCGCATTCTCACCGGATACGTGGTAGTGGGCGTGCTGCTCAGTGCCCTGGGGCTGTATGAGCCCCTGGCCCAGTGGGGCGGCGCCGGGGCCACGGTCCCCCTGACAGGCTTCGGCCACACGCTGGCCAAGGGCGTCCGGGAGGCGGTGGCCTCCGATGGCTGGATCGGCATCTTCACCGGCGGGCTCACCGCTGCGGCGGGGGGCGTCACGGCCGCCGTGGTGGCGGGCGTGCTCATGGCGGCCATCTTCCGGCCGGGGGACAAGCGGTAAGGGAACCGGGGCCGCCGCGGCATTCGTGCCCGCAGGCGCATCAAATTCTGGGTTCAGCCGCCTCCTGCGCACGGCCGAAACCACTTCCCGCCCCATCTGTGCAAGACCTGTCCGTCTCCTATGGCGGGCAGGTTTTGCGCGCTGGGTCTGCAGCTCTAAAAGAGTGGCTGCAGCCACTTTTTTGCGGTCTCAGGGCAACCGTTGCCGCCCTGTTCTTATTTTGTCATTTTTTTGTTGTTCTTTCCTGTCCGGTTTCCTGCTATACTATGGTCACCGACAAAAATCGACAGAAAGGAACATCCGATCATGCGCCGTTTTACCGCACTGCTGCTTGCCGCGCTGATGCTGCTCTCCCTGGCTGCCTGCGGGCAGGGAGCCTCCGCTGGCGGCTCCGCTCAAAATGCCGCCGGAGGCCCGACTCCGGAAGAGGCGGCCCCGGAGTTGCCGGAGCCGGAACCCTATGAGATTTCAGACCCCACGGTCATGCCGGAGGGCGGCGTTCGGGACGGTGTCACCTACGCGGCCTATGACGGCATCGTGGAGCACCTGTTCTTCCATCCAGTGGTGGCCTATCCGGAGCTGGCCTTTGACGGAGACGCCCAGGCCAACGGCATTGACGATTACATGGTGACGGTGGATGAGTACAACAAAATCCTCCAGAGTGTCTATGACAAGGGCTACGTGCTGGTGGACATCGGCGATGTGTGGAGCGAGACCACCGGCGAGGACGGTCAGCCCAAGATGGTTCGGAACACCCTCTACCTGCCGGAGGGCAAAAAGCCCCTGATCCTCTCCTACGACGACACCAACTACTATGAATATATGCTTGCCAATGGCTTCACCTACAAGCTGGTGATCGGGGAGGATGGCAAGATCGCCTCCTGGGGCAAGGACCCCCAGGGCAATGAGGTGACCTCCCGGGACCTGGACGCCATCCCCATCCTGGACAAGTTTGTGGAAGAGCACCCGGACTTCTCCCCCTTCGGCGCCAAGGGCTGCCTGAGCCTGACGGGATATCAGGGCATCCTGGGCTACCGCACCCAGACGGATCAGGATGTGGAGTGGACCGCGGAGCGGGAGGCCAACCGCCAGAAGGAGATCGAGGCGGTGAAGCCTATTATCGCAGAGCTCAAGCGCACCGGCTGGACCTTCGGCAGTCACACCTGGGGGCACATCCGCCTGGGCACCAAGAGCCTGGAATCCATCCAGGCGGACACCCAGCGATGGTTTGACGAGGTGGGCAGCCTGGTGGGTCCCACTACCATCCTGTTTTACCCTCACGGGGAGCGGCCCGACGGCAACGACTGGCAGAACACCGGCCCGGTGTTCCAATACCTCCAGAGCCAGGGCTTCCGAGTCTTTGCCTCCGTGGGCATTGAGAGCTTCAGCTATATCAAGAAGGATCTCTGCGCCGTCATCTGCGACCGGCTCCACCCGGACGGCACCACCCTGCGCCATTCCAGAGACCGGTACTTGCAATTTTACGACGCAAAGGATATCATGGATGTAACGGTTCGTCCCCAGCGGGAGATCGACTGGGCGTAAGGGGGGAGAGCCACCGTGAAAAGGTGTGTCTATTTGTTTCTGCTGTCCATCCTTCTGGTGGCCGGGCTGACGGCCTGCGGCTCCGGGAAAGCAGAACAGGAGGTTCCCTCCCTGACTGAGATCGAGGGCATGACGAATGATGAAGCCGCTGAGGCCCTGTCCGGTTTTTGCCGCCAGGACATTCTGGACGCCTGGGGAAAGCCGGGCGGCGGCCTGTCCGGCCTGTTCGGGGACATTTATGATGCCCCCACCCTGGGCGGCTGGGTGATCGTCCAGTATGATATCCCGGCCACCACCAGCACGGACACCGACCTGAATGCTCTGCCGGTGAGCTGGGTGTCGCTTCCGGCCGTCAGTTGAGCGCATCTTGCAAAGGAGTGTATTTCCATGACCCGTGAAGAACTGAAGGCCGCGGCCGTCGCCATGCTGGACCGGGCCTACATCCCCTATTCCCACTTCCCCGTGGGCGCCGCCCTGGAGTGCAGCGACGGTACGGTGTTCACCGGCTGCAACATCGAGAACGCCTCCTTCGGTCCCACCATCTGCGCCGAGCGGACCGCGGTGGCCAAAGCCGTCAGCGAGGGGCACCGGGACTTTGTCCGCATCGTGATCGCCGGGCGGAGCCGTGAGCTCTGCGTCCCCTGCGGCGTGTGCCGCCAGGTGCTGCGGGAGTTTGCCCCCAACATCGAGATCATCTGTCTCAACGGCGCCGGAGAGGAGCGGACCTTCACCCTGGAAGAACTGCTGCCCCACAGCTTTGGCCCGGAGTACCTGCAGTGACGGCTCCCGCCGAAGGGGCGCTGCGCATCCTGAAACTGGAGCCGGTGGACTTTTGCTGCGGGGAGGTCCTGGCCGAGTCCCAGATGTGGGTGCTGGCAGAGGACCGGACCGGAAAGCGCCTCTCCCGCCGGATCCCAGCCACCAAGGCCGCGGAGCTGGGCCTTCTCCCAGGCGGTTTCTGCCGCCGGTCGGATCTGCACATCTGAATCAAAACATGCCGCCGGTGCTGAGGCACCGGCGGCATGGGCTTTATACCAGCTTTTCAAAGTAGAAGAAGGTGTCGTCCTCCCCCTTCTTCCGCATACAGGCCGACAACATCTTGTAGGACGCCTGGTTCTCCTTGTAACACTTGGCCACCACCCGGCTCAGATGGATTTTGTACAGGCCCCACTCCGCCACAGCAGCGAAGGCCTCGGTGCCGTATCCGTTTCCGGCGTATGCCTTGTCAATCCGGCAGCCCAGCTCCGCGCCGCCCCGGCAGTCGAACCGGTACAGCACCGCCTCGCCGATGAGCTTCCCATCCAGCCGGACGGCAAAGTTCACCGCCTGCCGGTTTTCAAAATCCCGTTTCGCCACGTCGAAGAAGCTCCGCTCCTCCACCCGGCCGCCCAGGCCGCCCACGTCGTCGTAGCCCCACCAGCGGTTCCGGTCGGCGTCCAGCACCAGGGCGTTGTAGGCGGGGATATCCGCCTCTGTCAGGGCGGAGAGGGTCAGCCGCTCCGTCTTCAGCTCCGGAATGGCCTGCACGTGGTTCAGCAGCTCATTCTGGGGATCGAACCGGTACTTGGGCGCCAGCCTGGCCGGGCCGTACTGGAGCTTGGAAGTCCTGAGGCCCTTGTCCGCCGCGTCATCCTCCCGGTTGATCCACTGGCAGCCATCGCCAAAGGCGTCGGCGAATGCCTGGACCAGCGCAGGATATACACCGGTATAGGAGTAGAGGGCCTTTTCAATGTGGATGATCAGGGTGTCCCCACACTTTTCCGCCAGGGACAGGGCGATCAGCTTCTCCCCGTCAAACATGCCGCCGGTGAAAAAGTAGGGCTTGCCGGTCATCTTCAGCATCTTTTTGGCCAGCTCCAGCTCATTTTTGGCCTTGGCGTTGCTGTCCTTGGGGAACTCCGCCTCATAGTCCTGCCAGAACTGCTCGATCACCGGTGCGTCCGCCGCCGTCAGGGGGCGGAACTGCGCATCCGGCCACTTGGACCGGAACTTGTTGATGTGGTTCCGCTGGCCGGAGTACCGCCGCCCGGCGAAGAACTGCAAATCCTCCCGGTAATAGACGTAGTCCCGCCAGGTCCGCACATCGCTGACCCGCACATAGGGATACCGGCCCAGCAGCTTGGCGGCCCTGCACTCCGGCACCACAGAGATCACCGGGGGGATACCCCGCTCCAGACAGTCGTTCTCAATGGCCTCCAGGGCCGCATCCTCGTCCCCCTCCGGGCCGGGGACCGGGTAGTCGAAGACTACCTGGCCGTCGATCTCATTGCGGACCACCAGGCATCCGGCAATCTCCGCCCAGGCCGGGTGGAGCGCGGCCTTCCACATGAGCTTGGTGCCCACGGAATACTCACACAGGCCGAACTCACAGGTCTGGTAATACCGCCGGAGGCGGGGAGCCTCCTGCTTTGTCACTGGTTTGAACTCTAGCATACTTTCATTCCTTGTCCTTGATCGTAAAGCACGGGATATGCCTGTGCCGTTTCCTACTCTTCCCGCAAAGTATATGCCCCGCTCCGCAGGGGTGCAGTCGTTTTCGCAACAGCTCTCCGGGCTGTCAGCGGAGAAAACGGCCGCGGGTGCCAGCCCGCGGCCGCTGCGTCACACATCAGTTCATCTGCTTGCGGCGGCTGAGATTCATCGTGCCGTCCTGCATGGCGTTCAGGGAGTCCAGACTCTTGCCGGTGCCCAGCGCCACACAGCTGATAGCGTCGTCGGCAATCACTGTGTGAATGCCGGTCCGGGCCGTCACCAGCTTATCAAAGCCGGAGACCAGGCTGCCGCCGCCCGTCATGACGATGCCGTTGGTGGAGATGTCCGCCACCAGCTCCGGCGGCGTCCGCTCCAGTACGGAGTGGATGGCCTCCATGATCCGCTCCACCGGCTCCTCAAAGGCATCCATCATCTCCGTGGAGCTGACGGTGACCACCTTGGGCAGGCCGGTCAGCAGGCAGCGGCCCTTCACGTCCATGGTCTCCTCCTCGTCCTTGGGGAAGACACAGCCGATCTGCTTCTTCATCTCCTCAGCGGTGCGCTCGCCCACCAGCAGGTTGTGCTTGCGGCGCATGTACTTGACCACAGCCTCGTCAAACTGGTCGCCGGCGATCTTGATGGAGGCGGACTCCACCACGCCGCCCAGGGAGATCACCGCGATGTCGGCGGTGCCGCCGCCGATGTCCACCACCATGTGGCCGTCCGGCTTGGTGATGTCGATGCCGGCGCCGATGGCGGCGGCCACCGGTTCTTCAATGAGGTAGACCTTCCGGGCGCCAGCTTGGATGCCCGCGTCGATGACGGCGCGCTCCTCGACCTCCGTGATGCCGGAGGGCACGCAGATGATGACCCGGGGCTTGAAGAAGGACACGCCCGCCACCTTGTGGATAAACTCCCGCAGCATCCGCTCCGTCATGTCGTAGTCGGAGATGACGCCCTCCCGCAGGAGGGCGGATGGCGATGATGTTGCCGGGGGTGCGGCCCAGCATGGCCTGAGCCTCTGCGCCCACCTTCAGCAGCTTGCCGGTTGTCTTATCCATGGCCACCACGGACGGCTCGTTCAGGACGATTCCCTTCCCCTTTACATATACCAAAACCGACGCGGTACCCAGATCGATACCGATATCCTTCGTCATGGACATACTGACTCCACCTCATTTGATCTTTCTGTCTTATAGTATAAGCGGTTTTCCCGCGAACAATCATACAGTCTTTATTATACTGGCAGTTTCCTGGGAATGCAACACTAATTTGTGAACAATTTCCACCGATTCAGGCCTTTTTCCCGCTGTCCCTCTCCAGCGGCGTCAGGGCCGCTGCGGCGCAGACCACGTCTGCCGCTCCGGCCTCCCGCAGCACCCGGGCGCACTCTGCCAAGGTGGCGCCGGTGGTGCAGATGTCGTCCACCAGCAGGATACGATGCCCCGAGATCCGCTCCGGGTCCACCGCCTCATAGACCCCCAGCACATTGGCCCGGCGGGCGGCAGCTTCCTTCAGTCCCGACTGGGCGGGGTTGTGGACGGTCTTGCGCAGCAGCGGCAGCGGCTTCGTCTCCCACAGGCGGCAGGCGCTCTCCGCCAGCAGGCGGGCCTGGTCATACCCCCGCTGACGCAGGCGCCTGGGGCTGACAGGTACCCAGGTCACCGTGTCGAACGCTCCGGAGAAGTGCTCCGCCGCGCACCCGGCGATCAGCTCTCCCAGGGTCGCCGCAGCAGAGGACATCCCTCGGAACTTGAAGCGGTGGAGCCCCTCTCGGGCCAGGCCCTGGTACCACAGAGGCGCCGCGCAGAGAAAGCCGCCGGGCCCCCGGCGCAGGGCGTCGGCCCCCTCCGTCCAGGGAAGCTCCCCGCGACAGGCGTCACAGATGCCCGGTCTGTCCAAAACACGGCCGCAGAAGGGGCACTTGGCTGGGAAGATGAGGTCCAGGAGGGCGGACAGCAGGCTCATCGTTTCTCTGCCTCCGCCAGCAGTTCGTCATATGTGGTATGCAAAGCGTCACGGATACCCCGGAGCTGGGAAGCCTTGATATGCTGAGCCCCTCGTTCAATCTTCACCAGCGATTCCCGGGTGATTTCCACGCCCTCCAGCTGGAGCAGGCGGACCAGTGCCATGGGCTTGATGCCTCGATTTTTTCGGATCCGCCGAATATTGGCTCCAATCCGGATGTCCTGCTTGATCTTCTGCTCCTCCATAGACGCCTCCGCAACAGGACCTGTTTCGGTCCGATTTTGCTTTATTCTATGGAGGAAAGGTAAAAAAATGGGACCCATATGGGTCCGTGTTGCACGCCTGTTCTATGAAACCGTTGGCGTCAGTTTCCATCTGCAAAACTCAGCCATGACGGCTGGGCGGATACGCAGGGGACGCCGGATGGCGGCCTCGGGGTGTCTGCTCCCGCAGGGGCTGGTCCAGCAGGGATACAGCCCCCGTTTCCCTTTTGGAAAGACAAAAGAGAAACGGGGGTGCATCTGCCCAGCCAGCAGCATAACTGCCCGTCCCGCGTCCAATGGGACGCACCCCATCCTCCACCGGCAGCAAACCTGGCGGCCTTTATCTCTCCGCCGGATCCGCAAAATGTGCCAGCCTCCACCGGAGGCCGGAATACCGCCGCTGCTGACGGTCGTTGGCCGCCATGGCCCGGATGGCCGCGTCGTCCCCCACCACGATCAGAAGCTCTCTTGCACGGGTCAGGGCCGTGTACAGCACCCCCCGCACCATCAGGGACGGCGCTGCCGGCATGGCCGCCAGCACCACGCACTGGTACTCGCTACCCTGGGCCTTGTGGACCGTCATGGCATAGGCCAGATCGATCTCATTGAGCATATCCAGCGTGTACGTGGCGATCCGGTCATCAAAGTTCACCACCAGCAGCTCTCCGGACGGGTCGATCTCCACGATCCTTCCCACGTCTCCGTTGAACATGCCGGTGCCCACGGTGCCGTCCGCCTTTTCCCATACCACGTTGTAGTTGTTTTTCGTCTGCATGATCCGGTCTCCGGTGCGGAACAGCCGCTCTCCCCACTGGATCTCCCGTTTGTCCGCCGCCGGCGGGTTCAGCGCCGCCTGAAGACAGCGGTTCAGATTCTCCGTGCCGCTGGGCCCCTTCCGGGTGGGCGTCAGCACCTGGATCTGGTCCGCCGGGATGCCCATGTGGTCCGGCAGCCGGGTTTTGCACAGCTCCACCACCGTGGAGAGGGTCCGCTCCCCATCCCGGCGGCAGAGGAAGAAGAAGTCTCCCTGGTTGTTGGCCAGCTGGGGCGGCTGGCCCAGATTCACCGCGTGGGCGTTGCGGATGATGGCCGACTGCTCCGCCTGGCGGAACACCTCCCGGAGGAACACCGTCTCCACCCTGCCGCTGCGGATCAGGTCGGAGAACACGTTTCCCGCCCCCACGGAGGGCAGCTGGTCCGCATCCCCCACCAGCACCAGCCGGGTGCCGGGCCGCAGGGCCCGCAGCAGAGCGGAGAACAGCGCCAGGTCCACCATGGACATCTCATCCACGATCACCGCGTCCGCCTCCAGCGGCTCCTTTTCCGTCTTTTGGAACGTCACCTGATGGGTGACGTCGTTCCAGCTCATCCCCAGCATCCGGTGGACCGTCTGGGACTCCATGCCGGTCAGCTCGCTCATGCGCTTGGCCGCCCGCCCGGTGGGGGCCGCCAGGACGATCTCCAGGCCCATCCGCCGGAACAGGGCCACGATGCCCCGGACTGTGGTGGTCTTGCCGGTGCCGGGGCCTCCCGTGAGGACCAGCACCCCCGTCCGGGCGGCCAGCTCCACCGCCTGCCGCTGCAGGGGCGCATAGGTGATGCCCTGCTGGGCCTCCAGCTCGTCCACCGCCCGGCCCGCCTGGGCACTGCGGTCTGTATCCGCAGCCAGCAGCCCCGCCAGGCGGATGCAGGCGGAACACTCCGCCTCCCACAGCCGCCGGAGGTAGCAGGCCTCCACATGGGCCACCTGTTCCTGGACCACCGCGCCCCGTTCAATGAGGCTGTCCAGAGCCTGCTCCACCAGCTCCGCCCCGCTGTCCAGCAGCTGGGTCGTGGCGGAGATCAGCTTGTTCCGGGGCAGGAACACGTGGCCGTTGTTTTCATTGTGGCTCAGCTCAAAGGTCACCGCCGCCTGGAGCCGCTGGTCGCTGTCCGCAGCCAGCCCCATGCCCATGGCGATCCCGTCGGTGACGGAGAACTCCACCCCGCACGCCTCGCCGGAGAGGAGGTAGGGATTCTCCCGCACCTTCTCCAGCGCCGCGTCGCCGTACTGCCGCCGCAGCTCCATAGCCAGGACAGGAGGCAGCTGGTACTGGGCCAGAAAGGCCATCAGCCGCCGCAGGCCCATGTGCTGGCGGAAGCTCTCCGCGATCTCCTGGGCCTTGCGGGCGGTGACGCCTTTGAGCGTGGTCAGGCGCTCCGGCTCCCGCTCCAGAACGTCCAGGGTCTCCGCCCCGAACCGCTCCACAATCCGCCGCGCGGTGGCGGGGCCCACCCCCTTGCAGATGCCTGAGGAGAGATAGCTGAAGATCTCCTCCTCGTCCTCCGGCAGGCTCCGCTCCAGCTCCACCGCCCGGAGCTGTTCCCCGTGCTGGGGGTGGGTCTCCGGCACGCCGGAGACCGCCAGGTGCTCTCCCGGCGCCACGCAGGGGATACAGCCCACCACCGTAATCACCTCACCCTCCTCCGTCAGGAGGCGCAGGACCGTATAGCCGTTCTCGGCATTTTGAAAAATGATGCTATGTACCGTTCCCTCACAGGTGACCAGCTCTTCCATGCTCTTCCTCTTTCGTATGCTCGTTTTCGTCCAGGCGGATCACGGCGCCGTCCGTCAGCGCCACCCCCGGATCCCGGTCCGCCAGATAGGCCGCCAGCGCCCGGGCGTCCCGGGTCAGCCCGCAGTCCGCCAGCACGATTCTGGCCCCGGGCAGGCGCCCCCGCAGGCGCCGCAGCTCCCGCACGTCCGCCTCCATGGCCAGGGCCTCTCCCCGCAGGGGCAGCACCAGCAGCAGCCCCGGCACTGCCGGCCGCCCCGCCCGGAAAAAGGCCCCTGCCACGATCCACACCAGGGTGGTCACGCCCACCGCGGAGAGGAACGCGATCAAACCGTCTTGCAGCAATGTCATCCCAAATCACCTCGGGATAGTGTATGCAAAGGGGCAGATTCGGTGTTCCGGGGCGGGAGTGTTTGGGGTGCGTCCCATTGGACGCGGAATGGCAGCTATGATGATAGCTGGGCAATGCACCCCCCATTTTCTTTTCGGTCTTGCCGAAAAGAAAACGGGCCGTGCACGGTCCAAAAGAAAAGGCCGCTTGGACGCGCTCCGGTGCAGTGGCCCTCCGCGCTGACGGGGGTCGGCGTACCGGTGCCTGCTCCGATTTTGCCTAGCCTTCGGGCACGCTTAGGTCTTCTGCGGTTCCCCCAACTGCCGACCCGTGGCGGATGGTGCGGAGGTCGTCGGGGTGCAAGATCGCATTTGACCAGCTTCTCTTTTCGCGCGTTCCGCGTCGCTACGCGCTGGCTGGTTCTCCGCGGAAGCGTGAGCGGCAGCGGAAAGCGAAGCAGGGGTATCCCTGAACCTCCCCGGGCCTAAGGATTCCCCAAGGGCGGTGCGTTTCCGTCCCTGACTTCTGCAAGGGAGTGCCAACCATCCCCCGCCGGCGGCAGGAGGTCTGCGCTGGCGCAGACCGACCCGCCGAAGCGCTTTTTCTCTTCCACCGGGCGCGGCGCATTCTCTTTTTGGCGCAACCAAAAAGAGAATGGGGGGTGCATCCCGCCGGACAAGCCCCCTGCGGGAGCAGAGATCCCCGAGGCCGCCGCGACGGCGGCCCATCTCATGTTACCCCCGCTTGTCGCTTCGCCCCACCAGATAGTCGATGGTGACGCCGAAGTGGTCCGCCAGTTTCCAGACGTTTTCCAAATTCGGCAGATTGGCCCCTCTTTCAAACCGCTGATAATGTGATTCCGCAACCCCAATAGCTTCCGCTACCTGCACCTGTGTTTCGCCTCGTTCTTGACGTAGTGCACGTATCCGGTCCTTAAAAATGATTTCCATTGAATGCTCCTCTTGACACTAAAAATTTTTAGTGTTATTATCTTATCGTGCACTACAAAACTTTAGTGTTTTGAAAGGTGGTTTCTATGTCAGACTTTATGATATGGCTTTATCTCCACTACATCAAGCCCTACCTGGACACTGTCCCAGCGGACGACTATAACTTCCACATGGATATGATTCATAACGAGTTGGGTTATCACGCCTTGGAAAGCTATGAAAAAAACCTGGAGTTCACCGCCATCCACGCTTTCCTGCTGGGCCTGCGCACCGGCCGGGGCCTGCCCCGGGAGTGATTCACCGCCCGATGCCCAGCTCCCCCAGGATGGCTTCCTCTCTCGCCCGCATCCGGGCCTTCTGGGGCCCCTCGTCCAGATGGTCGTACCCCAGCAGGTGCAGAACAGAGTGCACCACCAGATAGCTCAGCTCCCGCCGTTTGGCGTGGCCGTACTCCCTGGCCTGGGCCGCCACATGCTCCATGGAGATCACCATGTCCCCCAGGGGCACCAGGCCGGTGCCCGGGTCCGCGTCCTCCGGTGCGGGCAGCTCCCCGGGCCGAAGGTCGAACTCCGGAAAGCTCAGCACGTCCGTAGAGGCGTCCACCTGCCGCATCTCCCGGTTGATTTCGTGAATGCCGCTGTCGTTCGTCAGCAGCACGTCCACCTCACAGGGAACGTCCACCCCCTCCGCCGCCAGGGCGGTGCGGATCACCTTGCGGATCAGGGCGCAGTTGCCCTCACTGGCGGCGCCGGGCACGTCGGCGGTGACGGGGATATAATGCCGCTTCGCCATCACTTCCGCCCCTTTCCGCCGTTTTTCGCGGTCTCGTACCGCTCATAGGCCTCCACGATCCGCTGGACCATCACATGGCGGACCACGTCGGCGTTGGTCAGCTCGCAGATGCCGATGCCCTCCACGTCCCGCAGGACCCGCATGGCCTCCTTCAAACCGGACGCCTTGCCGTCCGGCAGGTCGATCTGGGTCACATCGCCGGTGATGACGATCTTGGACCCGAAGCCCAGCCGGGTCAGGAACATCTTCATCTGCTCCCGGGAGGTGTTCTGGGCCTCGTCCAGGATGATGAAGCTGTCGTCCAGCGTCCGGCCCCGCATATAGGCCAGAGGGGCCACCTCAATGTTGCCCCGCTCCAAATACTTCTGATAGGTCTCCGCCCCCAGCATGTCGAAGAGGGCGTCGTACAGCGGCCGCAGGTAGGGATCCACCTTTGATTGCAGGTCCCCGGGCAGGAAGCCCAGCCGCTCGCCGGCCTCCACCGCCGGACGGGTCAGGATGATGCGGTTCACCTGCTTGTCCCGAAACGCCTGCACGGCGGCGGCCACGGCCAGATACGTCTTGCCGGTGCCCGCCGGGCCCACGCCGATGGTGACGGTGTTCTTCAGGACGGACTTGATATACTCCTTCTGACCGATGGTCTTGGGCTTGATGGGCCGGCCCTTGGCGCTGATGCACAGTACGTCGCCGGTGAGCTCGGTGATCTGGGACTCCTTGCCGCTGCGCACCAGGCCGATGACGTAGCGGACGTTCTGCTCCCCGATGGCCTCCCCCCGCGAAGAGAGGGTCAGCAGGGCCTGGATGGCCTTGCAGGCCAGCATGGTGTCCTCCGGCTCGCCCTCCACCCGGAGCTCCCCGTCCCGGTTCACCACCGTGACGGAGAACTCCTGCTCCAGCAGGCGGATGTTCTCGTCAAAGGAGCCAAAAATATTCACGGCCTGCTCCAGCCGCTCAATGCTGATTCGCTGTTCCAAGGTATCACTCCTGTATCTCCCGGGCATCAGCCGCCCGATTCTTCTGTGGGGTCTGTGTAGATGGGCACGGCCCGGCCGATCTCCTCCACACACTCCGCCGTCAGTGTTACCAGCAGTCCGTCCCCCTCCCGGCGAGAAGTGCACAGGGTAGAGCTGACGGTGCCGTAGGGGTCCACCAGAGTGTGGAGGTAGTCCGTGAGGATCGCCTCACCCCGGCTCTCCGCCTGGGCGGCGGAGACCTCGGCGGGGACCGTCTCGTAAAAACGAAAGGTCTCCTTCACAAAGGTGACCGGCAGCGGCAGCCCGAACAGGGACCACTGGGTCCTTTCGGTTATTTTATCATAGTTTCCCGTCCCGATGCTACTGTTTAAAAAGAATTTTACCCGATTTGTCCCAAAGACCAGAGAGTAGCCCTGTTTCTCCTCTCCGGTGTACTGCTTTTCCGCCACCGTCAGAGGCATTACTGTGGAGAGGGTGTACCAGGTCCGGGCCTCCACTTTCCCCATGCCGGTCAGGACCCGGGCGCCCACGGTCTCCGTGTCCTCCACGCCGGAGATCAGCAGCTCGCCCGCCTCCACCGACGTCCCGGGCAGCACGCACCGGACCCCATCCATCGCCTGGATGTCCAGGATCAGCCCGTCCCGGCGGGCCACCACGTTGGTGGGCTCCCGCTCGTCCACCGGCTCCGGCGCCTCCACCCGCTCCCGCACCTCTACATAGGCCCGGCAGCCGGAGACGTTCACTGTGATCCACAGCAGCTCCGGAATCTCCAGCAGCACATGGTTGCGGATGTCCTCCGTGTCCAGGGAGATGCCGAAGGTCCCGATCCCCACCCCCTGCCGCTGCAGCGCCCGCAGGATCTCCTCGTCTGTGACCCGCTGGTTCCCCTCCACCGTGAAGTCCCAGATGAAGAAGGAGCCGAAGAACAGCAGTGCGCTGCACAGGGTCAGTCCCGCCAACAGCGCGTGCCGCCGCCGGAACCGGCCCAGGAAGAAGGGTACGCCCTCCTTCCGCACCACGGTCAGCCGGCAGTCCAGCTGTTTCACCGCCCGGCGCAGGGCGTAGTAATCCCGCCGGTTCAGCCGGCAGGTGAAGGCAGTCTCGGACTCCCACTCCATATCCCAGAAGGCCAGGTTCCGGGCGCCGCACAGATTCAGCACCCGCTCCGGAAAGGGGGTCTCCACCCGGATCCGGACCTGGCCCTGGAGCCGGTTGACGATCTGATTCAGCATGGTGTCACCTCACCCACTCCACGGCGGCAATGTCCCCGCCGATCCGCAGCTCCTCCGCCGTCATGGCCATCAGGGCCAGGCGGGCGCCCCGGACCCGCAGCACGCCGCCGGTGGTGTTTACGTCGATCTGCTCGTCGCTGTACGCCAGGATACCTGTGTGGTGCTCCAGATACAGCTGGCGGCTGCCCATCATCTCCAGGTGGGGCAGGCCCGCCACCAGATCTGCCGGCAGGTCGAACAGCTCCGCCACCGTGTCCAGCACGCCGCCGTTTCGGTCCTTTCGATTCCGCTCCATACGTTCACCTCTTCCCGACTGTATGCACAAACGTCCCGCAACATGCCGGGGGCATAGTGTCCCCCGCTCCGGCATAGGGTGTGGAGAGGTGATGCGGGATGCGGATTCGATGGCGGATACTGGCCTGCCTGTGCCTCGGCGGCCTGCTGGTGTGGTTTCTGGCGGACGCCGGGGCCGTGCGGGACAGTGTGGCGGAAGCTTTGGCCCTCTGTGCCCGTTCCGTGGTCCCCTCCCTGTTCCCCTTCCTGGTGGCCTCCTCAGCGCTGCTGGCTCTGGGGTTCGGGGAGCTGGCCGCCCCCTGGCTGGCGGGGCTGATGGAGCCGCTGTTCCGGGTCCCCGGCGCCGGCAGCGCTGCGCTGGTGCTGGGGCTGGTGGGGGGCTACCCCATCGGCGCCAAGACGGCAGCAGACCTCTACCGGGAAAATCTGGTCTCCCGGGAGGAGGCGGAGCGGCTGCTGGCCTTCTGCAACAACTCCAATCCGGTGTTCCTCATCAGTGTGCTGGGCGTGGGGGTGTTCGGCAGTGTGCGGGCCGGGGTGTGGCTGTGGCTGATCCATGTGCTCTCCGCCCTTCTGACGGGACTGGTGTTCCGGGGCAGCGGAAAATCCGCTTCCCGGCAGGAGCTGACAAGGCGTCCTCCTTTCCGGGCTGTCAGCTTTGCGGAGGCCTTCACCGGGGCTGTCCGGTCCTCGCTTGCCGGGATTCTGTCTGTGTGCGCCTTCGTGGTGTTCTTCTATGTGCTGGCGCAGCCTCTCACCGCCATGGGCGGCCGCCTGGGGGCGGTCCTGGTGGCGGCGCTGGAGCTCTTCTCCCTGACGCCCCTGCTGACAGCTGATGCCTTCGGCTTTCTTCTGGCGGCGGCAGCAGCGGGCTGGGGCGGCCTCTCGGTCCTGTGTCAGACGCTGGCGGTGCTGGAGGGCAGCGGCCTGCGGCTGCGGAACTGCTTCCTGGGCAAGGTGGTGCAGAGTGCCTTCTCCCTGCTGCTGGCCGCTCTGCTGGTGGGCTACGTGCTGGGATAAAAACAGCCTCCCTGTTGTCGAAGCCGATAACAGGGAGGCATATTTTGTCGTGAAATTCCGTTTTGTGATGGAATTACCGCTGGCCCTTGTCGTAGGGAATGCCCTCCGCCTTGGGGGCACGGGACTTCTGAGATGTGAAGGCCAGCACCACCAGAGAGATGACATAGGGCAGCATGTTATACACGGAGCTGGGCAGGTTCAGATTGCTCAGCAGGTCGAAGCCGCTGTACACATTGCCCAGGGCCCGGAAGAAGCCGAACAGCAGCGCCGCCAGGGCGATGCGGGTGGGCTTCCACTGGCCGAAGATCATGACGGCAAGCGCGAGGAAGCCGAAGCCGGCGACGCCGTTTTCAAACTTCCACTCGCTGACGCCCGCGATGATATACACAATGCCGCCCAGGCCGCCCAGCACGCCGGAGATCAGTACGCCGGCGTAGCGCATCCGGTAGACGTTGATGCCCACGGAGTCCGCCGCCTGGGGATGCTCGCCGCAGGCGCACAGCCGCAGGCCGAAGCGGGTCTTGTACAGCACCACATAGGCGATTACCAGGGCGATCACCGCCAGCAGCATGCACCAGTTGAACTCAAAGCCGCCGATGTTCACCAGGAATGCCTTGCGGCCGTCCAGGTACTGGATGGTGGAGGACACGTTGTCCGGATCGGCGGCGGTGTTCATGGCCTTCACGAACACGGTGGCCGCGGCGGTGCCCAGCAGGTTCATGGCCGTGCCCACCAGTGTCTGGTCCGCCTTGAAGTTCACGGCCGCCACCGCCAGCAGCAGGGAGTAGATCATGCCCAGCAGGATACTGGCCAGCACCGTCAACAGCACCACCACAAAGGCGGAGGTGCCTGCAGGCAGGAACTTCATCATCAGCGCACCGCCCAGGGCGCCCATGACCATGATGCCCTCCAGGCCGATGTTGATGACGCCGGAGTGTTCAGAGAAGCAGCCGCCCAGCGCCACCAGCAGCAGGACGGAGGCGAAAATCAGCGTGTATTGCAGCAGCAGTAACATTACGCCTTCCCTCCTTCCTCAGAGCCGGGCCGGTCTTCCTTTGCCCGCCGCTTTTCATCCCGCCGGTCCAGCCGGCTGTTCATAAAGACCTTGAAGAACAGTACGAAGCCGCACAGGTAGATAATCAGGGCGGAGATCAGATCAGAGATCTGGGCGGAGTACATGGTCTTGTCCACATACGCGCCGCCGTTGGTGATGTGCTGAATGAAATACGAGGAGAAGATAGCGCCGATGGGATTCAGTCCGCCCAGGAAGGCGGCGGCGATGCCGTTGAAGCCCATGGCCGGCACTGCGGACTGTGTGACCTGCCACTGCTCGAATCCGGTGAGGAACAGCGTGGCCGCGCCCATGCCGGCAAGGCCGCCGGCGATGGCCATGGTGAGGATGATGTTTCGCTTCTCCTTCATGCCGCAGTACTTGGCCGCAAACTTGTTGCAGCCGGTGGCCCGCAGCTCATAGCCCAGCTTGGTCTTCTCCAGCAGGACCCAGATGCCCACGGCCACGATCACCGTCAGGGGGATGGCGATGGTCACATACTGGTTGTCGGAGAACAGGGCGCCCAGGCCCAGAGAGGGCAGGATGGCGTCGGGATTCGTGCTGCTCAGGGTGAAGGTGTAGGGACTGGCTGTCTCCTTCACCTGGGACAGCAGGGCGTTCACCAGATACAGGCTGATCCAGTTGAGCATGATGCAGGAGATGACCTCATTCACATTGCGGTACGCCTTCAGGAGCCCGGAGATGGCGCCCAGCACCGCACCGGCAGCAATAGCCGCCAACAGGCACACGTACCAGGGCAGCCCGAAGCCCAGGGCGCAGTACAGGCTGGCGCCGGCGCCGATGACGTACTGGCCGGCGGCGCCGATGTTGAACAGGCCCACCTTATAGGCGAACAGCACCGACAGGCTGCACATCAGCAGCGGCGCGGTCTTCACCAGCGTGTTGCCCAGATACCGCAGCCGGGCCGCGGCGCTGGGATAGTACAGGAAGTTCTCCACAATGGTGCGGATGGCCTCTCCCGCGCCGGCGGGGTTGATAATCAGCAGCACGATGTAGCCGATCAGCAGGCCCAGCACGATGCACAGCAGGGATGCCAGCAGGGACTGGAATCCCTTGTTCCGCAGGAGGGATGATTTTTCTTGTCTCATGGTTTCTCAAGCCCCCTTCCGCTTGGCGCCGGCCATGTACAGGCCCATCTCTTCCGCCGTGGTGGTCTTGGGGTCCAGCTCGCCCACGATCTCGCCCTCATAGATCACCAGGATACGGTCGGACAGGGACATGACCTCGTCCAGCTCCAAGCTCACCAGCAGCACCGCCTTGCCGGCGTCCCGCTGGGCCACGATCTGCTTGTGGATATACTCGATGGCGCCCACGTCCAGGCCGCGGGTGGGCTGCACGGCGATCAGCAGCTCCGGGTCCTTGTCGATCTCCCGGGCGATGATGGCCTTCTGCTGGTTGCCGCCGGACATGCTGCGGGCCACTGTGACAGGCCCCTGGCCGGAGCGGACGTCGTACTGCTCGATCAGGCGGTTGGCGTACTCGCGGATGGCCTTGCGCTTCAGGAAGCCCGCCTTGCTGACGAACTGAGGCTCAAAGTACCGCTGGAGCACCATGTTGTCCTCCAGGGTGTAGTCCAGCACCAGGCCGTGCTTGTGGCGGTCCTCCGGGATGTGGCTCATGCCCAGCAGAGACCGCTGCCGGATGGGGGCGCGGGTGATGTCCTGGCCGCAGAGCGTAATCTTGCCGGACTCCAGGGGCTCCAGGCCCGTCAGGCCGTAGATCAGTTCCGTCTGGCCGTTGCCGTCAATACCGGCAATGCAGACAATCTCTCCCGCCCGGACCGTAAAGGAAATATTCTTCACAGCATTGTTGTTATGGAGCTTAGAGGCCACGGTCATACCCTCCACCACCAGGATGGGATCCTTGGGCTTGGAGGGCTCCTTGTGGACTGCGAACTCCACGTCCCGGCCCACCATCATGCGGGACAGCTCTTCACGGCTGGTCTCGGCGATGTTCACCGTGCCGATGTATTTGCCCTTCCGCAGGACCGTGCAGCGGTCCGCCACGGACATGATCTCATTCAGCTTGTGGGAGATGAACAGGATGGATTTGCCCTCTGCCGCCAGGTTCTTCATGATCTGCATCAGCTCGTCGATCTCCTGCGGCGTCAGCACAGCGGTGGGCTCGTCGAAGATCAGGATCTCATTGTCCCGGTAGAGCATCTTCAGGATCTCCGTGCGCTGCTGCATGCCCACGGTGACATCCTCCACCAGTGCGTCCGGGTCCACCTGCAGGCCGTACTTCTCCGACAGGGCCAGGACCTTCTCCCGGGCCTCCTGCTTCTGCAGGAAGCCGTTCTTGCAGGGTTCCACGCCCAGGATGATGTTGTCTAAAATGGAAAAGCATTCCACCAGCTTGAAGTGCTGGTGGACCATGCCGATCCCCAGTGCGTTTGCATCGTTCGGGTCCTTGATCTGCACCACCTGGCCGTCTTTTTTGATGACGCCCTGTTCCGGCTGGTACAGGCCGAACAGCACGCTCATCAGCGTGGACTTTCCGGCGCCGTTTTCTCCCAACAGCGCGTGGATCTCGCCCCGCTTCAGTTGGAGCGTGATGTTGTCGTTTGCGACAATTCCCGGAAAGCGCTTGGTGATATTCAGCATTTCAATGGCATATGGCTGTTCCAAGCTTACCGCCCTCCTCCTCTTGTATAGTGTATTTATTGTACTATATCTTCCGGAATATTTCAAAGAAAAAATGCAGGAATATCAGGTTTGTTTTGTAAAATTTGTCCAGAGGCAAAAAAAGAGGACGGGATTGCTCCCGTCCTCTTCCTGCAAAGACTCTGATCCTTACTTGATGTTGCCGGCAAAGTTCACCGTGATGGTGGTTGCGGGCATGGCGGAGATGTCGTTGGAAACGGTGACATCGCCGTCGTACATGGCCTTCACCAGGGCCTTATAGTCGTCCTGGGTGAAGCCGTCGCCCCACTGGGTGGTCTCCATGGGCAGCTGGACATAGTTGGCGGTGGGATCATCGCCGTTCACCAGGCCCAGGGTCTCCACCTGGCCGCCGTAGTTGGCAAAGTTGCCTGCCACGACCTCGCCCAGCATGTGCTTGACGGTCTCGGCCAGACCCTTCATGGCGGAGGTCACGCACATGCCCTCGCCATAGGTGTCGATGTTGGCGGACTGGTCCACGTCCACGCCGATCAGCTTGCCGCCGACCTTGGCAGCAGCCTCAGCCGCGGAGGTGTAGATGCCGCCGCCGCTGGCGAAGACGACCTCCACGCCCAGGGTCTGATACCAGTTGTCCATGTAGGCGGTGATATCGCTGTCGCCATAGAACTGGTTGCCGTAGGCATACTCCATCACGACCTGGTCGGCGATGCCCATCTCCACGGCAGCGGCGTCAGCGCCCTGCACGAAGCCATAGCCGAACCGCTGCACGGCGGGAACGGCCATGCCGCCCAGCACGCCCAGGTGGGTGTAGCCCAGCTTCACGGCGGCGTAGCCGGCCATGTAGCCGCACAGCTCTTCCTGATACACAGCGCAGTACACGTTGGAGGGCACGGTGTAGTCCTCGCCCAGATCGCCCTGCGCCACGTCCAGCGCGATGAAGGTCACGTCGGGATACAGCTCCGCGGTCTCCTTGATGGTCTCGGCAAAGGCGTAGCCGGGCATCACGATGACGTTGTAGCCGTCAGCCACAGCGGCGTCCACCATGGCCACACGCTCGGCGGTGGAGTCACCGGCGGGCTTGTAGTACTCGAACTGCAGGCCCTCGGCGTCACAGAACTCCTGGCAGGCCTCATAGGTGGTCTGGTTGAAGGACTGGTCGGTGATATCGCCGTAGTCAGTAATCATAGCCACCTGATAAGCGGCGGTCTCGGCGTTGCCGCCATCCTCCGCATCGGCGCCCCCGTCAGCGGCGGTGTCGTCCCCGCCGCCGCAGGCGACCAGGGACAGGGACATCACCAATGCCAGGAGCAATGCAAGAAACTTCTTCATTGGAATCTACCTTCCTTCGTTTTGTTATCCGCGCGAAAATCTCTCCGCGCAGGATGACCTCAACGGGTCAGGCCCATTATAACAACTCTTCCTGAGGATTGCAACCGCATTTCCAAATTGTTTTCTTTTTCGCCACATTTTGTTGAAATTTTTATGAATTTCGGATATCTTTTTTACGGTTTTGTAAAAAGCAGAACCAATTCTGCAAAATTTTTGCTGTGGTTTGTCACAGCTCTGTTTCCATTGTCACCGGTCATTTCCCGGAGAGGTTCGGCCTGTGCCGGACCGGGAAAATATGGAAAAGATGCTCCGCGTCCCGGCCCGGCGGCTTTGCCGGCGGGCCTCCCGCTTTCACCTTTGCCGAAAGTCGCCGCTGCGGCGGGCCGATTAACTATGAAGGGGGACTCAACGTCCCTTCATGCTTCCCCTGCGTGGCCGCGGGGTCTGATTCTTCTTTTTTTGAACTCGCCTTACTTCTTCTCCATCTCCACAGCAACGCCCAGGGCGATCTCCATCATCTGGGTGAAGGTGGTCTGGCGGTCGGCGGCAGGCAGCTCCTCGCCGGTAATCAAGCTGTCGGAGATGGTACAGATGGCCAGGGCCCGCTTGCCCGCCTCGGCGGCGTTGCAGTACAGGGCCGCGCTCTCCATCTCTACGGCCAGCACGCCCATCTTGCCCCAGTCCAGAGTGTTGCCCGCCTTGTTGTAGAACACGTCGGAGCTGAGCAGGCTGCCCACATGGGGCTCGATGCCGAGCTTCCGGGCTACCGTCACGGCGGTCTCCAGCAGGGTGAAGTCCGCGATGGGGGCGAAGGTGCCGCCCAGGCCGAACTGGTGGGCGTAGTTGGAGTCCGTGCAGGAGCCCTGGCCGAACACCACGTCCCGCACCTTCAGCTGGGGGGGAGATGGCGCCGGCGCTGCCCACCCGGATGATGTTGTCCACATCATAGAAGTGGAACAGCTCATGGGAGTAAATGCCGATGGAGGGCATCCCCATGCCGGAGGCCATGACGGACACAGGCGTGCCCTGATAGGTGCCGGTGTAGCCCTGGACGCCCCGGACGTTGTTCACCAGCTTCGCGTCCTGCAGAAAGGTCTCCGCGATGAATTTGGCCCGCAGCGGATCGCCGGGCATCAGAACGGTCTTGGCAAAGGCCCCCCTGGGCCGCCTCGTTATGGGGAGTTCCCATGCTTTCATTTCCTCCTTATTTCTCTTCCATGGCCTTCACGGCCTTGACGATGCGGCTGGTGCCCAGGCGGGAGGCACCCAGGTTGATGAAGTCCTCCGCGTCCTTCAGGTCGGCGATGCCGCCGGCGGCCTTGATCTTCACATCGGGACCCACGTGCTTGGCGAAAAGGGCCACGTCCTCCCGGGTGGCGCCGCCGGTGCCGAAGCCTGTGGAGGTCTTGATATACTCCGCGCCGGAGGCGGTGACGATCTCGCACATCTTGATCTTCTCCTCGTCTGTGAGGAAGCAGCACTCGATGATGACCTTCAGCAGCTTGCCCTTGCAGGCGGCCTTCACGGCCTTGATCTCGGCGAGCAGGTCATCCCACTTCTGATCCTTCACCCAGCCCAGGTTGATGACCATGTCCACCTCCTCGGCGCCGTTCTCCACGGCGTCCGTGGCCATGAAGCACTTGGCGGCGGTGGTGTCATACCCGTTGGGGAAGCCGATCACCGTGCAGATGGGCAGCTTTCCCGCCACATACTCCGCCGCCTGCTTCACATAGCTGGCAGGGATGCAGACGCTGGCGCAGCCGTACTTCATACCATCGTCGCAGATGGCCCGGATCTCCTTCCAGGTGGCCGTTTGGGCCAGCAGAGTGTGGTCGCACTTGCTCAGAATCTCTTTCACTTCCATTTGAAGCATCTCCTTTATCATTCATATTTTGTCGCCCACGCCGGCGAAATATACCCGTTTTCCATGTATCTCCTGGCGGAAGACCCGCCCTTGGGCCTCCAGATGGTCCAGATGGGCCAGGGCCTCTCCCACGGCAAAGAACTTCTGCGCCAGGGGAAAATCCGCCCAGTTCCGGCAGCGGATGCTCCAGCGCATCCGGCCTGCGATCTGATAGGCGGTGAGGCCCGGCGCCTTCTCCACGGTCCGCAGGGTGTCCTCCAGCCGGCGGGCGTGGTGGGCCTTCAGCTCCGCCGTCCGCTGCCGCAGGTCCCCGGTCTCCGCCCGGTGGGCGGGATACAGCTCCGCTGTGTCCAGAGCGGCCGTCCTGTCCAGACTGCTGAGATAGTCCCCCAAAGAGTCCTCCACTCCCTGCCAGCGGCAGATGTTGGGCGTGATGTGAAACAGCACATGGTCGCCGCAGAACAGCCGCCGGCGGGCCGGGTCATACAGGCACAGGTGCCCCGGCGTGTGGCCCGGCGTCAGCACGCACCGCAGCATACGGCCGCCGTAATGGAGCGCCGCGCCGTCCTGCAGCTCCGTATAGAGTCCTTCCCGCCAGGGCGGGGCCGCCGTCTGGGCCGGATTGTCTCCCCACAGGGCCTCCATCTCCGCCTGGGTGAAGCCGTCCCGCACATATTCCCCGTAAAGCCGCTTCCAACAGGACGGATCCGAGGCGTTTTTCACGCCGGGGCTGTCGATCTCCCCGATATAGATCCGGCAGCCGGGGCGGATCAGCTCCGGCGCCAGCCCTGTGTGGTCGCTGTGGAGGTGGGTGCAGAAAATGTCCAGCCGGTCCCGGTCCACGTGCGTCTCCGCCAGCTGGCGCTCCATGGCCTCGCGGCAGGACTGCTGGCGGAAGCCCGTGTCGATCAGCAGGCTCCGCTCTCCGGTCAGCAAATAGCTGTTCAAGTTTTTCAGCGGGTTCCCCACCAAGGGGATGTCCAGCCGCCAGAGGTCCTCCGCCAATCGCTCCGCCATGGGCCGCTTCCTTTCCAAAAGGTAGATTCAGTATAGCAGACTTTGGCCCGCCTGTCCAGTGAGACGGGCCTTGCTCCCCCGCCTCCTCCGGACGGATGGGCAGCTCCGGCGCTTTCGCTGAAGGGGCCCGCTTCCAAACCTTGAAGCAGCCAGACGTATATGATATCATATAGAAAAACAACCATTTCCGTATAAAAGGGAGGCCATCCACATGAAACCATTGATCTTCTGGTCTATATTGGCAATGCTGTTGATGATAGGCTGTCCGTGGTTGGCAGCAACATTTGCAGGCAGCGCGGGAATGGCCGTCTGCCTTCTGCTGTTCTTTGGGGTCAATCCCATATTTTCTGCTGTATGCGGCGTATTTGCAGGAAAGGACATCAAGCGGCTGTGGCCCCTTCCAATTGTTGTCGCGGGATTATTTCTGGCAGGGGCGTGGCTATTCTTTGCGATGGGTGAAACAGCGTTTTTGTTGTATTGCGTCTGCTATCTCATGATTGGCATGATCGCGATGCTGATGCGTTCTTTTCTGAAGGGCAGAAGCGCGTGATCCCAATATACAGAATAGTGGAACCAAGGCCCTCATGTGCGGCAGCGGGGCCTTTTATATACCGTTCTGTTCCGTCTTTTCCGCCAAGAGAGTCTTGGGAACGCCCAAATCGGCCCGGGCAGTAAAGGGACCGGGCCTTGCCAAGCGCTCTGCCCGGTGCTAAAATGGAGCCATTCTCAAGATTTGGAGGCTACCCCATGAAAAAACGACTTCTTTCGCTCCTCTGTGTCCTTGTCCTGACGGTGAGCGTGATCCCCGCCGCCTCCGCTCTGGAGGGGGAGGCGGCCCGGGCCGCGGACACCCTCTCCACCCTGGGACTGATCGACTCTACATATAATCTGGACGCCCCCGCCACCCGGGCACAGGCGGCCGTGCTGCTGGTGCATCTGGCCGGGGCAGAACAGGCCGCCGCGGCAGACAACTGGCTGGCCGGCTTCCGGGATGTTCCCGCCTCCATCGCCCAGGAGGTGAACTACGCCGCCCGGCAGGGCTGGATCACCGGCGTCACGGCGACAGCCTTCCGGCCGGACGCGGCCCTCACCGCCAACGCCTGGAGCGCCTTCCTGCTGCGGATGCTGGGGTATTCCGACAAGGCGGGCGACTTTACCATTGCCGACGCCGCGGGTTTCGCCCAGCGGATCGGCCTCTTCCCCATCGCCTATACCGGCACCCTGACCCAGGGGGACCTGTTTGAGATGGCGGCGGACGCTCTGTCCTTCTCCTACCGGGACGGCAGCGCCACAGTGATCGGACGCCTGGTGAGCCAGGGGACCGTCTCCCGGGCCGCGGCCAACGCCCTGGGCCTGCTGACCCCCGCCCTCACCGCCCGGCAGGTGACGGACCGCTGCGCGGCCGCCGTGTTCCGTCTGGACACCTATGAGACGGAGGCGTACCGGGACGAAGGCCTTGTCACCGGCGAGGCCAGCGGCTTCTTCATCACGGAGGACGGGCTGGCCATCACCAACTACCACTCCATCGCGGACGCGGTCTCCGCCACCGCCACGCTCTCCACCGGGGATGTATATGAAGTGGAGCGGGTCATCTACTACGATCCGGACATCGATATCGCGGTGATCCGCGTCTCCCACGCCGCCCTGAAGGGACACGACACCTCTGCTTTTGCCGCGCTGGACATCGCGGATTCCGGCACCGGAGACCTGCGGGCGGGCGACACGGTCTACGCCATCGGCAATCCCCTGGGCCTGGGGCTGGCAGTCAGCTCCGGCATCGTCAGCGCCACGCAGCGGGATGTGGAGCGGTACGCCCTGCCCTGCGTCATGAGCACCGCCGACATCTCCGAGGGCAGCAGCGGCGGCGCCCTGCTGAACGTCTACGGTCAGGCGGTAGCCGTTACCTCCGGCGCCTATGTCTACGGCAACAGTATGTATCTGGCGGTGCCCATCGACCCCATCCTCACCGCCGATCTCACTGGTGAGGGCCTGACCCTGCCGGAAGTCCTCGAGGCGGAAACCGTCGGCTGAATACCGAAGCGCCGGAAAGAGGCGGCGCCCCATGGGCGCCGCCTCTTTTTTCGCATTCAATGGGTCAGGATGAACTGCTCCAGCTCCTCCGGTGTCCGGACCACGGCCACAGCGCCGCTCTCCGCCAGCTCGCCGGGGGCAGCGTAGCCGAAGAACTCCACGCCCGCGCAGGCGATGCCGCACGCCTTGGCGCCCAGCACGTCGAACTTCCGGTCCCCCACCATCAGGATCTCCGGCTTGTGGGCCTCCGTCAGCTCCAGGCGGCGCATAGTCTCCCGGATCACGTCCGCCTTGCTCCAGTCCCCCACGGGCGGGCTGCCCGTCACAACAGCCAGAGACGGCGTGAAGCCGAACTTCTCGCAGATAGGCACACACAGGCTCTCCGGCTTGGAGGAGGCCAGAGCCAGCACATAGCCCCGGGCCTTCAGCCGGGCGCACAGGTCCGCCATGCCGGGGGCGGCCATGTTCTCAAACTTGCCGACAGGCTCGTACCGCTCCCGGAAGACGGCGATGGCCTCCGCGGCCCGCTCCGCCGAAAAGCCGCAGAATTCCGCGAAGGAGTCCTGCAGGGGCGGGCCGATGAATTTGATGAGGGTGCTCTCCGGCGGCACCGGCTCCCCCAGCTTGTCAAAGGCATACCGCAGGCTGTTGAGGATGCCCTCCTTGGAGTCTGTCAGCGTGCCGTCCAAATCAAAGAAAATATAGTGATACATACACTTCTCCCCTTATTCTTCGCCGGAGAGATTCTATCATGTTTCGCCCTCCTCCGCAAGAGGGGGGCGGCGCTTTTTCCAATGTAGCAGCGTCCAAACCAGCACGCCAGCCCCGGAGACGGCGCCGGCGATCAGCACCCCCTGCCGCAGCCGGAGCCAGAGTGCCACATCCGCCTCCAGCCGCCCCCGCAGGATGGTCCAACTCTCCGGGAACCCGTCGCGGACCAGCTCTTCCCCATATCGGGCGATCCAGGGCGCCAACACCTGGTCCAGCTGGCCGTCCGCCAGGAACCACAGCCCCGCCAGAAGTACCGCCCACGCCAGCCACACCAGCCAGAGTCGCCGGGTCCGCCGCAGGAAGCCGCCGCTCCGGTGGAGCATTGGCCGCAGCCGCTCCGGTATCCACAGCAAAGAGGCATCCGCCCCCGCCCGGCGGCGCAGGGCCCGCTCCAGCACGGCGCACAGCAGCGCCAGCCCCACGGCGAAGAGCAGCGGCTTCCAGGCTTGCATGGTGTCGTAGTACCGCATCTCCGCAAAGTCCACCTCCAGCCTGCCCAGCCGCACCAGCCGCAGCAGGGCCCACCACTGGACGGCGGAGGCGGCCAGCAGCTTGCGGTACAGGTTTTCCCAAATTTTAGCATCCAACGATATATCACCGTACCGGGCCGGATGGACAGCCAGCACATAGCCGATCCATAAGAGGCCCACCGACAGCGGCCAGGCCGCCAGACTGACATAGGCCACCCGGAATGCCGCCAGCACACCCAGCGCCAGGCTGCCGATGAAACAGAGGTCGAACCGGGTCCGCAGCCGCAGCAGCAGGAGGCGCCGCCGTGCCGGTCCCTGGGCCTCCGCTGGCCGGCCCCGCAAGGTCTCTCCCGCCAGGATGTCATCGGCGGTGACGCCGTACAGCTCCGCCAAGGCAGGCAGCACGGTGATATCCGGCAGCCCCGCGCCGTTTTCCCACTTGCTCACGGTCTTGTTGGAGACACCCAGCTGATCCGCCGCCTCCTGCTGGGTCATGCCCCGGGCTTTCCGCAGCGCCGCCAGATAGGCGCCTGTCTTTCCGGCATCCATGGGCCTCCCTCCTCTCTGGCCTCAGCATACCGCAAATCAGGCTGTTTGACCACCCCCCGCCCTTGAATTTTGTCTGCGGAGCGTAGAATCGGGCCGGGGACGGCAAAAAACGGCAGAGCGGGCGGCCTGCTCTGCCGTTACGCTTTCCCGTCCGGAATATGCCGCATAATGTCCCCCACCTCACACTTCAGGATCTTGCAGAACATCTCAATGGTGTGGGGGCTGACGCTCTCATTCCGCTTCAGGCGGGTGATCTGGGCTGGATTGATGTGCCAGCGCCTAATCAGGGCGTATTGAGAGATGCCTTTTTCCCTCATTTTGTCCCGCAGGCTGTCATAGGAGATCATCACACGCAAGCCTCTCTTTCTGCCTGCATGTTAACCGAAATTGATGTATGACCAGATCAACCAACATCAGTTCATGTATATGGGAGCAGAAAAGCAAGCGCCCCTCAGGGCCTTGAAAGATGTTACAGATTCTGATTAGTTCGTGCGGCGCGAACGGTCTTACCTCTCTTTTTATAAAAATCCCCCCGGCCGGCGGCCGGGGGGATTTGCCGTATGGACTTTTCGAATCAGCCGAAGTAGCGCTTCAGCAGGCCCTCGAAAGCCTTGCCGTGACGGGCCTCGTCGCGGGCCATCTCATGGACGGTGTCGTGGATGGCGTCCAGGTTCAGCTCCTTGGCCTTCTTGGCCAGCTCGAACTTGCCCACGGTAGCGCCGTTCTCGGCATCCACACGCATCTCCAGGTTCTTCTTGGTGGAGTCGGTCAGCACCTCGCCCAGCAGCTCAGCAAACTTGGCGGCGTGCTCGGCCTCTTCCAGAGCGGCCCGGCGCCAATACTCACCAATCTCGGCATAGCCCTCACGATATGCCACGCGGGACATGGCCAGATACATGCCGACCTCAGTGCACTCGCCGGTGAAGTTGGCGTTCAGACCGTCGATGATCTCCTTCTGGACCTCGGCGGGAACAGACTCGCCGAAGGACTTGCCCACGCCGACCACATGCTCGGCAGCCCAGCTCAGCTCACCCTTCTGCTCGGTGAACTTGGAGGCGGGAACACCGCACTGGGGGCACTTCTCGGGGGGATTCTCGCCCTCATAAACATAACCGCAGACAGAGCAGACCCACTTCTTCATAGTAAATGTCCTCCTTTTATACTTATCTTTTTTGAAAGCCTTTTTTCCTCAGTCCCCTTGGGACAGTTTGAGTATAACAGGATATTCTAATATTTTGAAGTTGCTTTTGCAACTAATAGAAAACTTTTCCTGGATTTTAAGTCGGCAATTTACGACTCCGTTCAAAGATCAGGTCCACCTGGCTAATCCCGCCATGACTCGTGAAGCTCACCGGGAAAAATCCCACATACCGCCAGCCTTCTGCGGCGTATGCGTCGATAAGCTCCCGGTGTTCCCGGGTGTCCGACAGGAAGCCGCCGGTATCCACCGGAATGTATTTGTATTGATACATGTGCCCGCTCCTTTCATGCAAATTAACATCTTGCGGCATTTCTGCTTACAGAAACGGCGGGGAGCAAACTCCCCGCCGTTTTGGTTTTTGCAAATGTGCGTTATCTTTCCTCCTCCGCCTGGAGCGCCTTCGCCTCCGCGATGGCCTTCTCCTGGGCCGCAGGCGGGCAGTCGCCCCGCAAGCCGCTTTGCGCCCTGCGGGGACCCCGCATTGGATGCAAATCGTCCGAAGTGAATTCGGCCGATTTCAAGATTTTGCCTCCGGCAAAATACTTGTACGCCGGACTCCCGGCGGAGAGACGCGGACTGCCTCTTCCTTACTTCTCCTCCGCCGCCTGGAGCGCCTTCGCCTCCGCGATGGCCTTCTCCTGGGCTGCCGGCGGGCAGTCCTCGTAGCGGACGAAGTGGAAGGTGAAGCTGCCGCGGCTCTGCGTCATAGACCGCAGATCGATGGCGTAGCTGCCCATCTCAGCCATGGGCACCTCCGCAGAGATCACCTGGTTGCCGTCGCCGGTGGGATCCATGCCCATGACGCGGCCCCGGCGCTTGTTCAGATCGCCGATGACGTCGCCCATGTAGCTGTCGGGCACAGTGACCTTCAGCTCGCCCACCGGCTCCAGCAGGACCGGGTTGGCCTCCGGCAGGGCGGCCTTGTAGGCCAGCTGCGCCGCAGTCTTGAAGGCGATTTCGGAGGAGTCCACCGGATGGTAGGAGCCGTCGTACAGCACGGCCTTCAGGTTCACCACGGGATAGCCCGCCAGGGGACCGTGGGCGCAAGCCTCCCGCAGGCCCTTCTCCACCGCAGGGAAGAAGTTCTTGGGCACGCTGCCGCCGAAGACCTCCTCGGCGAAGATCATGTCGTCCTGCTCCGTCTGGGGTTCAAACCGGATCCACACGTCGCCGAACTGGCCGCTGCCGCCGGTCTGCTTCTTGTGGCGGCCCTGCTTCTGGACAGTCTTGCGGATCTTCTCCCGATAGGGCACCCGCACGGGCTTCAGATCCGCCTCCACATTGAAGCGGCTCTTCAGCTTGCTGACCAGCACATCCACCTGCATGTCGCCGGAGCCGTTGAGCACCATCTGGTGGGTCTCGGCGTTGTTGGTGACGGAGAAGGTGGGATCCTCCTCGTTCATACGGGCCAGGCCCTGGGCGATCTTGTCCTCCTGGCCCCGGGTCTTGGGCACGATGGCCACGGAATAGCAGGGCTCTGCGAAGGGCAGTTCCTTCAGGGCGACGACCTTCCGGGCGTCGCACAGGGTATCGCCGGTCTTGACCTTCTCCATCTTGCCGATGGCGCCGATGTCGCCGCAGCCCAGCTCCTTCACCTCGGTGGCCTTCTTGCCCCGCATGGTGTACAGGCGGCCCAGTTTTTCAGAGACGCCGGTGCGGGCGTTGACCATGGGCAGATCCGGCGTCAGGGTGCCGGAGAGCACCTTGACGAAGCTGTACTTGCCGTACTGGTCAGAGACGGTCTTGAACACGAAGGCCGTAGGCACGCCGCCGGGGGAGACCACAAAGGGCTCCGTCTCGCCGTCCTGGCGGGTGGCCTTGTGATAGTTGCCCTCCATGGGGTTGGGCAGCAGGTCCACGATGTCGTCCAGCAGCATCAGGCTGCCCATGCAGTTGACAGCGGAGCCGCACAGCACGGGGAACAGGCTCAACTCCCGCACGCCCTGGCGCAGGCCCTGAATCATCTCGGCGTAGGTGAAGTCCTCGCCGCCGAAGAACTTGTCCATGAACTCCTCGCTAGTTTCGGCCACGGACTCCTTCAGGGCGTTGTTGAACTCCTCGATGACGGCGTCCTTGCCCTCGGGGATCTCGATCTCCACCCGCTTTTGGTCCTGCATCTCATAGGCGCGCTTGTTCAGCACGTCGATGATGCCGGTGACCTTCTTGCCCTCGTCCCAGATGGGCACCACCAGAGGCGCGATCTTGTTGCCGAACCGGGCCCGCAGAGCCTCGAAGGTGGCGTTGTAGTCGCTGTTGTCCTCGTCGGTCTTGGAGATATAGATAAAGCGGGGCATATTCCGCTCCTCGCAGTATTTCCACGCCTTCTCCAGGCCCACGGACACGCCGTCCTTGGCGGAGCAGACGATGATGGCGGCGTCGGCGGCCCGCAGAGCCTCGATCACCTCGCCGGCGAAGTCGAACGCGCCCGGCGTGTCCAGCACGTTGATCCGGCACCCCTTGTACTCCAGCGGCGCCACAGCGGTGGAGATGGAGATCTGCCGCTTGGTCTCCTCCGGATCATAGTCGCAGACCGTATTCCCGTCCGCGCCCCGGCCCATCCGGTCGATGGCCCCGGTCATATACAGCAGGCTCTCTGCCAGGGCGGTCTTGCCGTTTCCGCTGTGGCCCAGCAGACAGACGTTGCGGATGTTTTGTACAGAATAGCTCATGTTTGTTCCACTCCTTATGTTGTGCTGTTGCCGCGGCCAGTCCCACCGGCCGCCGGGGATGCCTAATGTAGAAATTATACAACCTTTGCCGGTGCAATACAACAAAAATTTTGGCACATTCCCCGTTTTGGGCAGGAGAGTGAAAAAACAGCCGGAAATTTCGTCAAGTCGGCGAAAAACAGTTTCCCCCCGCCGGGCGGCGCCATGCAGGCACGCACGGCCGTCTCCAGCGCGGCTGCAAAGACGGCAGCCGGGCCGTCCGGCCACCGGAGCAGCTGTGGCGGCCCCTCATTTCTCTCCGCCGGCTGCATCTCTCCCGCCTGTTCAAATTTCCCCTCTATCCAAAGCTGAAGGGGTGTAGAAGTTCATGATGATCCGTGATATGAGTCCCTTCTCTCCTCGTCAAACGCACCGGGGTGGGCTTTTGTCCCCGCAGTCCGTTTCATCAGAGCGCCCATTTTTTCCAAAAGAGGTTGGAAATGCCACAGTTTGAAAAATTTTCTGCTTTCGGGTAAAAAACGCGCCGGACAGAATCCTGTCCGGCGCGTGCGGGGAGGCGCGGGTCTCTCAGGTGTTGTCCCGATTGATGGGTTCCCGCACCAGCAGCCGGCGAAGCGCCTTGCCGTTGAAGGGGATCAGGGGATAGAGATACCCGTGGCCCACCAGGGGTTTTGTGGTGGCCAGCAGGACCAGGATGCCCACGAACCCCAGGCAGAATCCCCAGACGTCGAAGGCCGCTGTCAGCAGCAGCAGCGCCACCCGCAGCAGCTTGAAGGCGTACCCCAGCTCATAGCTGGGCTGGGCGAAGCCCGCCACGGAGACGAATGCCATATACACCAGTACTTCCGGCCCCAGCCATCCGGCCTGCACGGCAAAATCACCCAGGATCAAGGCCCCCAGCATGGAGAAGGAGTTGGACAGCGTATCCGGCGTGTTCAGGGACGCCAGCTTCAGCACGTCGATCAGGAATTCCACCACCAGCAGCTGGGACAGCAGAGACAGCGCCGCCGGCTCCGGGGAGGAGAGGAAATCCAGCCAGGACGGCAGGCGCCCCGGCGAGCTGACCATCAGGTACCAGGCAGGGGTAATCAGCAGGGAGATCAGGAACACCGTCACCCGCAGGATCCGCAGATACGTGCCCACCAGCGGGGGAAAATAGAAGTCATTGGCCTCCTGGGTAAAGTCAAAAAAGGTGGTGGGCAGGATCATCACCGCCGCAGAGTTGTCCACCATCAGAATGATGCTGCCCTCCATGACGCAGGCGGCGGCGGTGTCCGGCCGCTCAGTGTACCGCACCTTTGGGAAGGGGTTGTACCACTGCTTGGGGCGGATGGCCTCCGCCACGCTCTCCTGCGCCATGGTGAGGGAGTTGGCCTGGATGTTCTGGAGCTTGTGGCGCAGCTCGTCCAGCAGGGCGTGGTCCACCCGGTCATCCAGGTAGCACAGCGCCACGTCGCTGTGGGTCCGCTGGCCGACCTTCAGCCCCTCCATGGTCAGGTGGGGATCCCGGATGCGGCGGCGCAGCATGGCCATGTTGGGCACCACCGCCTCAATGAATCCGTCGTGAGAGCCCCGGAGGACCTTGCCGTCCGGTGGCTCTCCCACGCTGCGGCTGGGATACTCCTTGGCGTCGATCAGCGCCGCGCCGGACAGCCCCTCCATCACCAGCAGGCTTTTGCCCATCAGCACGGAGGTGACGATGTCATCCCGGTCATAGCTGACGTTCACCTCCATAAAGGTCACATAGCGGTCCGCGAACTGCTGCATCTCCGTCAGGCCCTGCACCGCCTCCGGCTGGAGCGACAGCCAGAAGGCCCCCATCCGCTCCAGGATGGCGTCCCCGCCGAAGCCGTCGATGACCCAGAACCGGGCCCGCCGGCCGCCCACATACAGGTCCCGACATACCATGTCGCAGCTGCGGCCTGCCCCCAGCACGTCGTTGAACCATTGCACATTTTCCTCATAATTGGATGAAATCCGATTCATGCTCCACCTCCGTGATCCCCGCTAGTATGTGCCGCGGCGGCGCGGTGTATGCCCGACAGCGAACACAAAACGGAATATCATCCGTCAAAAATCCACATCATTTTCAAAAATCCGGCAGGAAAACAGCGCATCCAACGCCGGATGCGCTGTTTGTTCCGTTCTGTCTTACGGCTTGTTCTCCGACTCCTTGGAGGCGGCCTGCCGCTCCCTGCGCCTCCTCTTCCAGAGAAGGCGGCCCGCCGCGGTGCCAACCGCCGCCAGAAGCAGCAGCCACACCCAGCCGTAGGCCAGGGCCACGGCCAGACTCTCCAGCGTACCCACAAACCCCCGCCAGCCAGAGGCAAAGGCCGCGCCCATGCGGCTTGCAAAACTGGTAGCCGGCTCCTCCACATTGGAGAGCTGGTACACCTCCTGGAGGGAGAGATGGACAGTGGCGTAGTCCACCAGGGCGTCATACTGCCGCAGGGTGCCGGTGAGCCGCTCGATCTCCAGCTCCGTGTCGGAGATGGCGGATTCGATGGTGATGATGTCCTCCATATTCTCCGCCTGGGCCAGCAGGTTCTGCAGCCGCTCCAGCTTGGTCCTCTGAGTGGCCAGGCGGCTCTCCGCGTCGTAGTACGCCTCGCTGACGTTCTCGCTGGTCTGCTCCTGATAGGTGACGTGGCACAGTGTCCCCACCCGGTCCAGGAAAGGCTGGAACTGATCCGCGGGGATGCGCACTTTGTAGTCGCCGGAGCGATAGCCGCTGCCGTAGTCATGGACCGCCGCCTGCTCAAAATAGCCCCCCAGGACCTCCACCAGCGTCCGCAGGTCCGCGTCGGCGGTGTCGAAGGCGGTGGTCTCCACCTCCATCCGGGCGGTGTAGATCATCTTGGCGTTTTCCAGACGGTCGGAGGCACCGTCCTCCGCCGTACCGCCGGAGTCCTCAGCCACTTCCGCCTCCGCCCAGGCGCCGTAGGAGCCGCCCGAGTCATCCGCCCCCTCCGTGGCGGCGCTGTTGGAGGCGGTGTCCGACGCAGTCGTATCACCACCACCGCCGCAGCCGGACAGTAGACCCAGCAGCGCCAGCAGCGTCAGCAGCCACGCAAAGCCTCTTTTCATTCCAATACCCTCCTTTTCACGCCCCGCTTCCAAACCGGGGCCTCTGCCTATTCAGACGGAAAGGCGGGCCGTATGTTGCAGGAAAACAAAAAATTTTTCCAGCCTCTTTTTGCGCCCCGGGAACTTCTCTGCCAAAGGTTGCCTTTTTCTTTTAAAGGGAGTACAATCAAGGTAGCCTTCCGCGGCGTGCCGCGGTTTTCGGAAAACAATTCGGAGGGGGAAAATCTATGACATATCAGGAAGTTCTGGAACAAGCGCGGGGCGCCATGGGCCCCTACTGCAAGGCCTGTCCCGTGTGCAACGGCCTGGCCTGCAGGAACACCGTCCCCGGCCCCGGCGCCAAGGGCATCGGGACCGGCTTCATCCGTAACTATCAGAAGTGGCAGGAGCTGTGCGTCAACATGGACACCATCTGCGAGAACAAGCCGGTGGACACCTCCTTCACCTTGTTCGGCCGCACGGTGGACCTGCCGGTCTTCGCTGCCCCGGTGGGCGCCATGACGCTCCACTACGGGGACAAGTACAACGATCTGGCCTATAACGACATCCTGGTGGCCGCCTGTGCTGAAGCGGGCATCGCCGCCTTCACCGGCGACGGCACGGACCCTGCGGTCATGGAGGGCGCTGCGGCGGCCATCGCCAAGAACGGCGGCTGCGGCGTGCCCACCGTCAAGCCCTGGAACCTGGAGACCATCCGGCAGAAGATGGACCTGGTGAAGGCCGCAGATCCCTTTGCCATCGCCATGGACATCGACGCGGCGGGCCTGCCCTTCCTGAAGAACATGACGCCCCCCCGCCGGCAGCAAGACTGTGGAGGAGCTGCGCGAGATCGTTGCCATGGCGGAGAAGCCCTTCATCGTCAAGGGCATCATGACCGTGGCCGGGGCCAAGAAAGCTCTGGAGGCCGGGGCCAAGGGCATCGTGGTGTCCAACCACGGCGGCCGGGTGCTGGATCAGTGCCCCTCTACCGCAGAGGTGCTGCCCGCTATCGTGGGCGCTGTGGGCGGCCGGATGACCATTCTGGTGGACGGCGGCATCCGCACCGGCATGGACGTGTTCAAGGCCCTGGCCCTGGGCGCGGACGCGGTGCTGATCGGCCGGCCCTTCGTCACCATGGTGTACGGTGCCGGTGCCGAGGGCGTCAAGACCTATGTGGAAAAGCTGAAGGCCGAGCTGGCCGACACCATGGCTATGTGCGGCGCCCACTCCCTGGCGGACATCAGCCGCTCCATGCTGTACGGGTTCTGAGCTCTGCTCCCGCTTCAAATCACAGCGCCGCCCCGCGGATGCGGGGCGGCGCTTCGCTGTTCTCTTATTCCAGGTCCGCCAGGCAGGCACGCTGCCAGCGGTCCACCACCGCCAGCTGCTCCGGCGTGTGGAACCAGTGCTCTCCGGCCTCCTCCACAGTCAGGCGGCAGCCATTCCGGGCGGCAAAGGCCTCCACGGTCTCCCGGTCCGTCAGATGGTCCCGGGCGCCGTACAGGATGGCCGTGGGCGTCCGCCACCGGCGGGCAGGGTGGGTCCGGACGTATCGCAGATATTCCCAGGAGAGGGTCTGGCCGAACGTTGTGGGGATGCGCCCCTCCCGGGCCAGCCGCTCCTCACTGACACCGGCCCAGCCCATCATTTTGCGGATCAGGGCCTCCATGTCCACCACCGGAGAGAGGAACAGCGCCCCCGCCAGGGGCGCGTCCGGATATGCCAGCAGGCCGAACCAGGCCCCCAGGCTGGAGCCGAAGAGCCCCACCCGGTCCCATCTGCCCCGCAGCTCCGCCAGGGCGCACCGCAGCTCCGGCACCACCTGCCAGGGGACCAGAGCCGCGGCCTCTGACTCCCGGTCCCCGTGGCCGGGCAGATCCACGCTGACGGTCTGCCACCCGGCGTCCGCCGCCGCGGCGGCAAAGAACGCAGCCTCCGCCTTGCTTCCGCCCTGGCCGTGGAGGTAGAGGATCCCCTGCCGGCTGGGCCGCCCCCAGCGGAGGGCCGGCATCCCGCCCAGGGAAAACAGCTCCGCCCGCATCTTAAAACACGCACTGGGCGGAGAAGCAGACGCCCTCCGGGCCCAGGCCCTCCATCAGATACTCGCCGCCCTTGCGGCAGCCCACCATCCGCAGCTCCTGGCCCAGGGTGGCTTCCTTGCTGTAATTGATGAAGAACTCCCGGGGCACCTTTTCCTGCAGGTCGGCGGGCAGGTAGTCCCAGACGAAGTCGCCGTAGTTGCCGCTGTACACATGGCCGTTACCGTCCAGGTCGGACCAGACCACCTTCCGGGCGCCCAGATCCTCAACCCCCTCCCGGGGCAGCAGGATCTTCCGGGGCTCCGGAGCGTCGATGGCCTTGGGGCAGGTGCCCAGCTTCTTGGCTGTGAAGGTGCCGGGCCGCATGATGCGCCGGGTCTGCGGGTCCACCAGAATCCAGTCGCTGCGGATGGACACCAGAAGCCCCTCCCTGTCCGTGATCTCATACACCCGCTGCATGTGGGCGGCCTTGACGCCGTCCTCCCAGGTGGTGACGTCCACCACCTGCAGCGCCCTGGGGCAGCGATGGATCCGCAGGGCGATGCGGGAGAGCAGGAACACCTCCCGCATCTCATAGAGCTTCTCATAGGTCAGGCCCCGGGCGTCGTAGTCCGCCCCGGCCACGGCGGCGGCGATGCTCAACAGCGTGCTCACCCGGGCCCGCTGGTACCGGTCGCAGTCCGCGAAGATCAGCTGCTTCTGGCGCAGATAGCTGTTCTCCTGAAGGACTTCCCTCAAATCGCTCATACTTGCTCTTCTCCTTCCGGCGGGCCGTCCGCCCTTCCTGTAAGACATTCCAAAAAAGTATACCACGATTTTCCCTTTTTCACAAGCGCCGGTAGTTGACTTTTCTGCGGCGGATGTTATGATGAAGGTATCCAAATCGATCAAAGGAGGGTTTTCCCATGAAAACCGTGATTTCCACCCCCAACGCTCCGGGCGCCATCGGCCCTTACTCCCAGGGCTACGCCTTCGGCGACCTGGTCATCACCTCCGGCCAGATTCCCGTGGACCCCGCCACCGGCGCTATCCCCGAGGGCATCGCCGCACAGGCGGAGCAGAGCTGCAAGAACGTGGGCGCCATTCTGGAGGCCGCCGGCGTCACTCTGGAGAGCGTGGTGAAGACCACCTGTTTCCTGGCGGACATGGGCGACTTCGCCGCCTTCAACGAGGTGTACGCCAAGTATTTCACCTCCAAGCCCGCCCGCAGCTGCGTGGCCGTGCGAGAGCTGCCCAAGGGCGTGCTCTGCGAGATCGAGGCCATCGCCGTCAAGTAAATCTGATTTCCAGCAAAGAGAGCCGGTCCCCAGAGGGGCCGGCTCTTCTGTTTGATGCCAGGGCGCGGGAAGCGGGCCGCCGGGCCTGCCTGCCGCCCGCAGCGCGCACGGTCTCACGCCTTCCGCAGGAAGATCACGCCCAGGGTGCCGGGGCCGCAGTGACAGAAGATGGTGCACCCCGCCTTGGCCTCGATGATCTCCTGGAACCGCCCGTCCTGACGCAGGACCTCCCGGGCGATGGAGGCCAGGTGGTCGTCCGGGCAGGTGTCCACCAGAAAGGCCCGGCGGGTGTCCAGGTCCGTGTGGTCCCGCAGCCGGTCCCGGACGTACTCCTCCACCACCTTCTCGATGGAGCCCCGGTACTTCTTCGTCACCGGCAGCTTGCCGTCCACTACGTCCAGGCAAGGGTGGAGTTTCAGCAGGCTGGCACCCAGGGCCGTGGCGGTGGAGCAGCGACCGCCCTTTTTCATGTAATCCAGCCGGTCCAGCACAAAGCTGGTCTCCACCCGGGGAATCATCTCCTCCAGCATCGCCAGGATCTCCGTCACAGACTTCCCGGCCTCCGCGGCCTCTGCGGCGGCCAGCACCAGCATCCCATGGCCCACCGTCAGGTTGGCGGAGTCCACCACATACACGCCGTCCACCTCCTCCGCCGCCAGGCGGGCGTTCTGGTGGCAGCTGGAAAAGCCCATGCCGATGTTCAGGTGGATGACCGCGTCATACTCCTCCATCAGACGGCGGAACAGCTCCTCATAGTCCGCCACATTGACGGCGTTGGTGGTGGTGATCTCGCCGCCGGCGTCCACATGGGCGGCGATGTCCCCGGTGCGGATGTCCACCCCGTCCTGGTACAGCTTCCCCGCCTTGATGATCCCCAGCGGGGTCACGGTGATATTGTATCGCTCCAGCAGCTCCCGCGGCAGGTCACAGGTGGAGTCGGTGGTGATCTTAATCATACAGACAGCTCCTTTTGGTCGCATCCCCGGACGGCCGTCCGGGGTTGAGGTTGTTGGATGGTCGGCCCCCCACGGGAGCGGTGCGCTGACGCTGCGGCTGCTGCGCCACCCCCCGCGGGGATCTGGTGCTCCGGGCGGCTGTCCCGCAGGAGGCCGGGCGTGGTCCCAGCCATGGCAGGCGCCCTCCCGCCGCTTTGCGGCCATTGTACCATAGTCTCTCCCAAAAAGCTAGTCCTATGGCGCACCGCGGCGCCGCCCGGAGGCGGCGCCGCGCTCTGTTCTTCCTTACAGCGTGACGACCGGCGATCCCGCCGCGTCGGCGGCATCGTGGGTCACCAGCAGTACCGGCCGATCCCCCGCCGTCTCCCGGATGCAGGCCAGGGCCAGGTCCCGGTTCTCCCGGTCCAGGCCGGTGAAGGGCTCGTCCAGCGCCAGCGCGTCAAAGGGCGCCAGCAGCGCTCTCGCCAGGGCCAGCCGCCGCTTCATGCCGCCGGAGAACTCCCGCACCGGCTGCGGCCCTGTGTCCGGCAGGCCCAGCCGGTCCAGCAGGGCCCGGGCCGCGGCGGGGTCATAGGCCCGGCCCAGCACAAACCGGAGATTGCCCTCAGCGGAGAGGTGCTCCAGCAGCCGGTCCTCCTGGAACACGGCGGTGAGCCGCTTTCCCGCAAGCCCCTCCACCGTGCCGCTGTCCGGCCGCTCCAGCCCCAGCAGGATGCGCAGCAGGGTGGTCTTGCCGGTCCCGGAGGGCGCCATGACGGCCGTAATGCCGGGTCCCGCGGTAAAGGTCAAGTCCCGCAGCACCGTCCGGCCCCCGAAGGATTTGCACAGGTGCTTCACCGCAATCTCCATCAGCTGCCCGCCTTTCTCACTGCGGCGTCCACCAGGCGGAGGAACAGCCGCTCGAATATCACCGATACCGTCACGATCACCGCCGTCCAGGCGAAGAGGTCTCCGGTCTGGAAGTACACCTTGGCGGTGTACAGCGCCTCGCCGATAGACCCGGCAGGCAGGCCGATGACCTCCGCCGCCGCGCCGGACTTCCAGCACAGGCCCAGCCCCAATGACACGGCGGAGCGGAAATAGGGCAGCACCGCCGGCAGGTAGATGCCCCGCAGCTGCCGGGAGACCGGCACCCGGAACACCCGGGCCATCTCCAGCAGCTGCCGGTCCGTGTGCCCGATGCCCTCCAGCACGTTCAGATACACCGGCGGGAACACCATCAGGGCGGAGATCAGCAAAGACAGGTTCTCCGACGAGAAGAAGATCAGCGCCAGGATGATGAAGGACACCACCGGCACCGCTTTCACCACCGCCACCAGGGGGCTCAACAGGTCCCGGATCCACTGGAAACGGGCCGCCAGCGGTGCCAGCACCGCCGCCAGCGCGCAGGCCAGGAGAAAGCCCCCCAGGATGCGGAGGGAGGAGAAGGCCACCGCCTGCCAGAAGGCCGCCGTGCCCGCCAGGGCCAGCAGCCGCCCCAGCGCCTGCACCGGAGAGGCCAGCAGCAGCATCCGCCCGCCGGTGGTAGCCGCCAGGGCCAGACTGGCCCCCTCCCACACCAGCAGCCAGAAGGCCGCCGCCCACAGCCGGACAGAGCCTGTTCGCCGCTTCATCTGCCTCCCCCTTTCTCCTGGAAACCACCGCGCCCCGGGTGTTCCCGGGGCGCGGAAAATTTGTCAGCCGTTACGCGCCGTAATAGAAGTCGTCGTTAGGCATACCGCCGCCCACGGATTCTGCGTCCTGCTCCCACAGCACGCTCAGATAGCCGGACAGCATATCCATCATCTCCGTGCCGGTGACGCACACGATATTGCAGTAAGGCAGGGCCTTCTCCGCCACAGTAGCGTCCACGATATCATAGCCGCCGATGAGCTCCGCCGCCTCGGCGGTGTTGGCGTTCACCCAGTCCACGCTGGCGCTGTACTGCTCCAGGAAGTTGCTGACCGCCGCCGGGTGCTCTTTCACGAAGTCTGCCCGGGCCACCACCACGCCGGTGAGCAGGGCGGAGCCGTTGTCCAGGGCGTCCCACTCCTCTGTCAGGTCCAGGGCCACCCGCAGGTCCGGCAGCTGGGTCTGGGCCACGGTGACGAAAGGCTGGGGCAGCATGGCGATGGTGGCCGCGCCGGATGCCAGGGATGCCACGCATTCGCTGTGCTCGCTCTTCCAGTCGATGGTGACGCCGGTGTCCGGGTCGATGCCGTTCTCCGTCAGCAGATACCGCAGGGCGTACTCCGGCGTGGAGCCCTTGCCGGAGGCCACGATGGTCCGGCCCGCCAGATCCGCCATGGACTGGACGGAATTGCCATTCTCCACAATATACAGCACGCCCAGGGTATTCACCGCCAGGGTGACGATGCCGCCGTCCGTCCGGTTATACAGCACGGAGGCCAGGTTGGCCGGCACGCAGGCGATGTCCAGCTCCCCCTGCATCAGCTTGGGGGACACCTCGTCGGCGGAGGCGGCCAGGGTGAACTCATAGGTGTTTCCGCCGCCAGCGGTCACCACATTCTCCTTATCCTCCAACGCTTCCTCCACAGGAGCATAATCGCTCATCAGCTTCACCATGCCCATGGCGGTGGGTCCCTTCAAGGCCGCCACCCGGACGTTGACGGACTCCTCCGCGGGCGTCTCGCCCTCCTTCCCGCCACAGGCGGCCAGGGTCAGGCACATAACCAGGGCCAGGCAGGCCGCCAGACTCTTCTTCATCCACTGTTTCATCTTCTGTTTCCTCACTTTCCTTGTTGCAGCGCATCCTCCGGCGCGTAAACGGTCTTGGCCGTGATCCCCGCCAGCCGGCCGATCTTGCCGGACAGGGCGGAGATGGCGTCCGCCGGTGCGTCCACCGCCACGCTGATGATGTTCACGCCCCGGGCGTGGTAGGGCACCCCCATCCGCCCGATGATATAGGGGGCGTACTGGTGCAGCAGCTCGTTCAGCGCCGGGACAGAGGCCGTGTCCCGGACGATGATCGCCAGCACGGCCACACGGGTCTCCACAGAGGATTCCTCCCTTTCCAAAAAGTAAACCCCTCCGCCGCGCTGGCAGAGGGGGATTTTGACATGCGCCGTCCGCCCGGCACCGCCGGGCGCTTCCCCGCCTTGCGGCCGGGGCGGGCCCGTGCCGGTCAGAGCGACAGAAACCAAATTGTCCGGTCCGCCGGTCAGAGCTTCTTCCCAGGGACAGGGAAATGATACCATGGAACGCCCCCGCCGTCAAGGGCGGCTGTCCAGCAGGCGCATAGAAAGAATCGGATAGGGATTTCCCTGCTCATCCAGATCCGACCGCTCAAAGACTTGGAACCCCATGTGCTCATAAAAGTCCCGGGCCTGGGGGTTCTGCTCGTTGACCACCAGGGATTCGACCGCATACCGCTGGATTCCATGCTCCAGGAGCTGCCTTCCCAGCCCCTTCCCCCGCTCTTCCGGCGCCAGGAACAGCATTTCCAGCTTTCCGTCCTGGACTCCCATAAAGGCGGCGGGCGCACCGTCGTCCCGCTCCGCTACCACCAGATGCGCCACTCCCATCAAAGCCTGGGGGACATACCGCTTGATCTCCGCGATCTCGTTCGCGGAGAGGAACAGATGCGTGGCCCGCACGGACGCCTCCCACACGTCCACCAGCTGTTCCACCAGCCGGGGCGTTCTCTCCTCTACTTCCCGAATCTTCATCGCGCTTTCCCTCCGTCAAAATTTCTCAGGCGCTTCTCCGGTCCTCAGCAGCGGCCGTAGACCTCCGTCAGCCGCCGGATGTCCGCCGCCAGCCCGGCCGCGGCCGCGCCGGGGGCCATCCGCCAGCGCCAGTTGCCCGCCGCCACGCCGGGGACGTTGATCCGCCCCTCGCTGCCCAGGGCCAGGTAGTCCTGCATCTGGGCCACGAACAGCTCCGCCGTGCTGCCCATGCCGCACCGCAGCAGCGCCTGCCGGACATTCTCCCGGCCGGAGGCGCCCAGATACCGCTCCGCGAAAGCCCGCTCCGCTTCCCCTGCGTGGTCGTACCAGCCCAGGGCGGTGTCGTTGTCGTGGGTGCCGGTGTAGCAGACGCACCGGCGGCTGCCGTAGTTGTGGGGCAGATAATCGTTGCCGGGGCCTGAAAAGGCGAATTCCAGCACCTTCATGCCCGGCAGGCCCGCCGCCTCCCGGAGCTGGTGGACCTCTGGCGTGAGAAGCCCCAGGTCCTCGGCAATATAAGTGATGTGGGGGAACCAGCCGGTCAGGACCCGCAGCAGGTCCATGCCGGGGCCCGGCTCCCACTGCCCTTCCTTGGCGGTCTCCGCCCCGGCGGGGATGGACCAGTACCGCTCAAAGGCCCGGAAATGGTCAATGCGGATGGCGTCGAACAGGCGGGAGGCGCCCTCCACCCTTCTGATCCACCAGCCGAAGCCGTCCCGCTTCTGGGCCGCCCAGTCGTACAGGGGGTTGCCCCACAGCTGGCCCTCCTCCGAGAAGTAGTCCGGCGGCACGCCCGCCACCCGGCTGGGCCGCCCCGCCTTGTCCAGCAGGAACTCCCTCCGCTCGCTCCACACGTCGGCGCTGTCCAGGGACACATAGATGGGCAGATCCCCGATGATCCGCACCCCCAGGCCGTTGGCGTGGTCCTTCAGGGCCTTCCACTGGGAGAAGAACCAGAACTGCACCGCCTGGTGAAAAGCGATATCCTCCGCCAGCTCCTGCCGGGCGGCCGCCAGCGCCGCCGGGTCGTGGTTCAGGAGGTCCTTGTCCGGCCAGTCGAACCAGGCTGTCTGGCCGAAGCGGGCCTTGAGCGCCCGGTACAGGGCGTACTCCCCCAGCCAGGGATTGGCGGCGGCAAAGTCCCGCACGGACTGGGCCTCCGCGCCGCCCAGCCGGGAGAAGGCCCGCCGCAGCAGCGCCTCCCGGCTCTCATAGAGGGCGGCGTAGTCGATGGGCGCTCCCTCCGGCACCCGGGCGGCGGACAACTCCGCCTCCGTCAGCAGGCCCCGGTCCCGCAGGTCCTCCAGGTCGATGAGCAGCGGGTTCCCGGCGAAGGTGGACTCGCTGGTGTAGGGGGAGTTCCCCGCTCCGGTGGGCCCCACCGGCAGCACCTGCCACCACCTCTGCCCGGCGTTGTGGAGAAATTCGGCAAAGGCCCGGGCCTCCCGGCCCAGGGAGCCGATGCCGTATGCCCCCGGCAGGGAGAACACCGGCAGCAGGATGCCAGCGGAACGCTCCATATCAGCCCCTCCTTTTTGTCAGATTCCGTTCTATTGTATGCAGCCGGGCGGCGGGTGTCAAGGGCGGCTGTCCCCCCGCTCCACTGGGAAGGGAATCTCCCGGAAGGCCGTCCGCCCCGGGTTGCCCTCCGCCAGCAGGCAGCGCCGCCGGGTCAGGTCGCAGGCCGCGGACCAGACGGTGTCCCGTCCCGCAGCCCGGTCATACTGGCATAGAAAGCCCTTTCGCCCCGCCAGTAGGGCCAGGACACCGGAGAGGTCCAGCGTCTCCCCCTCCCGCTCCAGCACCCGGCGCATCGTGTCGTACCGCTCCGCCGCCCGCCAGGAGTCCAGCCCCGGCGGCAGCGGGACCGCCAGATCCGAGTGAAAGAGATTCGCGGCGCAGACGAAGGGTCCCGCCGGGCCGGGACGCTCCACCCGCATCCCCTCCGGGCTGCACTCCGCCACAGCAATGTCCCCGGCGGCATCCGCCAGCGTCAGCGTCTGGCAGGAGGCCAGGGGCAGCGCCCGCAGGCGGTCCAGGGCCTCCGGCACGGCGGCGCAGGTCTCCGCCAGCAGCCGCAGGACCATACCGGCGTTCAGGCCCGGCCGGGGCCTGGGCGTGTAGACAGAGGTGAGCCCGATGGCCAGTCCCCGGGCGTTGACGGCGTCCTCCATCTGCACGAACGAGGTGGTGTTCCCTGTAAAGGGGATCGCCCTGTCGGAAAATCCGTATGTCACATGGGTGTAGTCCGGCTCCAGCGCCGTCAGAAAGTCGCTGTTCCGTCCGAAGAACACCCCGTTCCCGTTGGACACCGCCAGGCAGGAACAGCCGCAGGCGGGCGGCAGGGCGTAGGTGGTGAAGAGGACCGTCTCCAAGTCCTCCTGCCGGCAGTTCTGCCCCGCCGCCAGCCCCTCCAGCTCCTCCAGGGCGGCGGGGAAGTGTTGTTCGTACGCCGGGCGGCAGGCAGCCGCAAAGGCCCGCCGCTCCGCCTCCAGGGGAAAGGGCACATGGTCCAGCAGGCGCAGGCCGCGCTCCGCCAGCCGGGCGCCCCACTGAAAGCCCATCTCCCGGTGGGTGCCCCGCAAGGTCAAATGATTCATATGTATTCGCTCCTTCCAGTTCTGTCAGGAGCCGCCGGCAGCTCTGCCCTTACCATAGAACAACAAAAAATTGTTGTCAAGCAGAGATTTTTTATTTGTTTTTTCAGGAGATTCAGGGGAAATTATTTTCTTTTTCCCATCCGCAACCCGTGGTTGACATCCGGGAAACCCGCCGGTGGTTGCGCTTTTTCCCGCTCTCTGGTATGGTGAGGGCAAAGGAGTTGATACCATGCGGGAGCAGCAGACCCTGGGCCGCCGCATCCAGGAGGCCCGAAAGGCCGCCGGCCTCTCTCAGGAATCCCTGGGGGAGCGGCTGGGCGTCAGCCGCCAGGCGGTGAGCAAGTGGGAGGCGGACGCCGCCGTGCCGGAACTGGAGAACCTGATCGCCATGAGCCGGATCTTTGGCGTCACCATCGGCGCCCTGCTGGGAGTAGAGCCGGAAGCGGCGGAGGACCGTTCCGAAAAAGATGCCCCGGAAGCCCCCGGTGAAGGCGTGGAGGGCACCGCCCCGGCGGGAGCTGACCGACCGGGAGCTGGCGGCAGTGGAGGCCATCGCAAAAAAAATATCTTGACGCGGCCCAGGTCGTCCAGAACCCCAGGTGGAGCCGGAAGAAAAAAATCGCCGTAAGCGCCGGGATTTGCGGCGCGGCTTTGACGGCGGCGCTGGCTTTGGGCAGCGGCCTTTCCGCCCTTGGCAGCCGCCTGGATCAAGTCCAGTCTCAGGTGTACGGTATCGAGAGCAGTGTCAGCGGCCAGATTGGGGCACTTGCCGGGCAGATCCGGGATCTCCTGGATGAGGATTCCAATCTTTTTGCGGTTTCCCAGGCGCGGGTTACGGACTACGACCTGGCAGCGGGGACTGTGACCCTTCAGGTGTCGGCCCAGGCCAAAAGCTGGCAGGACAACACCACCGCCCTCTTCACCGCCCTTCTCTCGGACGGCCGGCAGTTTTCTGCGGAGGCCTCTGGGAAAAACGGAACCTTCACCGCTCAGAATTGGACCCTTCCCATGGATCAGGAAATCCTTCTCTCCGCATCCCTCACCACGGATGGCGTCACTGCCGCAGACCAGTTGGAAACCTTGTACGACTGTCTGCCCGGAAATTTCCGGCTGGATGTATGGGGTGGGTTCAGCCAAACCGACTGGGCCAACCAGTGGAGAGATTTCCAGAGCGATTCCTGGCCGCAGACCAGCAAGAAACTCACGCTGGGCGGGTTGTCCCTTTCCATCTCTCATGGAGGCAACCCCCATTTCAGCCCCTCCCCGTCTCAGGTGGAGATCTGCTTCTACCGAAATCAGGAGACAGTCCCGGAATCGTCCGTCCCCGTTCCGGAGGCCTTGGAGCTGTGGGCAGAGGCCGGGTTTGTGGAAATGTATAACTGGACGGATTACACCTTCACCTGTGAACTCCTGCCCGGGGAAACCCTGACAGCCGCCGTCTGCATCACCGATGACCACGGCCAGACCACATGGACCATTCTGTGCGCTTACAGGCTCGACCAGAGCGGGAACGTCCAAACCCCGCAGGATCTGCCCGCCGACTGGCAGCCGGGGGATCTGCTTTGACGACGCATAACAGCGCCCCGGAGCTCTCGCTCCGGGGCGCTGTTTCGTTCTCTCACTTCATCAGCTCATACATGACGGCCTTGATGGTGTGCATCCGGTTCTCCGCCTCGTCAAAGACGATGGAGGCCGGGGACTCGAACACCTCGTCGGTGACCTCCATGGCCTCCCGTCCGAACTTCTCGCCCATCTCTTTCCCCACCTTGGTCTTGTGGTCATGGTAGGCGGGCAGGCAGTGCATGAACCTGCACTGGGGCCCGGCGTTGTCCATCAGGGCCTTTGTCACCTGATAGGGCTCCAGGGCGGCAATGCGCTCCTGCCAGACCTCCATCGGCTCCCCCATGGAGACCCAAACGTCCGTGTACAGCACGTCGGCGTTCTTGACAGCTTCCATGGGGTCTTCAATGAACTCCAGCACCGCGCCGGTCTCGGCGGCGAGACGTAAGCAGGTATCGATCAGCTTCTGGTCCGGCATGTACGCCTTTGGGGCGCAGGCCACAAAGTGCATCCCCATCTTGGCGCAGCCCACCATCAGACTATTGCCCATATTGAACCGGGCGTCCCCCAGATACACCAGCTTGATGCCCTTGAGTCTCCCGAAGTGCTCCTGGATGGTCAGGAAGTCTGCCAGGATCTGGGTGGGGTGGAACTCATTGGTGAGGCCGTTGAACACCGGCACCCCAGCGTAGTTTGCCAGCTCCTCCACAATTTCCTGTCCGAAGCCCCGGTACTCGATGCCGTCGTACATCCGGCCCAGCACCCGGGCGGTGTCGGCGATGGACTCCTTCACACCGATTTGGCTGCCAGTGGGACCCAGGTAGGTGGAACCCATGCCTAAGTCCTGGCAGGCCACCTCAAAGGCACACCGGGTCCGGGTGGAGGTTTTTTCGAAGATCAGAGCCACGTTCTTCCCCTCCAGATACCGGTGGGGAATGCCGGCCTTCTTTTTGGCCTTCAGATCTGCTGCGGTGTCCAGGAACTGCTGGATCTCCGCCGGGGTAAAGTCCAGGAGCTTTAAAAAATGGGTGTGGTTTTCCATGGGTGTCTCCTCTCTGTCCCACCATGGGCGCTTTTATCATTTAGTCCGGGAAAATTGTGTAAAATTCTCCGGTTATAGTTAGTGTTATAGTTAGTGTTAGTGTTAGAGTTATAGCGGGTGTTCGTGTAAGTGCCGGAGTCACGGCGGGGCGCAGCAGGTCCCCGGCCGGAGCGAAAAAGACAGATTCAGGAGAGCGTCTTTTTCAGGATCTCCAGCCCCTGGTCCATCTCCTCTTGGGAGATCACAAGAGGCGGCAGCAGCCGCATACCCGGTCCGGCGGTCAGCACCAGCAGGCCGTTTTCGATCAGCTTGCTTGCGATCTCCTTATTGGTCCAGCCGTCCTTCACCTGGATGCCGATCATCAGCCCCATGCCCCGGGTGGCGCCGAAGCAGGGCAGGTCCAGCGCCTCGATCTGGTTACGCAGATACGTGCCCTTGGCCCGGACGTCCTCCAGAAACGCGTCCGTCAGCGTCTCCTGCACCACCAGACCGGCGGCAGCGCACACCGGATTGGCGCCGAAGGTGGTGGCGTGAGTGCCGGGGCCCAGCACGTCCCGGCATTTCTCATTGGCCAGAATGCCGCTCATGGGCAGTCCCCCGGCAATGCCCTTGGCGAAGGACGCCACGTCCGGCAAAATGCCGTACTGCTGGAAGGCGAAGAGGCTGCCCGTCCGCCCTACGCCGGTCTGGACCTCGTCCACCAGCAGCAGCCAGTCCTTCTCCGCGCACAGTCTGGCAACGGCCTTCACATAGTCACGGTCCAGGGGCAGCACGCCGCCCTCGCCCTGGACCAGCTCCATCATGACAGCACACACGTCGTCCCCCGCCGCGGCCTCCAGGGAGGCAAGGTCGTTGGCGTCGGCATACCGGAACCCCTCGGTGAAGGGGAAGAAATAGTTGTGGAACACGTCCTGGCCGGTGGCCGTCAGGGTGGTGATGGTGCGGCCGTGGAAGGAGTTGTTCAGAGTGACGATGGCGGCACGGCCCCTGCCGTACTTGTCGAAGCTGTACTTTCTCGCCAGCTTAATCATGCCCTCGTTGGCCTCGCCGCCGCCGTTGGCGAAGAATACGCTGCTCATGCCGGTCCGCTTGCAGAGGATCTCCGCCAGCCGGGCCGGTGGCTCGGTGTAGAACAGGTTGGAGGTGTGGCCGATCTTCCCCGCCTGCTTGGCGATGGCGTCCACCCAGGGCTGACAGCCATAGCCCAGATCGCTGACGCCGATGCCGCTGGTGAAGTCGATGTAGGCGTTGCCCTCGGGGTCGTAGAGCGTGGCGCCCTGTCCATGGTCGATGGCCACCGGAAAGCGGCCGTAAGTGTTCATGATGTACTGCCCGGTCAGGGCCTTGATCTCTTGGCTGGTCATGGGATCAGTCCTCCTTTTTCAACATGGTGCCGATGCCCTCATCACTGAGGAGCTCAATGAGAATGGAATGGGGAATGCGTCCGTCCAGGATGTGGACCCGCTCCACGCCGCCGGCGATGGCGTCCACACAGCACTCCATCTTGGGGATCATGCCCCCGGAGATGATGCCCTGGGCCACCAGGCCCGGCACGTCGTAGGTGTGGACCACGTGGATCAGCGTCTCCTCGTCCCTGGGATTGCGCAGCAGGCCCCGCACGTCCGTCAGCAGGATCAGCTTCTCCGCCCCCATGGCGGCTGCCAGCTTGGAGGCGGCGGTATCCGCGTTGATGTTGTAGGCGGTGTCCGCGTCCACGCCCTGGGCCACGGTGGACACCACGGGGATATAGCCGCTGAGCAGGGCATTTTCCACCGGCTCCGGATTCACACCCGTGATCTTTCCCACCAGGCCGTACTTCTCGTCCAGCTGCTCCGCCTGGAACAGCTGCCCATCCATGCCGCACAGGCCGATGGCCTGGCCCCCCAGACGGTTCAGCTGGGCCACCAGATTCTTGTTGACCTTGCCGCAGAGGACGGACTGGACCACGTCCATGGTCTCGGCGTCGGTATAGCGCAGGCCGTCCACAAACCGGCTTTCGTGGCCGAGCTTCTTCAGCATCTCGCTGATCTCCGGCCCGCCGCCGTGGACCACCACCACCCGAATGCCAACCAGGGACAGCAGGATGATGTCGCACATGACAGCCCGGCGGAGTTCGTCGGACACCATGGCGTTGCCGCCGTACTTGACCACGATGGTCTTGCCGGTGAATTTCTGGATATAGGGCAGGGCTTCCACAAGCGTCCGCGCCTGCTGTGCGTGGGAGGACATCGTAACATCAACTCTTTTCTTGAAAATCGGCGGGATTCCGCCGGAGGGAGGAGGTGTCCCATGGGACGCGGAAATGGCAGCTATGATGACTGGACAGATGCACCCGCTACGGGGGGCGGATAGGCCGCCGGACAGCGGCCCATCTCCGCTCCCCGCAAGGGCACTATCGGGCATCCCGGTTTACGTCCGGTAATCCCCGTTGATCTTCACATACTCATAGGTGAGGTCGCACCCCCAGCAGGTGCAGCTGCTATCTCCCTCGCCCATGGTGATGGCAATGGTGACATCGTGCTCCGTCAGGACCCTCTTGGCCAGATCTTCATCAAAATCCAGCCCCCGGCCCTTGGCGCACACCTGGACGCTGCCCGCCTGACTCTGGAAGGCCACATCCACCTTGTCCGGATTGAAGTCCTCCCCGGAATAGCCCATGGCGCACAGCACCCGGCCCCAGTTGGCGTCCGCACCGAAGATGGCCGCCTTGGTGAGGGCGGAGCCGATCACGGATTTGGCGACGGTCTCAGCACTCTGCTCGCTCCCGGCTCCGGTGACGGTGCAGGTGATGAGGTGGGTAGCGCCCTCCCCGTCGGAGGCCATCTTTTTCGCCAGCTCCACACACAGGGCGCGCAGGGCCTCCACAAAGGCGTCGTAGTCCGGCCCCTTCTCCGTGATGACAGGGTTCCCCGCCAAGCCGTTGGCCAGGACGCAGCACGTGTCGTTGGTGGAGGTGTCTCCGTCCACGCTGATGCGGTTGAAGCTGACCTGAACGGTCTCCAGCAGGGCGGACTTGATCATCTCCGAGGAGATGGCGCAGTCGGTGGTCAGGAAGCACAGCATGGTGCCCATGTTGGGGTGGATCATGCCGGAACCCTTGGCGATGCCGCCCATCCGGACGGTCTTGCCGCCGATAACGGTCTCCACTGCCAGTTCCTTCTTGACGGTGTCCGTGGTCATGATGGCGTGGGCGGCCGCGTCGCTGCCCGCCGCCGTGTGGGCCGCCGCCGCGCACAGCTCCGGCATCCCCTGCTCGATGACCGCCACGTTCAGCGTCTGACCGATGACGCCGGTGGCGGCTACCACCACATCCTCCGGCCGGCAGCCCAGGGCCTTGCCTGCCGCCGCGCAGACCCGCTCCGCGTTTTCCTCTCCCATGGGGGCGCAGGCGTTGGCGTTGCCGCTGTTGATAACGGCAGCCCGGGCCTTTCCGTCCGCCAGATGGCGCTTGTCCACATGGATGTGGGCGGCCTTCACGGCGTTTTTGGTATACACAGCAGCGCAAGCGCAGTCCTCGTCGGACACGATCAGCGCCACGTCCTTTTTCCAGGCCGCGTGGGTCTTGACCCCCACGTGGATGCCCCCGGCCCGGAAGCCCTGGGCGGCGCACACGCCGCCGGTGATGAAGTTCAGCATCGTATCATCCTCTCTTCAACAGATAAGGGACATCTCTCCCCCGCCAAAATCAGGGCGCGCCTATCCCTTATCTCTTTTCTTCACTTTTGCCTCACAGCAGTCCAGCGGTCTCCTCAAATCCCAGCATAATGTTCATGTTCTGCACCGCCGCGCCGGAGGCCCCTTTCCCCAGGTTGTCGAACAGGGCGGTGATGGTGAATCGCTCGTCATTTCCCGCCGCCACCAGGGTCAGGCCGTTGTCCCCGGCTCTGGCGTTGCCGTACAGCTTGGATCCTGCGTCCGCGCTCCCCTCCGGGGCCACATGGACCAGCTTTTCCCCGGCGTAGTGGTCCGCCAGCGCCTGCCACACCTGATGGAGGGTGGCCTCCCCCGTCAGCTGACTCCTGTGCAGGGGCACTGTGGCAGCCATGCCCTTGTAGTAGTCATCCACGATGGGCGTGAACACCGGGGGCTTTTTCAGGCCGCAAAGCTTCTGCATCTCCGGCAGGTGCTTGTGGGCCTGGGTCAGGCCGTAGAGGCCGGGGCTGTAAAGGCTCTCTGCCTTCTCCGCCGCCTCGTACTGGGCGATCATTTTCTTCCCGCCGCCGGAGTAGCCGGTGAGGGAGAAGCAGCACAGGTCCGCGTCCGCGGACAGCAGCCCCGCCTGAACCAGCGGCGCGACAATGGAGATGAACCCCGTGGCGTGGCAGCCGGGGTTGGCCACATATCGGGCCCCCGCGATGGCCTCCCGCTGGCCGAGCCGCAGCTCCGGGAAGCCGTAGACCCAGCCCGGCGCCGTCCGGTGGGCGGTGGATGCGTCGATCATCCGGGCGCCGGAGCCCTCCGCCAGGGCCACGGCCTCCACAGCCGCCGCGTCCGGCAGGCACAAAAACACGATGTCCGCTTCCGCCATCAGCCGTTTCCGTTCGTCCGGGTCCTTCCGCTTCGCCTCGTCGATCAGCAGCAGGTCGATGTCGTCCCGCGCCGCCAGCCGGTCATAGATTTGCAGGCCGGTGGTGCCGTCCTTTCCGTCGATGTAGACCTTTGGTTTCATATCATCACCCCAGTGAAGATAAGGGATAAGAGATATTACCGGATCTGCCTATCTTTTATCCTTTTATCTGTTCTCTTTGATCTTCTGAATGAACTGTTCGATCTCCCCGATCTGCCTTGCGGTCTCCGCCACCGCCGGGCCGCCGTAGCTGCTCCGCAGGGCCATACAGTTCTCCAGGTTCAGCGCGTCATACACGTCCGCCTCGAAGAGCTCGGAGACAGCCTTCAGCTCCTCCAGCGTCAGCTCCTCCAATGTCTTGCCCCGGGCCGTGCACTGGGCCACCAGATGGCCGGTGACGGTGTAGGCGTCCCGGAAGGGCATCCCCTTTTTCGTCAGGTAGTCGGCGCAGTCGGTGGCGTTGATGAAGCCGTGGCCGGCGGCCTTCCGCATGTTGTCCGTCCGGACGGTCATGGTGTCCAGCATGGCGGCGAACACCGGCAGGCACATCTCCACCGTGTCCACGGCGTCGAACACCGGCTCCTTGTCCTCCTGCATGTCCTTGTTGTATGCCAGAGGCAGGCCCTTCATGACGGTCAGCAGGCTCATCAGGTCGCCGTAGACCCGGCCCGTCTTGCCCCGGACCAGCTCCGCCACGTCCGGGTTCTTCTTCTGGGGCATGATGGAGGAGCCAGTGGCATAGGCGTCGTCCAGCTCGATGAACTTGAACTCCCAGCTGCACCAGAGGATGACCTCCTCGGCGAAGCGGCTCAGGTGCATCATCAAAATGGACAGGCTGCTCAAAAGCTCCAGCGCGTAGTCCCGGTCGCTGACGCCGTCCAGGGAGTTGCCCATGGGTGCGGCGAAGCCCAGGGCCTTTGCCGTCTCCCACCGGTCGATGGGATAGGTGGTGCCCGCCAGGGCGCCGGATCCCAGGGGACACTCGTCCAGCCGGGCCCCGCAGTCCTCCAGCCGGGTCACGTCCCGGCGGAACATGGCGGCATAGGCCATCAGATGCTGGGCAAAGGAGATGGGCTGCGCCCGCTGGAGATGGGTGTAGCCGGGCATCACGGCGGTCTGGTGCTTCTTCGCCTGACGGCAGAGGACCGTCTCCAGCTCCAGCAGCTGCCCCACGATGACGGGGATCTGCTCCCGGACATACATCCGGAAGTCCAGGGCCACCTGGTCATTGCGGCTGCGGGCAGTGTGGAGCCGCTTCCCCGCGTCGCCGATCCGGGCGGTGAGCAGGGCCTCCACGTTCATGTGGATGTCCTCGTTGTCGGCGGTGAATGCCGCCTTCCCCGCCTCGATGTCTGCCAGAATGTCCTCCAGACCGCTGGTGATGGCGGCGGCGTCCTCTTTGGAGATGATGCCGCAGTCCGCCAGCATGGCGGCGTGGGCCATGGAGCCGGTAATGTCCTCCCTGTACAGCCGCTGGTCAAAGCTGATGGAGGCGTTGAGTTCATTCACCAGCAGGTCGGTGTCTTTTTGAAAGCGTCCGCCCCAGAGTTTCATAAGCTGTTGTTCCTTTCATGGCAGACGCAGGGCGAAGAAGCCTCTCCGCCCCGCCCCTGTGGTCTTGTAATGGTCTTGCCTCTCCCCGCCGGGCATATTGAAAACATTTTCGGCAGGGCGTGTACCTGCCGAAAATACTTTGCCCCAGCCGCCCTGGGCAGCGTTCACCAGTCTGAGGACTGGTGGTGGGGCGGCTCGGAGGGGAGCCCGCTCCCCTCCGAAATCTCTCAGAGCTTCCCCTGCTCCCGCAGTGCCAGCACTGTGTCGGGCAGGCCCCACAGGTTGATGAAGCCGGTGGCGTTGGTCTGGTCATAGCTGCTCTCGTTGAAGGTCACCAGTTCCTCGGAGTACAGAGACTCGGGCGAGGTGATAGAGGCCGTTATCATGTTGCCCTTATACAGCTTCAGCTTCACGCTGCCGGTGACGTGCTCCTGGGTCTTGTCAGCGAAGGCGCTGAGGGCCTCCCGCAGGGGGGTGAACCACTTGCCGTTGTACACCAGGTCCGCGAAGTCCACCGCCAGCTTGCTCTTCATGTGGGCGGTATCCTTGTCGATGGTAATCATCTCCAGGCACTGGTGGGCCTTGTAGAGGATGGTGCCGCCGGGGGTCTCGTACACGCCCCGGTCCTTCATGCCCACCAGCCGGTTCTCCACGATGTCCAGCAGGCCGATGCCGTTCTCGCCGCCCAACTTGTTCAGCTTGCGGATCACGTCGCTGGCCTTCATCTTCTCCCCGTCCACCGCCACGGGCACGCCCTTTTCAAAGTCGATGGTCACGTAGGTGGGCTTGTCGGGGGCAGTGATGGGGCTGACGCTCATCTCCAGGAAGCCGGGCTTCTCATACTGGGGCTCGTTGGCCGGGTCCTCCAGGTCCAGGCCCTCGTGGCTCAGGTGCCACAGGTTCTTGTCCTTGGAGTAGTTGGTCTCCCGGCTGATCTTCAGGGGTACGTTGTGGGCCTCGGCGTAGTCGATCTCCTCGTCACGGCCCTTGATGTCCCACTCCCGCCAGGGGGCGATGATGGGCATATCCGGGGCGAACCGCTTGATGGCCAGCTCAAACCGCACCTGGTCGTTGCCCTTGCCGGTGCAGCCGTGGGCGATGGCGTCGGCGCCCTCCGCCTTGGCGATCTCCACCAGCTTCTTGGCAATGATGGGTCTTGCAAAGGCCGTACCCAGCAGATACTGCTCATAGCTGGCGCCCATCTTCAGGGAGGGGATGATGACCTCGTCCACCATCTCGTCGGTGAGGTCTGCGATGTACAGCTTGCTGGCGCCGGTCTTGATGGCCTTCTCCTCCAGCCCCTCCAGCTCGTCGTTCTGGCCTACGTCACCGGATACGGCGATGATCTCGGGGTTGTTGTAGTGTTCCTTCAGCCAGGGGATGATGATGGATGTATCCAGTCCGCCGGAATAGGCCAGCACGATCTTCTTGATGTTTTTCTGATCCATAATGAATTCCCTCCGTGGAGTTTTGATTGATGATGTTTGGATTATACATCTTTCACGCATATTTATTCAAGCATCATTTTGCACAACATTTCCAGCTTCTTCCGTGCATTTTTGCATAAAATTTCGATAGACATCTTAGAAAACCGTATATTTATTTCAATATTCAAAAAAATATGAATATATACACTCGCTCACACAATCTCCGCACCCAGCGCATAGGCTGGACTGCGGGGCGGTCGCCCCGCCGGGCGGACCTGCGCGTTTTGATAGAAAGGCTGGTCCTATGAAACGCTGCTTCTGTTATCTTCTGACCCTGGTGCTGGGGTCCCTGGCTGTGGGCGGCCTGGTGTTCGCCCTGCTGCGCACGGACGTGCTGACCCTGACGGCCGCCACGCCCACGGCTCTGTTCTTTTTCGCGGCCACCGCTGCCGCCGGTCTTGGCGGCCTGCTGGCCTATCTGCTGGGCGGCCTGCTGGCAGACCGCACGCCGGCCCTGGCGGACGCCTGGCTCTGCTGCGGGGAGGCCTCCGCTGTGGGCGCCCTGGGGGCGCTGCTGACGGCGCTGATTACCGCCCTCTCCACCGCCTCCGGCGTGGGGCTCCACATCGGCGCGGCGCTTTGCTGCGCCTTCCTGGCCCTGATGGCAGGCGGCATCCTCTGCTTTTTGCGGCGGTATGTCACGACCCGCTTCACCTGTAGCTGCGGCCAGAGCTGCTGACAGAAAAGCCCCGGCGTGCTTTGCACGCCGGGGCTGCTTTTATGAGTGCCGTCCGATCTTCACTTGATCCGCAGGCTCTCCGCCACATGGAGCAGATTCTCCTGATCCACAGTGCCGTGGAGGCGGAAGTTCAGGCCGCCGTCCGTCCAGGCCAGGGTGGCCACATCCGCTGCCTGGGGGCCGGAGATGGTGCCAGACGAGATAATCACGCCGCCCACCGTCTCAGGCTCCCACGCATCCGTCTCCGCCTCGTGAGGCTTCTCCGCCTCCCAGAACCTGGCGGTCACACCGCCGAAGCGCACGGTCTCTCCATCTCCCTCCGGCATCAGCAAGGGGGTGGCAGAGCAGGTCAGGGTGATATTGCCGCCCTGGCCGACCCAGGTAGTCTCCGCCGCGCCGCCGGAGGCGTTGGTTTCAAACCAGCTGTAGCCGCCGGGCAGCCAGTCAGCCTCACAAGCGGGCGCAGTCTTTGATGTGGGCTCCACGGAGGAGGCGGCCTCCACCAGCGTGTCCGGGTCCACGTCCGACCCGGTGAACCAGAACAGCACCCCCGCTTCGTCCTCCCACACCAGCAGGCAGCTGTCGCCGTATTCGCTGCTGTAGGTGTAGAGCGCCGCGTCATGGCCGTTCACGGTGACGGTGCGGCAGGGGATCTCCCCGCTGCCGGGGCTCCAGCCATAGCTCCCGCCGTCGGGATAGGCACAGGAGAAGGAGATGCGCCCGCCGCCATTCCAGTAGCTCAGATTCCCTCTGCCGCCCATTCCGGCCCGCACGGACTCCAGCTCCCAGCCCTCCGGCAGCTTTGTCAGCGCGTAGCCAGGGGCTTCGGTGTAGTCGATCCCAGGGTCCTCGCTGGCGTATGTGACGCCGTCCTCATCGGTCTCCCTGTGCCAGTAGAGCCCTGAAGCGACGGCTGCGGAGGCCGGCGCGGTCTGCTCCCCCAGCAGCACCGTGCGGGTGGCGGAGTCGTAGCCCACCTTCACCCCCAGCAGCTCGCTGATGGTCCGGATGGGCAGGTAGTTGGTCTTGCCGCCAGCCTCATCCACATAGAGGATGGAGCCGGGGACCCGCTGGCCGTTGGGGGCGATGATGTCGCTGCCGGCGGCGATCTTTGTCTCGCCGTTCAGAGCCACCCCAGCGAAGTTGAACTGCACCTGCCCGGAGGCCGCCAGAGCGGTGGCGGTCAGGGCCGTCAGCGCCAACGCCGCGGCCGCGCCGGCCAGGAATGATAGGACTCGTCTTTTCATGGAACTCCTTCCTTTCTGTCTCCGTGTGTTTCCGGGGGACAGGCCCCCGGCCGTTCTATTAGTTGAACGTGCCGTGGGCAGGACGTATCCACGGACTTTTCTATCTTTGTCAAAAATCACAAAGATCTCGTCTCTTTCTGTGGAGTCTGACTGTTTCACTTCCCACCGCCGGCAGTGCCGGTGATCGACTGCGCTCTCTTCGTGGGAGGTGAGAGCTGCGGCTCCGTCTCCTCCGTACGGACAGCCATGTCCCGCAGGTCAAAGCGGTCCAGGGCCCCCTCCAGGAAGAAGGTCGTGTTGGTGTCCGGGTCCGTCCAGATCAGAGTGCCGGTCTCCTCTGTGTCCGGGGAGCCGCCGGTGATGATGGTGACGCCGCCTACGGTGACGGAGGAGCCCTCCGCCTGAATCTCCTCCCCATTCACAGTAATGGTGGGGCCATCGCTCTCCTCCGGCTCCTCCTCCGCCGTCCAGTACCAGCCGGTGACGCCCCGCAGGTCGATCTCCTCCGGCTCCCCCTCCGGGGTCTCGAAGGGGCAGATGGGGTCAGTGACATACTGCCAGGTCAGTGTTGTCCCGTCCCTGACCCACACCTGCTGGACGGCTCCAGCGCCTTCATCCCGGTACATGGGTTCATAGCCCTCCGGCACCCAGCCCATCTCCCAGGCCACACCGGGTCCCTCGTAAGGCACCACGCCTTCCGCCATGGACAGCAGGGTCTCGGTGTCGCCAAAATCCGTGGCCCGCAGCATAAAGAGGTATCCCGCCTCGTTCTGCCAGGTCAGCAGGATTGTCCCCTCCGACTGGAAGAGGTCTGCCTGGTACCCCTGCACAGTGACGGTGGTGTGGTTTTCCCCCGCGTCCGAGGCTCCGTCCACATTGGTAGCTACCTCTCCCGCCTCCGGCGTGTAGACGGCAAACCACAGCCATGCGCCGGTCCCCGGCTCATAGTACCTCCAATAGCCCGAGCTCTCCTTGGGACTCACGTCCGTCAGCACAAAGCCCTCCGGGATCTCCGACAGCCGCCAGCCGCCGGGCGGATCCTCTGCCACGGTCCGCTTCGGGTTGATAAAGGTCACCAGATCCTCCTGCACCTGATGGAACCACCCCAACACCGCCGCCCGGACGGCGGGGCTCACCGCCATCAGGCCCCCCAGGGTCACCAGGCATGCCAATAGCACGCAGGCCGCTGTCCGGGCCGCCCGCTTCCACACCGGCCGGGCCATCCGCTTCGCCCAGCCGAAGGGATCCGCCAGCAGCCGCGTCCGGTTTCTCAAATACCGGTGGGACCAGTCCGGTTCCTCCGCCGCGTCCAGCACGTCCCGGAACCGCTCCAGGTTGGCCTCCATCAGGGCATGGCGCAGCATCCGCTCATCCATGGACGTACCCCTCCTTCTCCAGCGCCGCCGCCAGCATGGTCCGCCCCCGCAGGACGCGGGTGGCCACGGTGGACTCCTTCAGCCCCAGCCGCCGGGCGATCTCCCGGTTGCTCTCCTCCTCCACGCACTTCAGCTCCAGCACCCGCCGGTAGCTCTCCGGCAGCGCCCGGATCAGGCTCACCAGATAGCGGTAGTCCGTCTCCCCCGTCTCCGGAGCGGGCGGATCCCAGTCCTCCGGCAGAGCTTCCTCCCACCGCTCCTTCCGCAGCATGTCCACCGCCGCGTTCTTCACAGCGGTCACTAGATATCCCTCCGTCTCGCTCCAGGCCAGGCCGCTCACCCGGTCCCACCGCCGGATGAGCTGCAGCCAAGTCTGCTGCACCGCGTCCTCCGCCGCGGTCCGGTCCCCCAGAACACGGACCGCCACGGCGTATAGCTTCTTCTCATAGGTCCCATGGAGCTTCAAAAACCTTTCCCGGTCCTCCTCCGTCTCCAGCATAGCCAGCAGCATGGAAAGCAACGCGCTCGCCTCCTCTTCTCTCTTGGGGGCGCATCCCCCCCGTCCGGCAAACGTCCCGGAAACGCAGAGTATCCCACCGGGAGCGAATCTTTTCGTCCCCGGCGGGATACTCTTCTCTTATACCATTTTCTCCGGCCGTACCGTCTCGTCGAATTCCGGCCCCGTCAGATACCCCAGGGCCAGCACCGCCTCTTTCAGGGTAGTGCCGTCGTGAAGGGCCTTCTTGGCGCACGCCGCCGCTGCCTCGTAGCCGATCCTCGGCGTCAGGCAGGTCACCAGCATCAGGGAGTTGTGCAGGTTGGCCGTCATCCGCTCCACATTAGGGGTGATGCCCTCCACGCAGTGGACCCGGAAGGAATCGCACACATCCCCCAGCAGCCGGGCGGAGAGCAGAAAGTTATAGGCGCTCACCGGCAGAAACACATTCAGCTGGAAGTTTCCCTGGCTGGCGGCAAAGCCGATGGCCGCGTCGTTCCCCATCACCTGCACGGCCGCCATGGTGACGGCCTCGCACTGGGTTGGGTTCACCTTGCCGGGCATGATGGAGCTGCCGGGCTCATTCTCCGGGATGTTCAGCTCTCCCATGCCGCACCGGGGACCGCTGGCCTCGAACCGGATGTCGTTGGCGATCTTCATGAGGTTGGCCGCCAGGGCCTTCAGTGCCCCGTGGGCGAACACCAGGGCATCCTTGCTGGTCAGTGCGTGGAATTTGTTGGCATCCGGGGTGAAGTCCACCCCGGTCATGGCCCGGAGCCGCCCGCACACCATCTCGTCGTACCCCTTGGGGGCGTTGAGGCCGGTGCCCACGGCGGTGCCGCCGATGGCCAGTTTGGTCAGCTCCGGCAGGGCGGTGCGCAGCATCCGGCAGGGGGCCTCCACCAGCTCCCGCCAGCCGGAGACCTCCTGGGCGAATTTCAGGGGCGTGGCGTCCTGCAAATGGGTCCGGCCAATGCGGATCAGGTCGGGATAGGCCTCCTCCAGCCTCCGGAAGGCCCCTGCCAGCCGCTCCGCCGCTGGCAGCACCTGCTCCGTGACGCTCAGGGCCGCCGCGATGTGGAGAGCGGAGGGGAACGTGTCGTTGCTGGACTGGGAGGCATTCACGTGGTCATTGGGGTGAAGCCGCATCCCCCGGTCCGCAGCCAGGTGGGCAATGACCTCGTTGACGTTCATGTTGGTCTGGGTACCGCTGCCGGTCTGCCACACCACCAGGGGGAACTCGTCATTCCACCTCCCCGCCCGGATCTCGGCGCACACGGCGGCGATGGCCCCGGCCTGCTCCGCCGTCAGCTTGCCGCAGTCCGCGTTGGCCTGGGCACAGGCCTCCTTCAAATAGGCAAAGGCGGTGATGATCTCCTGCGGCTGGCGCTGGCCGCCGATCTTGAAGTTTTCCAGGCTCCGCTGGGTCTGGGCGCCCCAGTGATGCTCCGCCGGGACAGCAATCTCGCCCATGGTGTCGTGTTCGATGCGGGTGTTCATGGCGTATTCCTCCGTATATCCGCCGTGGCGGCGTGTGATGGATGATTCATTATACCGCCCGCCGGGACGGGCCGCAAGAGCGGGCTGTTCCCGCCGCAGAAAAAAGCGGCCGCCCGCAGGCAGCCGCTTTCCAAAAGATACCGTCAGTCCGCCAGATACAGGTCCAGCGCCTGGGCCAGCGCGGAGCGGGAGACATAGGTGACACCGGCCTCCTTCACGCAGGTGCCGTAGACCTCCTCCGTGGTGCCGTCGCTGTTCACCGCGGCGATGGCGCCGCCGGGCATGGCGGTCATCAGCGTCTCCGTGGTCAGGGGGGCAGGCTTCACCATGTCATCGCCATAGGAGACCACGGCGCCCTGCTTCGCGTCCCAGCGGACGCTCATGCCCAGGGCCTCCGCCACCGCCCGGATGGGCAGCAGGGTGTCGCCGTCAGCGGTGGTCTTGGCCTTCTGAGTCGTGGACTGGCCGTTGACGGACACGACGCCGTCCTCCGCCACGCTGATATAGCCCCGATAGCCGTAGGCGAACACCAGCACCTTCTCCGGCGTGCCCTTGGAATCGGACCACACCAGGATGCGGGCGCCGGGACGCAGATCGGCCAGGGTGACAATGTTCTTCGTCAGGTAGGGCGTCAGCTTTGCGGAGGCGGGCACGGTGATCGTGTCATTGCTGCCCGCCACATGCAGCACCGCGGACTCCTCCGTAACGGTGGAGCTGGTGATCTCATAGTACTGGGGCACGGCGTAGTCGGCGGGGATGTTGCCCACGATCAGGCTGGCCGTGGACTGGGGCGGCAGGCTCAGCGCCATGGCGGGGCCAACCCAGGCATAGACGGCGTCCCCGTCCTCCAGCGTCTCCAGGTTCAGGGTGTTGCCGGTGACGGCGTCCAGATAGGGGGCATCCCCCACGTGGACCACCACCGCGTCGCCCAGGCCGTCCTCCTTCCCGCTGTCCAGCAGGAAGGTGTCCTCATCCATCCAAGTGACAGTGCCCCAATAGGCCGCGGGGCCCAGGCGGGCGGGCGCTTCTTCGTCAGCGGTCTCCGCGGCCGCGGCGGGGATCGCCAGCATGGCGGCGCAGAGGATCAGGGACAGGCATTGCAGAATCCGTTTTTTCATTCTCGTTCATCCTTTCCAATGCTTTCGGGGGAGCATCTGCTCCGTTTGCCTGTACTGACGCAGGGCAGCGGGAAAAAGTTCCCGTCCAAGGCAGAATTTTTAACAAATATTTTTGAGGCGCCGCGGAGGGCGCTGTACCCGAGCCTGCGGGCCCCGGCATCCCGGAGCGGCTGGTTTCCCCCGTGGGGCAGTCCACCTCCTGCCCGCGCTGATCCGGCGGGAAATCACGGGGGCGGGGACTCCACGGAAACCGGGCGGGCCGCCGCCCGGCGGCCGCGGGGGATTCTGCTCCCGCAGGGGGCCGCTTCCACGGGGGATGCGCCCCCCATTCTCTTTTTGTCAGCGCCAAAAAGAGAACGCGCCGCGCCCGGTGTAAGAGAAAAAGACGCTTTGGCCGCAACTTTGCACGTGCGTGCAAAGTTGCTGTACGGGGGTCGGTGTGAGAGGGTGCCTGCGGGTTCGCGATGGCTCCCCGACGGGCGCGGCGGAGTGCGGTGCAGACTTGACAGCGGATTCCCGCGGCGCGGGTGCGCCTTGGGTCGGGGTGGAAGGAGGGATTTGACCAGCTCCTCTTTCCGCGCGTTCCGCTTCGCTACGCGCTGGCCGGGTGGAGGACGGCAAAGGCGGCTGAGCGAATGAACTGCCCCCTGTCAAGTAGACAGGTAAAAAAAGAAAAATTACGCCACGAGGGTCTGGTTCCTGTAAGCAAGGGGAGCCAGGCCCTTTAACTTATCTTGAAGCCGCCTTGTATTGTAAAAGTCTATGTATTCGTCGATGGCTTTCTTCAATTCCTCGAAGGTATGAAATTGCCGGAGGTAGTACATTTCAGATTTGAGAATCCCCCAGAAGCCCTCCATAGGGCCGTTGTCGATGCAGCGGCCGGGCCGGGACATACTCTGTGTTGCATGGATGCCGTCCAGCTTTGCTTTGAACTGCCGGTTGGTGTACTGGTAGCCTCTGTCGCTGTGAAACAGAGGATGGGCGCCGGGGTTGGCTCTCACCGCTCTGTCAAAGGTGTCAAAAACAAGCTGATTGTTATTGGATTGGCCCAGTGCATACGCAACGATGCTTTTGTCATGGAGATCACGGATCGCACTCAGGTATGCTTTCTTCCCATTGATAAGTTTGAATTCTGTGACATCTGTCAGCCATTTTTCATTGGGTCTGTTTGCCGTAAATGCTCTGTTCAATACGTTTTCAGCGGTAATGCGCGGTTCCGACATGACATAGTGCTTCTTCTTTCGGCGTATCACGGCCTGCATATGTACACTTTTCATCAGGCGGTAAATCCGCTTGTGGTTGTAGTTCCTTTTGAGCCGGCTGTTCACATTCAGCGTCATACGGCGATAACCGTAGATGCCTTTTACTTCGCTGTACAAACGGATGATTTCTTCCAGCAAGATGGTATTTTCTTTTTCTGAGGCACTTTCTTCCCGGTGAAGCCATTTGTAGTAAGAACTGCGGGAAATTCCGGATAACGCGCATAACGATGCGATTTCATATCCTTTTTCCTGACGAAGCGTATGGATCGCCTCATAGACCTTCCTGCGGCGTGTGAGCCTGCTTACCGCCTCCCCTCGAGTTCGTTCAATTTTTTTAAGAAATCGTTCTCCATTTGAAGCCTTCTGTTTTCCGCCTCCAGCTGCCGCAGCTTTGCCGCGGCTTTTTCCTCCTCGCTGTATTCGGAAGGAGGGCGGCGTTTCCCCGGCGGTCAAGCAACCCGGCTTCTCCCTTCTCTTGATATTTTTGACCCAGCTATAGATCTGCTGATAGGTGATCTTGTACTGTTCGCTGGTCTGCCGGTAGTCCAGTTGATGTTCTAAGCAGTATAGTACTGCCTGCAGCTTTTGCCCCTGCGATAATTTTTCTTTCTCGGCCATATCTGTTTCCTCCCGCGCTCTGCGTGTCTTGAACTCTCTATGGCCTTGATTATACAACGTAATCCATTGTTGTAAAACCGCATGGGAGGAAATCCCGTATTTGCGGCACATGGCATCCAGCGAGCCTCCTCCGCCCAGGTAGTCTTCTACTGCCGCCAGCTTCAGTGAGGATGGATAACTTGCAACATGCTTTTTCGGATACAGCCCGCTGCGACCCTCCATCTGATATTTCCGCACCCAGGATTGAAAGGTGCTTCTGCGAATCCCTGATTCCTTGATTATCTCAGTGGAACCCTTACGGATCGCTAGGTAATCCTCCACAGCCTGAATCTTTAGCTCCGGTGGTAGTTTGCCTTTTATGCTCATGATAATTGCTCCCTCCGTTTCGACAGTTTTGTTTTTTCCGCTGTCTACTTTAAAGGGAGCATATCAGAAGCTCAGCCGCCTTTGTGTTCGTATTTTTTTTAGGAGGTCCTCGATGGCTTCGTCCAAGAGACGCGTTTTGGTGATGCGCGTTTTTTTGGAGAGCTCGTTGAATGGCTCTACCAGTTCGTTGGCCAGGGAGGAAACAAATCTTTTCCGATTTACCAGCTGGTGTTCGCCCAAAACCCTTCACCCTACTTTCTACTCACTACGTAGTTACTATATATGCACTATATCATTTGGCGTTTTGCTTGACAAGTGGTGCGTAGGTGGTATACTACAAGTGCATAGGAGGTGGCTATATATGAATCACACCAAGGCGATGTTGACGGATATTTTACTGCATCTCCGCAAGAGGGCGGAGCGGGGGGATCCGGTCTGGCGGGAGCTGGCAGCACGGGAGGAAGCGGCGTACTGCCGGGTCCGGCAGCTCTGCGGCGGGGACCGGGAGCTTTTGCAGGAGGTAGGGGACCTGTCGGACGCCTGCTGCGCCCTGGCGGAATACGCCGGAGAGTATCAGTTTTTCCTGGGCCTCCAAATGGGCCTGGAGTTGGGTGCGTTGGACCTGCTGGGCGCGGAAGAGGAGGAAACCCTCTCCCATGCCCGGGCGCTTTCCTGCTCGTGACCTCAACAGATATCCGATCACCGTCCTGCCAGCGCGGGGAAATGGGCGGATGAGAGCATCTGCCCCTACGGTTATGGAAGGTCAGGCGCTTCCGCGACCGCTAGGGTAGCGCGTAGCGAAGCGGAACGCGCGGAAAGAGGAGCTGGTCAAATCCCTCCTTGCACCCCGACCCAAGACATACCCGCGCCGCGGGAATCAGCCCCCCAAATCTTTGCGTCACCCCGCCACGCCCGTCAGCCGTCTGCCGAAAACACGCAGGCACCCTCTCACGCCGACCCCCGTACAGCAACTTTGCACGAACGTGCAAAGTTGCGGCCAAAAGCGCTTTTTCTCTTACACCGGGCGCGGCGCGTTCTCTTTTGGGGCAAGACCGAAAGGGGCCCCCGCCGCGCCCCGCGCGGTGGGGAGAGGAGGCGCAAGGGAGCGGGCGCAGTTTTCGCCGCAGGCGGAAACGGAGCTGAGCGGACTTTGCGACGACGACAATGGGGGGCGCATCCCCGCTGGACAAGCCCCCCTGCGGGAGCAGAATCCCCCGAGGCCGCCGCCCGGCGGCCCAACCGTTTTCCGGAGAGTCTCCGCCTCCGGGCCGCCGGGATCATCGCCCCCCTGCGGATGCGGCGCGGTCTTTCCCAACAGCCCCCGCCTCCTGCCCGGGCGGCAAACGAACAGGCCCCGGCCCCCTCCCGGGGGCCAGGGCCCATGCAATGGCCGGTTTACTTCTTGCCGTGCAGTGCCTTCATGCGCTTCTCGTGGTCCAGAATGGCCTTGCGCATCCGCAGGCTCTTGGGGGTGACCTCCAGCAGCTCGTCGTCCGCCAGGAACTCCAGGCACTGCTCCAGGCTCATCTGCTTGGGGGGCACCAGCCGCAGCGCCTCGTCAGAGCCGCTGGCCCGCATGTTGGTCAGCTGCTTCTTCTTGCAGATGTTGACGGTGATGTCCTCGCTCCGGGGGCTGACGCCGATCACCATGCCGCCGTACACCGGCACGCCGGGCCCGATGAACAGGGTGCCCCGCTCCTGGGCGTTGAACAGGCCGTAGGTGACGGACTCGCCGGTCTCAAAGGAGATCATGGAGCCGGTGCCCCGGCGGGAGATGTCGCCCTTATAGGGGGCGTAGGAGTCGAACACGCTGGCCATGATGCCCTCGCCCTTGGTGTCCGTCAGGAAATCGCTGCGGTAGCCGAAGAGGCCCCGGGCGGGGATCAGGAACTCGATCTTCATCCGCTCGCCCACGGGAGTCATCTCCACCAGATCCGCCTTGCGGGCACCCAGCTTCTCGATGACCGCGCCCACACAGTCGCCGGGCACGTCCACCACCAGCCGCTCAATGGGCTCGCACTTGACGCCGTCGATCTCCTGGTACAGCACGCGGGCGGGGGAAACCTGGAACTCATACCCCTCCCGGCGCATGGTCTCAATGAGGATGGAGAGGGACATCTCGCCCCGGCCCGCCACGTTGAAGGCAGTCTCCTTGTCCGTGTCGGTCACACGCAGGGACACGTCCTTCAACGTCTCCCGGTACAGCCGGTCCCGCAGCTGGCGGGAGGTGACGAACTTGCCCTCCTTGCCGGCAAAGGGGGAGTCGTTGACGGAGAAGGTCATCTCCAGGGTGGGGGCGCTGATCTTCACGAAGGGCAACGCCTCCACGCAGTCCGGGACGCAGATGGTGTCGCCGATGGTGATGTCGGGAATGCCGCTCATGGCGATGATGTTGCCGGCGGTGGACTCGGTCACCGGATTCCGGGCAAGGCCCTCGAACTCGTAGATGGCGGTGGCTCTCGCCTTGCGGAGCACAGCCTCCGGGTCGTGGTAGTTGCACACGACGATGTCCTGGTTCTGCTTCAAGGTGCCCCGCTCGATGCGGCCGATGGCGATCCGGCCCACGAAGTCGTTGTAGTCGATGGAGCTGACCAGCATCTGGAAGGGCTGGTCCACATCCGCCTCCGGGGCGGGGATATACTCCAGAATGGTCTCAAACAGGGGCTTGAGGTCCGTGCCCGGCACGTCGGGGGAGTAGGAGGCGGTGCCGTTGCGGCCGGAGCAGAACAGCATGGGGGAGTCCAACTGTTCCGGGGTGGCATCCAGGTCCATCAGCAGCTCCAGCACCTCATCCACCACCTCGTGGATCCGCTGGTCGGGCCGGTCGATCTTGTTGACCACCACAATGACCCGGTGGCCCAGCTCCAGGGCCTTGGAGAGCACGAAGCGGGTCTGGGGCATGGGGCCCTCGGCGGCGTCCACCAGCAGGATGACGCCGTTGACCATCTTCAGGATGCGCTCCACCTCGCCGCCGAAGTCGGCGTGGCCCGGGGTATCCACGATGTTGATCTTGGTGTCCTTGTACCGGATGGCGGTGTTCTTGGCCAGGATGGTGATACCCCGCTCCCGCTCCAGGTCGCCGGAGTCCATGACCCGGTCCACCACCTCCTGATTCTCCCGGTAGACGCCGCCCTGCTTCAGCATCTCGTCCACCAGCGTGGTTTTGCCGTGGTCGACGTGGGCGATGATGGCGACATTTCTCAAATGTTCGTTCTGCATAATTCTCTTCTCCTTCTTCTCTGGCAAGGCCGCGCCGGGCGGCGCGTACAAGTGTTTTGCCTGCGGCAAAACCTTGGCGGAGGCGGAATTCACTGCACAGCCGTTGGCGGCTTTGCCGCCTTACGGATGTGGCGTACCCCTTGCGGGTGCTTCCGCCGGGCATTTCTATCAAACGATCCCCGCAGGGTGTCAGCCCTGTGGGGCAGTCTTGCCGTGGTCGATGTGGGCGTTGATGGCGATGTTCCTCAAATGTTCGTTCTGCACATCTTCCATCTCCTTTTCTCTATGAAGGGGCCACGTGGGGTACGCCGGGCGGCGGATCAACACACGCGGCCTCCCTGCCGGCCGTCCGATTCCGGCCGCCGGTCGGGATTTGCACACAGTTTTGCATTATATGCCGTTCTCTCGATTTTTGCAAGCTGCTTTCAGGGGCTTTTTCAAAAAAACAGGACGATTCCGCAGTTTTCATAGGAAAGCGGCAGTTCCGGAGGCGCAGAACTGCCTTTTGGGGTATTTTCCCAGGCCGTTCCAAAAGTAATACCTCTCCAAAAACTTTCGGCCCAACCGGCCGTGGATTTGGCGGTTCGGCACATTGACTGGGACGGCGGCCTCTACCTATAATAGAAGATGCTGCGGCGGAAGCGGTGCCAGCACCGCACGTTCCCCCGCAAGTACCGCGACCCGCTGGGGCCGCCCAATGGAGGCATTCTGCCATGTACCGTATCAGAACATTCAACAAGATCTCTCCCGTCGGCCTGAACCGCCTGGATTCGGCGCTGTACGCCGTCTCCGATTCGGAGACGGACGAGGACGCCATCCTGGTCCGCTCCGCCAAGCTGCTGGACTATGATTTTCCGAAAAACCTTCTGGCCATCTCCCGGGCCGGGGCCGGCGTCAACAATATCCCCCTGGACCGCTGCTCCGAGGCGGGCATCGTGGTATTCAACACCCCCGGTGCCAACGCCAACGCCGTAAAGGAGCTGGTGCTGTGCGCCATGCTGATGGGCTCCCGGGACGTGGACGGGGGCATCCAGTGGGTCCGGCAGCAGGTGGCCTCCGGCGTGGACGTGACCACCGTAGTGGAGAAGGGCAAGGCCGCCTTCATCGGCCCGGAGCTGTACAAGAAGACGCTGGGCGTCATCGGCCTGGGGGCCATCGGGTCATTGGTCGCCAACATCGCATTGTCCCTGGGCATGGATGTGTACGGCTACGACCCCTTCCTGTCTGTGGATGCCGCCCTGCGGCTGGACCGCCACATCCATGTGGTGAAGGACATCAACGAGCTCTACAAGCGGGCGGACTATATCACCATCCACATCCACTACACCAAGGACACGGAGCGCATGATCGACGCCAAGGCCATCGGCGCCATGAAACGGGGCGTCCGGTTCATCAACCTGGCCCGGGGCGAGATCGTGGACGACGATGCCATGCTGGCGGCGCTGGACACCGGCTGGGTAGCGGCCTATGTCACAGACTTCCCCAATAACCGCCTGGTGGGTGCGCCCCACGTGCTGGCCATGCCTCACCTGGGAGCCTCCACACCGGAGAGTGAGCAGAACTGCGCGGTCATGGCGGTGGACCAGCTGCGGGACTACCTCGAAAACGGCAACATCCGCAACAGCGTAAACCTGCCCGCCGTCAGCCAGGAGCGCAGCGGCGTGTGCCGGCTGTGCCTGATCCACAAAAACGTGCCTGCCATGCTGGCCAGCATCACCACCCTGCTGTCCCGGGACGGCATCAATGTGGAGAACCTGAGCAACAAGTCCCGGGGGGACTACGCCTACACCATCGTGGACCTGAGCGCCCCGGCGGACCAGTGCGTCATCGACGAGGTGACGGCGCTGGAGAATGTGATCCGGGTACGGGTCATCCAGTGAGCGCCGAAGGGCTGCCGCCTGCGCGGCAGCCCTTTCCCATTGACAGCAGGGCGGAAAACAGGTACAATGGTTTCTGCCTATTTGATATGCCCCTGTAGCTCAGTTGGATAGAGCGTCCGCCTCCTAAGGTTATGTTCTACCGGCCGCCTTACGATGAAAAGTGATCGTTACCAATTTTAATTGAATAGATGTCTCTGTAGCTCAGCAGGATAGAGCGTTCGCCTCCTAAGCGAAAGGCCGTGGGTTCGAATCCCGCCAGGGACGCCAGCAAACACGCCGAAAACCTTTGATTTATCAGGGTTTTCGGCTTTTCTTATTTCTGCGGCTTTTGTGGCTTTTTTGCAAAAAACCTTGGTTTGCTAACATTTGCTAACGAGATTTGGCCTTTTGCTAAGAAAGGCGGTAAGTCAGAGGTTCGATTTTTACCAAAGGAACTTGCAAACATTTGTTAGCAGAAATTAGAGGAAGTTGCAAACAAAATCGCGAATTTGCTAACATCGCTCAAAAATGCTTTCAGAACCTTGCTAACAAAAAAAGTGTTTGGTCACTGTGCAAAGTGGTTCAAACGAAGAAAACCTCTCACAAAGTGAGAGGCGTTCTTCTGAGGGAGGGACTTTATAAAGCTTTTGCCAGCTGCTTGAGCAGTGCGGCAGTTTCGGGATTTTTAAGCAGTTCCAGTATCTTTGCTGCATCACTTTCATCACTTTCAGTGACGGCAGTATCCGCAGTTTTAGGCTCTGTATCTTCAACAGGGTCAGGAGTCTTGGATGAGTAAAATGCTTCCTCCAATCGCTGAGCGTTTATGCAGCGATCCTCGTCGATGATGTGAGAGTAGACATCTGCAACCATTTTTACCTGAGCATGACCAGAGTCGCCCTGGACGGATTTCATATCGCCACCATTGAGTTTCAGCTTGTAGGTGATACTGGAGTGACGGAGAGAATGGAATACAACATGAGGCAGTCCATTTTCTTTGATAAGTTTATTGAAAGCACGGTTAATTACCTGGCTTTCCATCGGACGGCCATTGCTGGAGCAAAAGACCAGGTTATTGTCGATGTATTCATCTCCAAACAGATCCATCAGCTCATCAATTTCTTTTTTTCTTTCTACCAGCATATAGGCAACTGTTTTCGGCAGGTACACACGGCGAATACTGGTTTTGGTTTTAGGCTCTTTCAGGACCAGAGCAGTATGGGTACTGGCTATGCAAGGTGGAAACTTCTTAATAACACCTTTGTCGCTCAAATCGTCCAATGCACCTCGTGTAACCCGTTGCAGCTCTTTGTTGACGAATATATAAGCTGAACCATTTTCTATGCTCTGTGGTGCAATATCAATGCAGTCCCAGGTAAGGCCCAGCATTTCACCAATGCGTAAAGAGCAGGAGAACGCCAGATTTAAGGCAAGGGAGAGGATAGGATCATCACAGACTTCCATAGCCTTGCTCAGCGTTTCGGCAGTCCATATATCCCGTTCTTTATGTTCTTCTTTGGGAAGTGTCGCATTCAGGACAGGGTTACGGCTGATTAGTTCCCAACGCACCGCCTGATTAAAGGCACTGCGAAGTAGCTTGTGAATTTCTCTTACTGTATGCGGGGTCAGATATTCGCTTGTGGGTTTGCGGTTGTTGACGCTTACCGTTTTCACAGAGAGCAGATCACGGTAATACTTATCCATCATCCTTGGAGTGATGTCGGATAGTAACATATCTCCGATAATAGGAGTTATGTAGTTTCTCGCCAGACCACGGCGGCTTTCATATGTTGACATTGCCCAGGTATTTACACCATAGATGGACATATATTCATCGAGCAGATCGTTCAGGGTCTTTGCCGTAGGAATAAAGAAGGTTCCAGAGTCCTGCTCATACTCAATTTGCTTTTTTCGTTTTTTTGCTTCTGCATTTGTGCTGAAGGTTTCCCAACGCTGTCTGCGTTTTCCGTTTTCATCTGTGTAATCATACACCACAGAATATTTGCTTTTACGCTTCACGATAGATGCCATTTTCATTGCTCCTTTCTGAGATTTTCACATAATGAGTTTGCTTTTGATACCAGGCTTCAAAACTGCTGGTAATGATACGAATTCTTCGATCAATCAAGATCGTCTCAAAATAGCCCCTTTTAACAAGGTCATAAGCTGTGCCAGATTTCAGCCCCAAAAGATCCGCCATTTCCGGTACTGACATCGTAGTATGCCTCCATTTCTCTCCGGGCGGTGTACCATCCACTTTTTTATAGTGGAACTGGCCGGCATACCAATCTTCAAAGCTATCCAGCATAACTCTCATTCGTCCGGCCACTTGAATTGTTTTGAAATAGTTCTTTTTAACCAACCAGTAGGATTCTACTTTACCAAGCCCAAGCATTTTGCCCATCTCTGGTACAGACATACTGGTCTTTACTCTTTGTTTTCGCATGGCTTTTGCCTCCTCTATAAAGTTTTTCTTGCTATGGCCTCATTGTAAGAGAAAGCAGAAAAAAAGTTAAGGATGTCGATTTGGAGAGCGGCATCCTTGACAAATCATTCATCTGCGTGATCCAGCCAGTCATCAAAGCTCTTTTTGGAAATGCGGATATGACCGCCGACTCTGACGCTGTGGAATACACCTTGTTTTACCAGATTATATGCTGTGGGACGACTGATACCCAGAATGTCCTGAATCTCATCGACCGTATAGGTTCTTTTTTCATAGCTGACAGGATTTTGTTCATTAAAGCGGTTCAATTCCGCAATTCTTGCTTCAAACATAAAAACGCCTCCTTTATCCGGTAAGTGGCCTTACGGAGCCTCCATTTCCTCCGGAATATGAATATCTAAACTAACTTGCAGAGCATCATCAATCGCTCTCATTTCTTCGCGAGATACGCGCCCAATGTACGATAAAACACGCCTTTTATCAATCGTTTTAATTTGCTCCAGCAGAACAACAGATTTCAGTCCAAGCTCTGGAACGCTCTCCAGTGCATAGTGTGTGGGCAGCTCCTTTTTCTTAATCCATTTACTGGTGAGTGGAGCTACGATCAAAGTGGGGCAGAAAAAATTCCCCACATTGTTTTGAAGAACCAGGACAGGACGGGTGCCGCCTTGCTCTGATCCAAAATAAGGGTTCAAATTGGCATAATATAAATCCCCACGCTTATAAATCCAATCTTCTTTCATGTTCATCCTCCTATGTTTTGAGATTTGATTATGTAAGAAGGAGGCTCTGCAAATTACAGAGTCTCCTTCAATTTAGCGCCTGTTTTATCCCTTACTTGTCCACGACACCCCAGGGATTTGGGTAATCATTAAGCCGCAGGTGGCTGGCCTGCTTCTCAGGAGTTTCACCTCCACTTCGTTTGGTCTTACCCATGGCCTGCGACGGTTATTATCACGCTCGGACTATGGCTGTAAGAGAGCTTTCCTCCTTGTTATGCCATGACCGGATGCCATCCGATGTATTCCAGCCTGATATATTTCTGATAAACCGCAAACTCATCTATACAGCAAAAATGGGTTGGCCTGTTATGTGAGTGGCAGCTCTCAGAAAATATACCGCTGATGTAGCGGCTATTACGCCCAAAGAGGATCAAACTTAATGATTCGTATATGAGGTTGTCAAGGTGCAAGTGAAAGGATTTCCCTCTCACTTGCTACTGCCACTTTTTTTAGAAATCTATAACCAACTTTTTTATTTTTTCTTCAATTTTTTTCAGACGCTTATGAGCTGCGGGCTGACTAATGCCATATCTTTTGGCTAATTGCAGTGTACTTGGCTTTTCCATGCTGTAATAATCCAAGATAAAAGAGCGTTCTTTCTGACTCAGCTGCTGCAAAGCACGGTGCAGATCGGCCATAAGAAGATTACAAATTGCTTGTTCCGCAGTATCAACAGATTCATCCACAAACAAATCTGTATCCTGATAACCTTCCTCTGTGCCGTCACGATCTCCCACATGGGAAGCTGGGAATATAGAGCGGCTTTTCTCATGTTCTTGGAGATAGCGGCTGTGGCGGTCCTCCTGCTGGTATTTTTCAAAATCTTTGCGAGAACATTCCATAATAATGCGGTCATCTTCATCACGGAACATTTTGACTGTTTCAACAAAAAAGCGCCCAGTAAAACAACCATTGCGGCGTGCCTTACTGAACGCTGAAAAACTGATTTCCTCCCATTCCTGTGGGCTGTTATTTTTCCAAATAAATACTCTCGTCATATCCTTTCCTCCGTTCAAATTTTTGGTAGTCAGCGAATTTGAACGGTGTCATGGATATTTTGCTATGTACGCCTCCCAGCGCATACCGGCCTCCTAATACCGGGCAAAGAAAAAGGCCGGAAGTGTTTTCACTTCCAGCCATGTTCCTGCCGCCATATTGCAGCAGGAATGAAAAAAGCCCGGTCAATGCCGGGCCTTATGTAGAAAAGTATCCAATTTAGCACATTCCTGCCACTATACCAAGTATAGCAGGTCGGAAGTCGGAAGGGAGTAGGGATTAGGTCGGGGATTTGTCGGGATTTAGTCGGGATTTAGTCGGGGCAGCTCCTCCAGGACTTCTGGAATAGAATATCCAAACAAGCAAACAGAAAATAAATAGATGGCTTCTCGTTTTCGGTCATAAAAGACACTGCGCTCTATATTTAGTTCTTCCAGCAATTCTTTCTCTGTACTGTTGAACCGATAGATGAATTGCTTAGTCAAAATTTCATAGTAAAGTTCTCCTCGATCTGGATACCGTTTCAGACGAAGGAGTGCGCGGTCAATAATATTGACCAGCATTTGATTTTGAACAAGGCAGCACACTTTTTCTTCAAAGGCTTGCAGTTCAATATCTGGTGCAAAATTTTCAAGATAGCAGAGGCCAGACTCTATATCTTGTTCTCCCATAATCCAAGCAGTTTCTTGTAATTCTTCTGCCCGTTCACTCAGAACCCAGACTACATCACGGTAAATCTTTAGAATCAGCTTACTTCTATGAAACGCAGCGTCGCTGTTAAGCCCCAAAGCTGTTAGCCTGCTGTTACATTTTTGGATTGTTGTACTTTCTTTTCTCATGGAATATCCCTCCTTGTTCGCAATATCGCGAACATATTAGGCGCAAAATAGCATAGAGGAGGAGAGTGAGAGAGGGCAGTGCCTCCCTCTATTCCTCCCTTTGGTTATATCAGGTTCCTGGATTTTAGACGAATCTGCATTGCTTGCTTGGAAACCTCAAAAATATTTGCCATTTCTGCAATGAGCTGTTCATCTGTCCGTCCTATTCTAAGCCGGTAAAAACATTTTTTAATCTGCGGTAAAGGCATTAGCAGAGCAGAGGCCAGAGTGTCTGCCTGACGCTCAATTATGCCATGACTTTCGTCGGAAGAAACATTTCCGTTATAAGCAGCAACATCTCCAGTACCGGAGTACAACTTCTTATGTAGTACCCAATGAGCCAGCTCATGGGCACAGGTAAAACGGAGCCGCCCTAATTTTGACGGATCACAAAGCCGTTCATCAATTAAGATTGTACCGGCTCTTACTGCAATCATTCGATACTGTCTCTGTATCTGGTCATATAAGACAACAGCACCGTCATCGAAAATTGTTTCCCCTAATATCTTGGGGTTTTTTCTTAGTGTATGAAACTCCAGGATTAGATCAAACTTTGTCTCAATAATGGTTTCGATTGGCACAGGACACGGTTGACCGGATAGCAGAGAGGGATCATATTCCATCAGGATTTTTCGCCCTACCGCTTCGATTGCTTCTGTACGGATTTGTGGAATTGACAAAGCTCTCCCCCCTATCGTTTACGCTCCTTTAGCATTTTCATAAATGTCTGCCATTCTTCATCGGTAGCGTCTACTTCTTTTGCCACACGCAAGGCTGCCCGAACAATATCTTTTTCCATGATATAGTCTGGCAAATCAGCAGATACTGTATTGCGTGATTTTGCGGCCAGATCCAAAAGCAACTCATGTTCTGATTTATCCAAATTCAGAAAGGCGGAGATGCGTTCCACAAAATCTCCATTGGGTGCAGGACGGCGGCTTTGTTCAATATCACACAGATAACCGTAAGCAATATTCAAATGCTTGGCTGTATCGCGTAAATTGAATTTGTGCGCCTTGCGTTTCTCGGCTATAAATGATCCAAAAGTTATATTGCCCACAGCATTCACCTCTCATTTGTTCGACGAACTGCGAACATCTTGCTTATATTGTATATCGAACATCTGTTCACTTCAAGGATAAAAATTTCATTTGAAAAGAGGTGTTAAAAATCAATAACACCTCTTTTGCACTATATAAATTCCTGAGCGATTTGCTGCATTTCCGTAATGCACTCTTTGGGAGAGAGAATTTTTATTTTCCCTTTGAATTTGAATATCCAGCCATAAAAAGTTCCACTGGGGTTCACTTCAATTTTGGCTGTGAAGTGTGTATCATCATACCTATCAACAGCAGCATCTTCTCCATAATGATCTATGATTACTCTCATCAATTCGTTTTCACATAGAAGGGTTACTTCCTTCGATGACTCCGATGTAAACATATCAACCATTTTATTTGTATAGGAGGCTACATCAAATCCCTCTATCGGCATAAAGCAAGTTTCAAGATTTTCTATGCTTGTTAGACGATCTACACGGAAGTGAGCAATTTTCTGATGCTTCAGAGAAAATCCAATCAAATAGTAATGGTCATTTTTCCATTCAAGCGCATAAGGATTTACGACATAATAATATCCATCATGCTTCAAGATTTTCTTTTTTTCCTGAGTATATTCATAGTATTGGAACCGAATTTGCTGATGGTTTCCAATCGCTGTTTGGATATTATCAATGATATAGTAAACCTTTTCATTATGCGGTTTGACACGGCTGGATAAAGCAGCAAATTTTTGAAGCTGCTCTGCCTGATGTGTGCTGGTCAGACGGCATAATTTCTGTACCAGTTCCTCGGATTTCTTGGCAGAAATGATCTTCGAGGATGCTACTGCGTCTGTCAGCATTTTCAGTTCAGGATACTCAAACGGTCGGCTTCCCATAAAATATTGGTTTTGGGTACTCTTGACCACCACAATATCAATTCCTGCATCGATCAGTGCATTGGTATCCGCGTAAACAGTCTGCCGCACTGCCTGAATTCCTTTTCCATTCAGATGGGCAATGATGTCAGATACTGTGGCGGGATGGTTTTCATCGGTCTGCTCATAGAGAAACCGGAGTAATTCCAGTATCCGCATATTTGTTGAATTCTGCATACTTCACCTCCTCGATTTTTAAAATGGCCTATTTTGTATGATGTCCAGCCCCAAAGACCAGGAACAGGGCAACCGCACAGAGAAGCAGAACCATCCAATTCCGGTCTACGATCAGCTTGATCACCGCCACAAGCAGCATTCCGCCCACCAGGAGCACAACGCCGTTCATTCAACGCCCTCCCGCGGCATATTCGCCCATGTGGATGTCCAGCACCCCTCTGGGCGGCTGGATCAGGGCGTCCTCATACTGGCACTTCCACTGGATCTCCCGACACATCCGGCCATCCGCCACGCCGTCTATGGTTTCACCATCCTGAATGGGGTTATCATGTTCCAATATGTACGATGCCACATTGTAGGCGTGGTTTACCACCCAGTTGGGGTCCATGTCGTGGAAGTGGTACTGGAGGTCGGGCAGGAACAGGGTGCTCATGCCCACCGTGTCGATGAGCATATCCTCGGTGCCCTCAATGTTAAAGAAGCGGACATTGACGCCAAAGCGGATGAACCGATCCGAGCCTTCAATCTGGTGAGAACGCACATCCTCCGCCAGAAACAGTTTGCCGCAGTTCTGGAAATAGAATGCCTCACAGGTGGGGTACAGCTCCGCCAGAGCCTCCAAAAAGTCGGCATCCAGGTTGGCACGCTCCAGCGCCGGAAGCGCCGCGGCCAGCATATCGGTGGCTACCACCTGATATTTGCACTCCCGGAAGATCCGGTCACGGTCCTCCTGGCAGTCCCACATCTGGCTCATCAGGAAGGCATCAAAGCCTTTGCCCTTGAACTTGTCGCATTTCATCACCATCAGCTGCACCGGGCATTTTCCGTCCTTGAACTCTGCAATATGCTCCTGTGCGGCAAAGCCGGCCATTTTCTTATCATAACAGAAGCATTCTGTTGATCCGATGTGCTTCTCCATTACGGCAGTCATTTTTTCTTTATCCGGCATTTCTACCGGCTCTTTGAACAGCATCTGAATGAGATAGGGACCTCCGGGTTGTGGGCCTTTTTTGTCATCCAGGTTTTGTTGGAAAAGTTGATTGCTCATTTGGCTTCCTCCTTCTTCTCCGGGAACAGCTTCCACCGAAACTCCAGCTCTTTCTGGACAAACTCTTTCGGCAGGCCGCGGGGGTTGGCGATGAGATACCATACCCGAAAGGTGCGCTTCTTCGGATCTGTTTCCTGCTGGTAGAGCTGATAGCCCGCCTCATCCTCCTGTGTCCACTGTCCTGTCTGCCGCTTGGCCTGCACAAAGGGTTCCACCACCTGGTCCAGTTCCTCTTTGGTGCGGCTTGAGGCCCAGGCGTGATCCACATCATTGGCGTGGGAGAGGTGGAACAACATCGAACCCATCCAGTTCTTTGCCTTGCACTCCGGCGTTCCGCGCAATTCTGCCTGACGGCGGTACTCCTCCATCTGCTCCGCCGTTCCGTACTGTTCCACCATCTGCTCATCCACATGGATGCACCAGCTGTAATCCTCTGGCTGGATAAAGGGGGCGCAGACCGGATGTAATGCCTCTGCTGGGTCCGTCTCAAAGCGGTCGATAAAGTCAAGGTAGTGGGCTTTGATCAGGGGCAGAAAGGTGTCCAGCAGCCCGGTGTTCAGCCGCAGGTCCTCTGTCAGCATCCGAAAGAATGAAACGCCTGTTGTCGGTTCTATTTTGAAAGAGTAGAGCCGGTCATCTCCCTGCTTTATGATACAGGTGAAGCCCACCTCCACATTTCCATGGCCGATTTCGTAGTCTATGTAGTTGTAGCGCCTCCGGTCAAACCAGATCTGATAGGTCAGCCCGTTTTTCATTTTCTTTTTGAAGTCGCCTTTTTTCAGCCGCTTCCAGCCCTTTTCCTCCAGGCCCAGGCCGTTCCACAGGTAGTCCAGGGCCTCCTGAAATATATCTGCCGGGCGTTTTTGCTCCACGGTCTCCACCTCCTGACGAATCCTCCTTAATAATCAAGCAGGATGGGCACCTGCTGTTCCTCGGCAAACCGCATGGCCCGCCAGAACATGGAGAAGGCGAACTTGGCAAGGGATTGGGTGTCATACTGGGTGTGTTCCGGGATGTCTGCCTTGCTATACTGTCCATCTGAGTCTACGGTTCCGTCTACCGGGTATCCCTCCGTGTCTGCCCAGCCAAGGATGGTATCCTCATCGGCCTGCCATGCCAGCTGGTTCAGCTTTTCCAGCTCCTTCCGCAGTCCGCCCAAGGTGGCGATAGCGACGGTGTCATCGGTGGGCAGAGGGCCTTGGAACAGAAAGCTGTCGGTGAGGGGAAGCCACCAAGTCGCGCCCCGAAACAGGGACCACACCCGCTCCTCGTCCGATGCAAGGCGGGCAATCAGGGGATGCTCCCCGAAGATCCAGTCCTTCTCCACGGTGGGAGGCACCGGTTCCTCGTATGTATGACAGGCGGCCACCAGCAGCATAGCGCCGAAGGCATCCCAATCCGGCTTGTCGGTGTAATAGGGCTTCTCATTATCCTCCGGCCAGGGGGCGTAGGGGGGCTGGTCCGGCTGAGAAATGGCGGCCAGAATCTGATCCCGCCAGTTCTCCACCGCCGCCTGAACATTGGTCGGGGACAATTCCTCGTCGTCGGCGGGTTCCCCATCCGGGGTGATGCGGTTGAAGGAATATCCGTTTTCCTCCGCCCACTGCTGAACAACGGTTTTCCAGTTGTGAGAATAGTACCGGGTCAGCGTCCCGGCGTAGATGTCAAGTCCCATAGTGTTTGCCTCCTTTTCAATCAAAATCCATCCAGACCAGGTGCTTTCCGCAGTGGAGGCACTGGAACAGATAGCATTGCAGGTGCCCGCCATTGACGGATTCCCGGATCATATCTTTCTGCTCCTCGTTCCACATGGGATCGCCCAGCACCTCCTCCAGCACATCCAGTGCCCGCAGTTCTCTGGCACCCACATAGCCCAAAAAGGCACAGTAGTCGCCGCAGTGAGCGCGCCAATATTCCTGCTGCCAGCCGGAGTAGCCGGGGGTGCGGTGGATCAGTTCGTCCAGCTTCTCCGGATCGTCTACACCATCGTCCACAGAGAAATCGTCTTGAAAGCTGCCGTCATATTTTCGGGCCGCCTCGCCGCTGGCGATACACTCCGGACACAGATACGCAATTTCATCTACCGAATAGAATGGACCAGTATAGTAGATGTGGGTCGTCTTGCCGCAGCAGCCGCAGATAACACCTTCTTTGGATTCCTCAAAGGCCCCGGTATCCAGCGGGTCCGGGTGATACCGGAAGGCGGGCAGGCCCAGCTGGGCCTGCCGCTCCTTCTCTTTCTGCTTTTCCTTCGGCGTTTTGAGCTTGGGGATGGCGTAGTGATTGCCCCAGTTCTCCGCGTAGTCCTTCAAGACGCCCAGCCGCTTGAGGGTCTTTTTATCGGAGCGATCACCGATTTGGCAGAGCAGTTCATAGGCATCCTTCTTGAAGTCCAGGAGATCATACACATCTACCAGCACTTCCTTGGCCTGCTGATCCTCACTCTGCTCAAGTTCTTCCTTGAAGGTATATAGAGCGCGGACACTGTCCGGACCTTCATTGGTCGCAACAAACTGTTTTTTTAGTTCGATATAGGTTTTCTGATATTCTGTCATTGGTCGCACCTCCCATCAATCCCACCAGAAATACCAGACGGTGGATTGGTGTATAGTATCAGCCAAAGTGCCAATACTTGCATTTTGGTCCAAATCAGGACAAAAACCGTATTGTTCCACAGCTACATCTATGGCCTTCTCCTTGGGGACGGGGGCCGGAAGCAGGAATTCCAGCTCATCGTGACTCATCGCGGCAGGCACCGCGCCGTACTGCTCGAACCAGTATTTGGCCGCAGCCATCAGCTCCAGCGTATCAGGACATTCATTCCAGTTTCCGAAGGGCAGGTAGGCAAAGATCTCCCAGGGGTTCTTTACCGGAATTTTAGCCAGAATTAGCGGAACGGTCATATTGGTATCAGAATCCCAATAACTTGCGAAGCGGTCGTTGTTGATACCGCCGTCTATCTCACCAATAATTTCCTCCTCCCAGTCCATATCATCCTCCTCGGCTTCTTCTTTGCGCTGGCCGGTCAATTCCTCCAGAACCGCCTTTCCGTCCTTGACGGGAGCGGAGAGCATCTTCTTCCGGTATTCCTCCACAGCTTTGGGGTTAAATTCATAGCAGTCTGCATCGTTTTCCGGGTCGGCATTCATCACCAGACACTCCAACAGCGTTTCATCCGGCTTGATGAGAACAGGAATAAAGTCCTCCCGCACGCCCAGCCGCCGGGCGTAGCTGTATGCTGACATGATGGGATCATCATCTGCCATAGACGGGAAATAGGTGCACTCACAGTCCAGATACTCCATAATGGCCTGCGCCACCTCGGAAGGCTCCAGCGTATCCTCGTCAAAGTCCTGTCCCTGCCCAAAGGGGATAAATAAATATGTCTCCTGTTGAAATTCATTGGAGTGATACCGGGACGGACCAAAATATTTCAGGGCATAGTCATCAATGTCGGCAGGATAATAGGGCGCATCATTTTCTCCATAGTAATAATGGGCAAA
>VOFH01001851.1_pt1 | contig 100520 bp, 168 predicted proteins | sample 5384091 | NCBI WGS metagenome assembly VOFH01 (sample SAMN12384727, study PRJNA508395) | human gut metagenome | isolation source: healthy gut G | host: Homo sapiens
CAGTTGCTAAGATTATTTGCCAAGTATGTGAGCCAAAGCCGCTAATAAAAAAGTACCTGTTATATATGAAGCAATAAATCCAATTGTCCAGTAGATAAGCAAGTGGCTTTGCCTTTTGCTGTCTTCTCCTTTAGGAAGCCACTCAGTTAAAAAGAGCGTTCCCAACGGTATAATCAACGGCAATCATTAATCCAATTAAAATTCTAATGATAAAAAGAGTGGGAAGATTATTAGTTAGTAATTGCAGTAGAGATAAAGTACCCAAAATATACATATTGAGCATTAATAATTTCCGTCTACCAATCTTATCTGATAAACGCCCAATTAGAATACTGCCAGCTAGTCCAATTAAAGATCCAGCACCAATTAATCCAGTCCAAAGATCATTAATTTGGATATATTTACTAGCGTTAGAAAGAGCTGTACCAGAAATACCTAAGGCAAAGCCACAGGCGATTTGACCTAATAAGACAGCCATAAATACTCGTAAATGAATAGGCATGAGAGGTGCTTTTTATAATTCTTTTTTTCTTTAATATTATTTGTATTATTCTGATTTTCTTTTTTTCATAACATGAGTTAAATCATTTAGATTAACTCGAAAAAAATCCTCCTTAAAAATTTAAAGTATACATTCCACCCTAACAAAGATTTTTAATTGATGCAAAGATAGATTAATCTTTACTTAAATATTGACACTAATTTAATTATCTGCTAATATTGCTAAAAATTCAGAAAGCGGGTAAAAAAAATGAGATTACGTAGAAAAGCTAGCCAATTTAGTCGTTAATCAGGAGTTTATTTCTCCTGATGTTTCAAATAGAAATTAGGTTAGTTATGTCAGAAGAAGTAATTATCAGAAAATATAAAAATACAAACTATGTTCAATTATGTAAAAGTACATGATGAAGCGAGAATGCAAGAATTAATTGTGGGTAATGCAGTTGATTTATATGCTCCACTTGAAAGGGCAGTATACAAAGAAGAACTATTTTCAGAAACAATTTATGTAGCGGAAGTCGACAGTCATGTAGTAGGATTTGTTGCTTTTAGGAAGAATGAACTAGGCTATATTTACGTGTTAAGGAATATCAAGGAAAGGGTATAGGAGGTAAACTTTTAGATACTGCAATTCCTTACCTAAAACGTCCAGCATTTTTAGAAGTTTTTTCTACAAATATCAGAGCAAAAAGACTATACGGTAGTCGCGGATTTGTAGAAGAAACCAAAGAGAAAATGATTTTATATTAATTTTGTCGGGGAAAATAAAAAACGGTCAGTGATTTTTCACTGACCGTTTTAGATATGTTGATTAAGATTAATTATTTTTGTAGAAAGTTTCTTCTACTGCATGAGTGATCGCAATCTTATCATGAGCATAGGATAAACCACCTTGAATGTAAAGGCGATAAGGGGCACGAAGAGGACCGTCTGAAGATAATTCGATTGTAGAACCTTCAGTAAAGCTACCAGAAGCCATAACAACATCATCTTCATAACCATCTTGGTGGTATGGAATAGGATCAACAAATGAGTTCATTGGTGAATAATGTTGAATTGCGGCACAGAATTTAACCATTGAATCTGGTTCACCAAAAGTTACGGTTTGGACAATATCAGTTCTTGGATCATTCCACTTAGGAGCAACTTTCATCCCCATTTCTTCGCAAAGTGCAGCGGTATAAATCATACCTTTTAAGGCTTCACCAGTAGTGTGGGGTGCCATAAAGAAGCCTTGATACATATCTCTTAAATAACCCCAAGTAGCGCCTTCACCTTTACCAGCACCTGGAACATTAAGGCGAGATCCTGCTCCTTCAATTAGATCTTTTTACCAACTAAGAAAGCACCTGCTTTAACAATACCAGCACCAGCATTTTTTAAATAGAGATCCCGCCATCATATCGGCACCGTAGAAAGTTGGTTCTTCAGTTTCAGAAAATTCACCATAGCAATTATCAACGAAGATCTTTACGTCTGGACGAACTTCTTTGATAAACTTAAGCATTTTCTTGATTTTTCCATGGTGAAACTTGCACGTACAGCGTAACCAAGAGAACGCTGGATAGTTACGACTTTAATCTTTGGATCTTGTAAATCTTTTCTGGCTTGTTCATAGTCTACTTCGCCATTATCAAGTAAGTCAGTATGCTTGAAGTCAATGCCCCATTCTTTCATATTTCCTGGTTTGTTGCCTGCTAAGCCAATAACTTCTTGAATTGTGTCATATGGCATACCAGTTAAGTAGTAAAGAGTATCACCAGGGCGAAGCATACTGAAAAGACCAACGGCAATCGCATGTGTTGCTGAAGAAAATTGTGGGCGGACCAAAGCGTCGTCTGTTTTAAAGTAATCAGCATACATTGCTTCAAGTTTATCACGACCAACATCATCGTAACCATAGCCAGTTGAAGGAACTAGATCTTCTTCTCCTACGCGGTGTTTTCTAAATAGGCCTAAAACACGTTGTTGGTTGTAAAAGACTTGCTCGTCAATTCTTCTAAACGAGGTTCAATCATTTTGTCGACTTTATCGACTTTTTTCTTTTTAATTCTGTTGGTAAGTTTTCTTTCCAAGATAAAACCATTAGTTAATTCTCCTTTAATACTTCTGCTTGTACTCTTATTTTACCATCTGCTTTTTTGATCCCAGTAGACGCCTTGAATTTCAGGTACAAAGCCAGGGAAGCGCTCAATTGCTCCTACTAAAACTTCAAAGTACTTTTGATCAATATCGCTCCATTTTTCCCCTGGTGCAACAATAAAGACGCCGGGTGGATAAGGAAGTGCACCTTCGGCCGCAATTCTGCCCTTAACATCATCTAGGTTAACTAGCTCACTTTCATTTTTCATAAAAAAGATAGTCAGCATGTTCTGGCGTCATTGGGTAATTTTGCATATTTGGCTTAGCAAATAGTTCTTGTTGCAAAGTGAAAGTTTTATTTCCCCGGTAATAATTATGCATTTCTTGGCAAAGTTGCTTTAGAGTATAACCCTTGTAGCGATCGCCGTATACTTTAGTCAATTTTGGTAATACTTTTTCTAATGGTGCATCTTCATTATAGTATTGTTCAAATTCTAAAAAATGCATTCAGCAATGTATCTAATTCAGCTTTTGTATCACCTGGGGTAAGTAAGAGAAGTGAATATAAATCATCTTTTGCGCGAATAATTCGCTTCTCCATCAAAAACTCTGCTACTACTGGACCAGGAATTCCTACAGCTTCATATTTTGCGTTTTTAACATCAATGCCAGGAGTGACAACTGTGATCTTTAACGGATCAATCATTGCTTGACCGGTCGCAATTTTACTAAAGCCATGCCAAAGATTATTTGGTTCTAAGTTCCAGTATTTTTCATTTGTGGCTAAGTCATCAGTACTGATATTTTCAAAATTATCAATTACGAGTGGTCTAAATAATTTGGACTTTCTAATTAGTTCTTTACGCCATTCAATTCCTAGCCGCAATATTTTATCCCACCATTTTTTATTGCCTTCACCACTTGTTAAGTATGAGTTAACTGTTAAGGAAGCATAGAGGGGATATGAATAGCTGGAAGTGACGAATTTAAGATAAGCATGATTAAAGTGCTTATGATCAACATAGCGTTTTTGACCTTTTATGTGAGCATCTTTTTCAAAATTTGGGAAGCTTGTCCCATTCCTGCTTGTTGCTTATGGAGTGATTGCGTTACTAAGATCCCTGGATCGTCTGGCCCAAAATCCAAATTGAGGGGAGATAAGTGATTCATAATTGGCACGAATTGTTCAAAGCCACCCCAAGCACAATCGAATAAAATGTAGTCGCAAAGCTTGCCAATCTTGTCAATCATCCATTTAGCATCGTAGAAAAGTCCATCATAAGTTTCTGATTGAATAATTGCTAATCTAAATGGACGTTTAGCTTTAGCCTTTTCAGGATCAACTTTAGCGACCTCTGCTCTAATTTTTCTTCACTTAAAAAGTTAGGATCCATTTCTCCAATTAGACCAAGTGCATTTCGGTCAGTTGGAATGTATACTGGTTTAGCTCCACTCATAACTAGGGCACTGTTATAAAGTGATTTATGGTTGTTGCGGTCAAAAAGAACTAGGTCATCTTTTTGTAAGAAGTGCGCTAGCACAGATTGAGTTAGCACTAGTTGTACCATTAGTACAAAAAAATAAACTTTATCAGCGTGATAAGTTTCAGCAGCTTTTGTTCAGCAGTTAAGGGTGTTCCCTCGTGCGTCATAGTGTCGCCTAGTTCGGGCACAGTGTCACTAGTATCCGCAAACATTAGGTTCTTACCGAAGAAGCGGTTGAAGACAACACCAGCGGGATGCTTTTTCATAATAGAGGCCGTTGTGGTGGCCAGGCGTAGTGAAGCTTACTGGATGATCTTCGGCAAAATTAACTAGGTCAGTTAAAAAGCCTGGCACCATTTTTTCGTATATTTATTTGCTGCATCAATTATTTTTTCTTTTTCATTATTAGAAATTGTTTCATGTGAAACTTTAATAATAGAATTCCAAGGCCAGAAGTTTTTTTGTAGATCTTGAGCAGCTTTAAGGCTATTTTGGTCGCCCTCTGCTAAAACAATAGCGGCAAGTTCACTAGCTTGAGGATTATTATTCAAATTAGTAGTTTGCCATGAATTAAAATCATTATTTTTAAGTTTATTGCTTAATGCAATTTTTAGAAAATTCATTTAATCACCTTGTTTTCCTACTATATTTTCTAAAATAGACTTGCAAAAAATTTTTATAAATCCTTATAATTTTGTGCGAACGTTTTTGTACGCAATTTTATTTGCAAGAAGACTACGGCATAAATTATAACGATTTATAGAGGATTTCTACAAGTGATTTTGAATACTTTAATGATAGTTTTGAAGCCTCCAAATTTAAGACCTTGGATTTAGATAAATATTTTAATTTTGGAGGAAATTGAAAATTGGATAAACCAGATGTCTTAAATGATTTAGAACCGAATAAAAAGCACTATATGAGTTGGCCTGTTATTGCACTGATTGACTTTGTAACGATTATTAGTTTTGAAAATATCTTCTATCCATTTCAAAACCAAGGCCTTTCAGTTGTAATTTCTTGGATCTTTCTTTTTTATTTACTTATGTTATTCCTTACGCATTGATTAGTAGTCAGATGAGTTTGACTTTTGATAATCAAGATGGTGGGCTTGCTTCTTGGGTCAGAAGAAGTACAAACGACACTTTAGGTTACTGGACCTCTTGGATGTACTGGGTTCAAAGTGTGCCTTATATCGTTGACGTCTCAAACTCAGTTATTGTTTCTTTTAGCTGGATGATCTTTGGTAACAATAGCTTGGACAAGAAGATGTCGACTTTTTGGTTCGAATTTTAACTTTTGTGATCATTTTGATCTTTATTTTGCTAGAAAATAAGCTTCGTAATTCACTAGAAATTCTTTCTTTAATTGGTGGGGAGCAATGTTTATTATGTCAATGCTCTTTGTATTGCTTGCCGCATGGTCAGTAATGCATGGACACCATATTGCAACTCAACCATTTAACTGGGGTGCATTTAAGCCTTCATTTAGTTTGAATTACTTCTCAACTACTGGTCTTTTGATCTTTGCGATGTCGGGTGCTGAACTTGCTGCGCCTTATGTACAGCAAATGAAGAATCCGAAGAGAGACTTTCCTAAGGCAATGTGGATGCTTGCCATTATGACCGGATTCTTAACGATTTTTGGAACATTAGCTTTAGCAATGTTCTTTAATGCCCACCACATTCCACATGACTTCAAAATGAACGGTCCTTACTACGCTTTCCAATTGCTTGGTGAAAGTTTAGGTGTAGGTAAGGTGTTAATGTATATCTTTGCAGTTGTACAAGCAATCTTCATGATGGCTCAACTCGCTGTATTATTAGACGCTTCAAGTCGTGTCTTTGCTGGAGATGTTGGCTCCAAGTTCATGCCTAAGTGGCTTACTAAGAAAAATAAGAACGGCCGTCCAATTCACTCATACACATTTACCGTTGGACTTAGTTTATTCTTGCTATTATTAACTGGAACTTTACCTAACATTAATACCATTTATAACTGGCTTTTGAATGTTAACGGAATTATTTCACCATATAAGACTTGTTGGGTATTCTTTGCCTTTGTTGCAATGAGAATGCACCAAGATAAGTATCACTCAGATTATGTCTTTATTAAAAATAAGGCTGGTGCTTTAACCGTTGGTGGTTGGTGCTTACTATTTACCTTTGTCTGTGCAACTTTAGGATTTATTCCTCAAAACGTTGCAGTAGGTACTAAGGCATTTACTCACCAATTATGGATGAACATTATTACGGTTGTAGTATTGTTTGGTTTAGGATTCGTTTTACCATGGCTTAGAAAACGTGAAGCTAAGCGTGAACAAGCAATGGGTGAAAAAATTAGACTAACTAAAAAGACTGGATCGAGATTTTGATATCTCTAGATTCAGTCTTTTTTATGCTTAATTAAATCAGGGTTCATATTTTTACCTCATAAAGTAAATTTCTCGAATTCTTGTTAAAAATTCACTTTATGATGAAAACTTTAAATTACCAAATATGTACTCGTTTTTCAGGATCAAGCCACATGCCATCGTCAGGCTTAATGTCAAAAGTTGTATAAAAATCGTCGATGGATTGAGCGGCAACATTTACTCTGAGTTCTCGTGGTGCATGTGGGTCATAGGCAATGAGCGTTTTTCTAATTTGAGGTGTCATTTTACCACGCCAGATTTTAGCCCAAGTTTGAAATACTTCTTGCAAATTACCATTTTCCTTTTTTTGCAGTTTCTACTGCAGCTGTGAGGCCACCTAAATCAGCTACATTTTCACCAACAGTTAGATTACCATTTGTTTTAATCCCGCCACAGACAATACCATCAAATAAAGTTATTTCAGCTTGTGCTAATTCATTAAACTTAGCATAGTCTTCTTCACTCCACCAATTACGAATATTGCCGACTTCATCAAATTTAGAACCATTTGGATCGAAAGCATGCGTAATTTCATGACCGATAACGGCACCGATACCACCTAAATTTTCACTTAGTGTATTATCTAGACTGTAAAAAGGCTTTTGTAAGATTCCTGCAGGGAAAGTAATATCATTATTTGTTGGATTATAACCTGCATTAATCTCATTTGCTGGAAGATCAGCGCCCCAAAGAGTCCGATCAACGGGTTCATTTAATTGGCTAAAATTATGGACGAGTTTGGTTCGATTAGCAGCGATAATATTTTCATATAAAGATTTGTCTGCTAATACTTGAATTTGATCATATAGGTCGCTAAGTTTATCGGGATAACCAATTTTAACGTAATCGCATTGAGCTTCTTTAAAGCTTGCTTTTGTGTAGAAGATGTAAGCCAGGTGTTAGTCTGGAGTCTTGCTTTATAAGTTGCAAGAATTTTTTTAATCATTTGTTCCACGTCTGCTTTAGCTTTTGGTCCAAAGTAAGTTTGACCATAGTAGAGACCAATGACTTCGCCTAGTACGTCATTAACAATTCCATAAGCCTGCTTTGCTTGGCTTTGTAATTCTTTTGCTCCATATACTGCATGGTCGTAAGCAAAGGCCGCTTCACGAAATTCCTGAGATAGGTAGCTAGCGTAGCGATTAATAAAACTAACTAGAAGCCAACTCTTCAGTTCGTCGAAGTTATCAGGACTTAATAGTTCATTAATGCGCTCTAAGAATTTAGGCTCAAGTACAATGACTTTTCAGGTGAATTAGGAAGTAGCTCATTAAGTAATTGATCAATATTTAAGTTAGTAAATGCTGCTTTAAAGTCAGAAAGCGAGTAAGGATTATAACAAGCAGCTATATCGTTTAATTCTTCTTGTGATTTTTTATATTGAGCTAAGAGTTTATCAAATTTAATTGCATTAGCAGCATATTTTTTACTGTCGTTTTCGTTAAAGCCAGCAAGCTTTAAAAGATGCACTGATTGTTTTTCAAAAATAGCTAGCAATTGATCAGCAGAAGAATCTTTGTAGTTGCCAGCATCAGGTAAGAATGATTCTGGTGAACTAAAGTAAAAAGCGTTTTTAGTTGTATTTTTCATATCAACATCAACGCTAAGTTTAAAAAGGGAAAGCAAGTACAGACTTGACTAGGTCAACAGTATGTTTGTCAAAATCTGAAAAGTTCTTTAGAGAAGTAAGCTTTTGTAAGTCTGTTTGGATAGGCTTAGCGCCGTCCGCATCTCTTTGTTTAAAGTCCAATGCTAGCTGGTATAATTGAACAGCTTTATCTAGATTTGCAATCTTAGGAAGTACTTTGTCGTTAGAAGCAAAGTTATCAAAATCTTGTAACAGTTGCTTTTTAATCTTGATATCTAACTCTGTGAAGCCACCAATCATGGGACGGTCAGCTGGAATTTCTGCATGTTCAAGCCATTTTGAATTAATAGCTAAGTATAAGTTGTCTTGTAATTTAACGTCAGGGTTTACTACGGCTGAGTCGCCAAGTCCGCCACGAATTTTAAAGCTTTTCATAACTGATTACTCCTTTAAATTTAATGTTGATTTAATAATATCAAGAAAGTAAAATCATTTCTAGAATAGTCGTATTCGAATTACTTTGAGGTGAAAAAATGACTGTTGGTGAATTACTTAAAGAATATCGCGTAAAACAAAATAAAAGTCAGAAAAAGAGTTTGCAGCTGAGATTGTTAGTCAGTCTTACTATTCTAAAGTTGAAAAGAATGTCCACCGAATTACTGCTGATGATTTATTGTTGCTCCTGACGCATAATGCAATCCCAGTTAAAAATTTTTTGAAAAACTAGAAATTGATCCACATCAGCAACAATTAAATCAAGTGAATGCCATTTTTGAAGAAATAACCAAAGCGAATTATTCGGATAATTCGTTAGCACAAATTAAAAAAAATTAAGGAAAAAGCTGCTAAATTAGATGTCGAAGCTGATATGAAGAAAAACATGATGCTGATAATTGATGGTGTTTTAGAATCAGAAAAAGATGATCCTAATACTTTTTGACTTTAATTTAAGAAATAAGCTAAAGGAAAAGATATTCCTGATGCCAGAATATGATACCTATAAATTATCAGTCTATGCGAATTTTGTGGATTTGTATGATTTTGACAGTAATCGGCAAATAATTAAGCAGATTGTTAAAGCATTAAAAAAGAAGAAAGTCGAAAGACAAGATGAAATTTTATTTGCGATTATACTGAATGTATTAAAGCAGGGAATTGAAGAGCAGAAATATAATGAAACAAATGAACTTATCAGTCTAGGCCATCAAATTAAAGTTATTCCTGAATTTTTTCTTTATCGTGAAATGCTTACTTTTTATGAAGAATTGATTGCTTATCATACTGATAGAAAGGAAACACATTTAGAACAGTGTAATTTGATTTTAGAAAGTTTTGAATGGGGTGGAATGTCAGCTTTTGGCAAAGAGATGATAAAATTTTTTGATAAATATAAAGAACAATAGACAAAAAAAAGACCTAGTATTTATAAATTGATACTAGGTCTTTTTGATTATGTAATTATGCTTTAGCTGTTTCACCAGCAATTTTTGTTTTATTAAGCATTAATGAGCTACCAACTACAGAAACAGACGAAAATGCCATAGCTAAACCGGCTAATTCAGGACTAAGAGTAAATCCTAAGCCAACAAATAATCCAGCTGCAATTGGAATACCAATTGTGTTGTAAATTAAAGCCCAGAAGAGGTTCAACTTAATTCTGTTAAATGTCTTCTTAGAAATATCAAGGGCGCGAACAACACCACGTAAGTCGTTTTGAACTAAGACAATACCACCAGAATCAATGGCAATATCAGTTCCTGATCCCATAGCAATTCCAACATCAGCAGTCGAGAGTGCTGGAGCATCATTAATTCCGTCCCCTACAAAGGCAACTTTTTACCTTGATCTTGTAATTTCTTAATGTGCATTGCTTTTCATTAGGTAAAACTCCAGCAATCACTTGGTCAATACCTACTTGTTTAGCAATAGCTTCAGCTACATTTTTATTGTCTCCTGTAAGCATAATGGTCTTTAAGCCACGTTCTCTTAATTCTTTGATAGCTTCACGTGAACTTGGCTTTGGTACATCTTGAATGGCCACTAAGCCAATAATTTCTCCATCTAAACCAATATAGACAACCGTTTTAGCTTCATTTTGTAAATCTGTTGCTTCTTGTGTCATTTCCTGGGAAATATTAACGTCTGCTAGTAAGCGATCACTACCAACAAAAGCTGTTTTCCTTTGTAGTTAGCCTTAACGCCTTTACCTTCAATTGCTTCGAAGTCGTCAACTTTTTCAATTGTTAATTTTTCCGCTTTCGCTTTTTTGACAATTGCTGTAGCAAGAGGGTGTTCAGAAGATTCTTCAAGACTAGCAGCAATAGTTAAAACTTGTTTTTATTACCTATAACGTCTGTAACTTCAGGTTTACCAACTGTAATAGTGCCAGTTTTATCAAAGACAACTGTATCTAAGTCGCTGACTTCTTGTAAAACTTCACCCTTTTTAATTAAAACACCCATTTTAGCACTGCGAGCAGTTCCGACCATTAATGCGGTTGGAGTAGCTAAACCTAAAGCACATGGGCAAGCAATGACGATAACGCTAACGGCAAAAAGCATGGCTTCTACAGCAGTCGCACCTAAAAAAATGAGTACCAGATAATGAAAGTTAAAATAGCAATAATCATTACCGCTGGAACAAAGATATTGGATATCTTATCTGTTAAGTTTTGAATTGGAGCGTGACTAGTTTGAGCTTTTTTAACTAAGTCGACAATTTGGGCGAGCATTGTATCGGAGCCAACTTTAGTGGCTTTGAAAGTAATAGTGCCGTTACTGTTAATAGTTGAACCTACAACGGTGTCACCAACTTTTTTGACAACTGGCATACTTTCACCAGTAACCATTGATTCGTCAAGCGTTGTAACACCTTCTAAGATTTCACCATCAACTGGAATCTTTTCGCCCGGCTTAACGCGGATAATGTCGCCAACTTTAACTTGATCAAGTGGAATTTTAACGAACTTGCCATCTTTGAACTTCAGCATCTTTTGCCTGTAAGCCCATTAATTTTCCTAAGGCATTTGATGCGTTGTCGTGCATTTTTCTTCCATAGCGTCTCCAAGAAGAACGAAGACAGTAACAAAGGCGGCACTTTCAAAGTAAACAGGGCGGTTGGTAATCATCGCAAAGATACTGTAGAAGTAAGCAACTGCTGTACCTGTAGCAACTAAGGTATTCATATTAGCACTATGTTTTTGAAAGCAGCAATGGCACTTTTCCAATAAGGGAGAGCAGAAATCGCCATAATGATTGTTGTTGTAATAAGCGCAATCCAGTTATATCCTGGCATCATCCAATGAAAAGGCATTGCAAACATCTGAATGAGCATTGAATAGACAGGATGAATGAGATCCAAAAGCGTTTAATATTTGATAGTTTCATTATTTAACGACGACCTTTCCATGGAACATATCCATTCCGCAGGCAAAGTTATAAGTACCTGGCTTATCAGTTGGAATATCAACAGTTATTTCTTTTTTATCGTCAAGAGTCTTATCAACGCCAAGATCTTTGAAGACAATCTCGTTCATACAGCCCATGTTATCAGAAGGAATGAACTTAATTTGTGCAGGCTTGCCTGCTTTAAAAGTAATTACATCTGGCTTGTAGCCATGATTTTCTGCATTAACAACAACTTTTTAGTTTGATTTTTTGAAAAAATACTCATTTTAGTAGTTCCTCTTTATTTAACAATTACTTTTCCATGAAACATGTCCATTCCGCAGGCAAAGTTATAAGTACCAGCTTTGTCAGTTGGAATATCAATAGTAGTAATTTTTTGCTTAGTTAGATCTTTATTAACGCCTAATTGTTCAAAGACAACATGTGATAAGCAGGCAGTAGAATCACGCATGTCAAAGTTAACTTGTGCTGGAACGCCCTTTTTAGCACTACTGTTGAAGGTGAATAGCCACCGTTCACAACAATTGTTGCAGTTTGTTCATCGTTAACAATAGTTCCAGTTCCTGTAGCTTCCTTGTGTTTCCCAAAGAACCACCAGATAATAAAGCCAATTAGAATAATGCCGATAATTAATGTGATAATTTGACTAATACTCATTTTTATACCCTCCTAGCAGATAGTAGATCCTGCTTTTAAGCAATTGCAGGGAACCTTGTCAGGTGCTGTTTTTCTTTTGACTAATTTCTTCTTGCATCTTCATTAAATCACCTTTAGAAACAGGCGAATCTTTGAGAAGCTTTTAAGATTACTTCTCCCTTATGCATGTCGCACATTCTGTTTAACAAATTTTTTGTTTCGATATACATCATTTCTGTCTGATTAACAGTAGCAGTATAGATGTAGCGCCGTCCTTCATGTTTGGCAGTTAACCAACCTTTTTGAACGAGTCTTCTAATTAATGTCTTGATGGTTGAATCAGACCAATCTTTTTTTTGCTTGAAGCTCTTTTAAAATTTGATTTGTATGGGTTTCACCTAGTGTCCAGACAATACGCATTACTTCCCATTCACTGTCTGAGATAGGAGATAAATTTTTTTCGCTCATTTTTTTATATTCCCTTTCGTTTACATTTGTAATCATACATCTTTATGTTTACATTTGTCAACAATGAAAACTGCACAATTTATATAAAAATATGATTAAAATATTGTTAAAATAAATATTTCATAGTAAAATCTAAACAAATAATGAGAGGTGAGTAGGATGGATGATAAAAAGATGGATTGAATTAGCAAAAAAGAAAAAAGCAAGATAAGTATTTTGGATTTATCAGTTTGCTGATTGTAGTTATGATGGTCTTTTTTACTGTAAAAAACATCGGCTGGCTACTCACTTTTATTGTGGTGGCGGTTATTCTTTATTTCTGGATTGATGTGGAACAAATGCTAGAAGATAGTAAGGTAATTAGTCGCACGCAAAAATTATTTTTTATTGTTCTTGGTACAATTTACGAGCTTATGAGTATTATTTTTGCCTTTGTTAATTTAGATTTTTTTATTAGTGGCATTTGGAATTGTCAGTGCTGGATATTTGGGCTTTAAAACTAATGCGGTCTTACGTAAAGACTTGAAGAATAAGAATCTGAAGTTTGCCGATAGCATGATAGCAACTTTTTGGGAATAGTAGTGGCGTCATTAGTAGTTGCATTAGCTCCAAGAGATATTCTCTGGCTATTTCTTTTTGATCTTTGCGTTGGCATATAACTTATTACACTTAATTGTCAGAATTAAGGTTGAACACGATGGGACAAATCGTGAATTATAGGATCAGATGGGAATGATTGTATGCGGCCAGACTTAATTGTTAAGAACAGAAAACTAAACCGTCTTCTTGGTGTGGCCGGAGTTATTTTAAGTTGCGTTATGTTCTTTTTGGCATTTTGGAATATTGGCTGGTTGTATCGATTAGTCGGTTTATGCGCGATTATTTATTATCTTGTTGATATAGAGCAAGGATTAGAAGAAAGCCATGCTATTACTAGATCAGTACGAATTATATTGATTGTCATTGGCGTTTTGTATATGGGATTAAGCATGGTATGTGTCTTTGTGAATGTTGACGTGCTATTAAGAATATTTGGACTAACTGGTGCAGGATATTTAGGTTTTAAGTCATATCAATTAGTGAGAAGTGGAATTTTTTAATAAAAAAAATTGAAACTAGCTGATAGTCTAATTGCAGTTATTTTAAGTGTTTTTCCAGCTATTTTGTTAATTATTTATGCATTTTGGTATTTTTGGTTGATTTTACTAGCATTTACTCTGCTATATAACTTAGTTCATTTAATTGTTAGAATTAAGATTGAACGTGGACCAACAAATCGTGAATTATAGAAGAAAAAGGTAGCATCTTCGATTTTTAGTCGAGGTGCTACCTTTTTTTGAAAATACATAGTTTAAATCAAAATTCCATTACAATGATCAACTTCATGTTGAATTACTTCAGCGACAAAATCAGAGAATTCTTGTTGTCTAGTTTCAAAGTTTTCATTTTGATATTTTACTGTAATTTTCTTATATCTTTCTGTCGGACGCTCTCCCTCTAAAGAAAGACATCCCTCATAAGCTAGATACTTGTCGGACTTAGAAACAATAATTGGATTAAGCATCACAATTGGAAGTGGACCAACAAATAAGGTAATAATTCGCTTTTGTACACCGATCATATTCGCGGCAAGTCCAGCAGCTTTGCCGTTATTAGCAAGTAAAGTATCCTTCAAATCATTAGCTGCTGCTAAATCTTGCTTGGTAGCTGGTATAGATTTGAATTTTAAAGAAAGTTCATCATGAATGATAGGTTTAACTGCCATTATTCCAAATACTCCTTGATTAGCTAGCGTGTCGTACTAGTAAATATATCTAACATTATGAAATAAATATTACGGTAAAGCTAGTGAATTATTTCCAAGGTAATAAAAATGAGATCGCGTACGATCTCATTTTTCTTTTATCCCATATTTGTAATAAGGAAGAAGATAACGAATATTACAAATAGAATGTACATCATTGGTGATACTTCTTTGTAGCGCTTAGAAGCAATCATCGTAATTGGGTAAGCAATCATCCCTAAGGCTAAACCATCAGAAATTGAGTAAGTTAATGGCATACCAACAACAACCAAGAATGATGGAAAGGCAATTTCGAAGTTATCCCAGTGAATATACTTAAGGTTTCCTGCCATTAGTACCCCAACGATAATTAAAGCTGGGGCAGTCACAGTAGTTGGGATTACTGCTAGAAGAGGACTGAAAATCATTGAAATTAAGAATAAAATACCAACAAAAATAGCAGTTAAGCCAGTTCTACCACCCATTGCGATACCTGCACTTGATTCAACAGAAGTACCAAGTGGAGCAGTACCAAGAACAGAACCTTCAACCATAGCAAGTGAATCTGACAAGAAGGTTTTTTTACCAATACGTGGAATTTTGCCGTTTTTGTCAACCATCCCGGCTTGTTGCGTCATCCCAATTAAAGTACCAGCAGTATCAAAGAAAGTAACTAATAAGAATGTCAAAACAATCATAAATAGTTGTGGCGTGTTAATGTCCTTTAAATGAAAGACTGCTTGACCAAAAGTAGGCGCAATACTTGGAGCACCTGAAACAATACCATGTGGCATTGGAATTTGACCAATTACCATTCCAAAAATGGCAGTCACGATCATACCGATGAAAATTGAACCAGGAACTTTAGCAGCCATTAAGATGACAGTTAAAATTAAGCCAAATAAAGTAATCCAAACAGCGGGATTATTGAATGATCCTAAACCAACTAGAGAAGATTTATTATCAACGATTAATTTACCATTTTGTAAGCCGATAAAAGCAATGAATAGGCCAATACCAGCAGAGATTGCATATTTTAAGTCCTGAGGAATAGCATCAACAACTTTTTTCACGTAATTTTAAAACGGTGATTAAAATAAACAAAATTGAAGCAACTAACACACTAGCTAAAAGCGGTTTGCCAATTGATATGCATTCCAATAACTACGTTATATGAGAAAAAGGCAGCACTACCAAGAGTTGGTGCTAAGGCAATCGGGTAGTTAGCAATGAATCCCATTAAGAAACAACCAATTGCAGTTGCGATTGCAGTAACAGTGAAAGCAGCGCCTTTATTAATACCAGCTGCACTTAAAATATTAGGGTTAACAAAAGGATGTATGACAATGAAACAAACGTGGTAAGAGCAGCGATTAATTCGCGTTTGACATTAGTATGTGCATCCTCCAAATGAAAGACTTTATCTAAAAATTGCATCATTTCTCCAACATAAAATAAAAATGAAAAAAGGACACAGTTTACCCAAAAAGCCATGGGTAAAAGATGTCCTTTAAAAGCAAATTTATGACGTCTGATACCTATAGTCCTGAATTTATGGCTCAGGGTAGATACTGTCGACCTTATTTCGACGATATATAGATAACTTGATTGTTAAGTATTCTAGCAGAAATTTATCGTATACGCAAATGGAGATAAATAAAAACAAGTAGTCATGTGAACTACTTGTTTAAGGAGATATTATTTATCAGTATTCATCAAAAGGAATTTGGTAAAGCCACCTTTTTCAGCTTTCTTTGCTTCTACTTGCTTTAGTAAGTCTTCTTTACTAATATTTTTAAAATCTAAAAATGCTTCTAATACTGTGTAAACATCAGCTAATTCTTCAAGGAGATTTTGATCGTCAGGTGCAGCTTTAACTTCATTAGCTTCTTCGACGATTTTATTTTTCAAGGCATCTTCTCTTTCATCAGGTTTTAGTTGACGATAAGATGCATAGGTAGCGAATTCAGGTATTTTGTCTCTAACTAGCTTTTTCATTATCCTAATCCTATTTCACATTTAGAACTACGAAGTAAATGACGAAGACAAAGAATAAAATCCACATCATTGGCGTGATTTCTTTGAATCTCTTAGCAGCAAGCATTGATACTGGGTAAATAATTAAGCCCCAGCCAAGACCATCTGAAATCGAGTAGGTAAGAGGCATGCCAAGTGCGATTAAGAAACATGGAATTGCAATTTCAAGATCAGTCCAGTGAACGTGTGCTAAGTTTTCAGCCATTAATACCCCAACAATAATTAAAGCAGGAGCAGTTACTTGAGTAGTAAAGACACTTAAGATTGGGCTGAAGATAGTTGAAATTAAGAAGAAAATACCAACCCAGACAGCAGTTAAACCAGTTCTACCACCAACTGCGATACCGGCACTTGATTCAACAAAGGCACCAACTGGTGAAGTACCAAGAACAGAACCAACTAACATACCAGATGAGTCAGCTGCTAGAGCTTCACCGGCGCGTGGCATTTTGTTGTCTTTCATGAGGCCTGCTTGTTGAACAAGTCCGATTAAAGTACCAGTAGTATCAAAGAAAGTAACCAGTAAGAAAGTGAAGACAACGATCCACATTTGGACAGTATTAATATCACTAATATGGAAAACAGCTTGACCAAAAATTGGTGAAAGACTTGGAACTCCTGAAATAAAGGCCTTAGGCATTGGAATTTGACCGATGGCGATACCGAAAATAGCGGCCACGATCATTCCAATAAAGATAGCGCCAGGAACTCTGGCGATCATTAAGAAAATAGTAACAACTAAACCAAAATTGTAATCCAAACAAGTGGATTGTTCAAAGCACCAACAGTAACTAAAGTGGAATCACTCTTGCTAATTAATTTACCGCCTTGAAGACCGATAAAGGCAATAAATAAACCAATACCAGCTGAGATTGCATATTTAATATCACTAGGAATAGCATCGATAATCATCTCACGTACTTTAAATACAGTTAGTAAGATGAAAAGAATTGAAGCAACAAAAACAGCAGCTAAAGCAGTTTGCCATTTAACGTGCATTCCTAAGCAGACAGTGTAAGTAAAGAATGCGTTAAGTCCCAAGGTTGGTGCAGAAGCAATAGGGTAATTGGCAACTAGTCCCATTACAATACACGTGAAAGCAGCAGATAAGGCCGTTGCAGTAAACAACGCTCCCTTGTTCATGCCACTTGCTCCTAAAACAGCTGGGTTAACAAACAGAATGTAAGACATACTCACAAACGTAGTTAGTCCAGCTAAAAACTCTGTTTTAAATGAAGTGTGGTTTTCATTTAAATGGAAAAATTTACCAATTGAATTCATGTAACCCTCCAGATGTGGTAATGTTCGGATTTTAAAGAAAAGAAGCTTTAAAATGATTTACTTGTGTTCTTAGTCATCTAAAAGCGAATCTTCAACTAAAATTATATCTAAAATATTAACTATTTCAAGAATAACAGTCAAAATTATTCGATTAAATTACAATAAAAGATACTAATGAATTAAGAAATGATATATTTTTGTAGAATCCGAACATTATGGCCCGGGAAATATAATATTTTATAATTTAAATATTGACTTTGACCTTGCGTTAATTGATATCTTGAAGCTAGGAGGTGAAAGTAATGCAAGAAAAATATTCAATTGGTGAAGTAGCTGCGATGCTGGAAGTAAGTACGCGTACTCTAAGATTCTATGATGAAAAAGGGCTTGTTAAGCCGGCTTATACGGAAGAGAATGGCTATCGTTTTTATGAAAAAGAACAGATAAGGCAGATAGAATTAATTTTGTTTCTAAAAGATCTTGGCTTTTCGTTGAAACAAATAAAAACGCTCATTCAAGATGAGCGCGGAAGTAAATCGCTTGAGTTGCTTTTTAAAGCAGCAGTATCAAGAAGACAAACAAAAATCAACGAATTGACTGCAAAGCAAAAACAGATAGAACATTTACAAAAAATAGGTGTTTTATCTGCCGCATTAACCAATTTTTCTGACATTACAAGTATTATGAGAAAAGAAAACAAAATGACAGTTTTAAGAAGAAAAATGTGGCTTTATATAATTATGTGGATAGTAGTTGAACTGATAGGCATTAGTCTCATGTATGCGTTGCGATTAAATGCAAGTATAGCAATTGTGATTGCTGTGCTGGGGGCAATAATGTTTTCAAAATACTATTACGACCGAGTTGAATATGTTTGTCCTAATTGCGGGGATGTCTTTATTCCGTCATTTTTAATTTTTAACTTAGCCCCGCATACACCTAAGTTTAGAAAATTAACTTGTCCAAAATGTGAAAAGAGATCATATTGCCTAGAGATTTGTAGAGATTAGGGTAAAATGTACAAATCTAAAAATGATATTTATTAATAAATACTATGATATAATCAAGTATGAAAAAAGGAGATCCGCGGATCTCCTTATACAGCCCGCTTTAAGAGCGGTGGCTTTTAATGTTAAGATGACGAAAACGACGCTCTATAACTCGCCAAAGTTATAGGTAGAGCGGCGTTTTTATTTTTTGTGGTGGTCTATATAGGTTAGCAAAGCTAACACAAATGTACCAAACAAAAGCATCAAAGAGATGCTTTCGTAAACCGACATGGTTGAACCCTTTCTGTAGTATATTGACCATAGGCCTCACCTCCGAGAGGAAAAATAACCGCCGCTCATAAAACTTGCTGTGAAAATAATTATAGCGAAAGCTTTTTTTGTAAAAGAAGACGAACAGGCAAAAAAGACTAACTAAACTAGTGAATTTTGTATTTAAAGTATGAATATTGAGTATTTTGCGGCTGCATGAGAAGTGGAACTTAAAAAGCTCGTGCGATGCACGGGCTTCGTTATGGAAGGAATTTATTCTTCTTTGTTAATTTTTATAAAAACTAAAGTCATCGCTACGATACTGATGACGGCAACTAAAAGGTAAGTTGGATCTAATGGATTATGCTGGAGAGTGTTCCAGACGATATAAGTAATGCTAAATATTATGCTAAGTATATAGACTATCTTAAAAATAGTCTTACCAGTAATGATCATTTTTATTCCTCCTGTCGTTGTTATAATAATTGTCAAACAGTTGAGTGGGGGAAAATAAAGATTTCTTTTTATACTTATATTATACTCTGAACGACTTAATATAGATGTTGTAAAGTATACTTTATAAAAATCGCACTTTTGTTAAGTATACTTTACAGATAATAAAGCAATAAAAAATACCGATTATCAAGATGGATGATAATCGGTATTTTTTGTTAGTGAATTTTAGCTTACTTAAAATTCAAAACCCACAAGAAGATGATGAAGACGACAAACAGTACCCACATCATTGGGCTGACTTCTTTACCACGCTTTGCAGAAACCATACAAATTGGGTAAGTAATCATCCCTAATGCTAAACCATCAGAAATTGAGTAGGTAAGTGGCATACCAAGTAAAATCAAAAATGCAGGAACGGCAATTTCTAACTTGTTCCAGTGAATGTGAGCAGTATTTTGTGCCATTAAAACTCCAACAATAATTAGGGCTGGAGCAGTCACTTGAGTAGTGAACACCCCAAGTAATGGACTAAAGATCATTGAAATCAGGAAGAAGATGGCAACAAAGACTGCAGTTAAACCTGAACGTCCACCAACTGCAATACCAGCACTTGATTCAACAAAGGCTCCAACAGGTGAAGTACCAAAGATAGAACCAAACATCATAGCAGTTGAATCTGCGGCTAATGCTTTACCAACACGTGGCATTTTGTTGTTCTTCATAAAGCCAGCTTGTTGAGCAAGACCAATTAAAGTACCAGCAGTATCAAAGAATGTAACAAGTAAGAAAGTTAAAACAACAACCCACATTTGCAGAGAATTAATGTCTTTAACGTGGAAAACTGCTTGACCAAAAGTAGGTGCAAGACTTGGTGCTAAAGAAATAAACTTGTGTGGTACGGCAATTTGACCAGTACAAATGCCAAAGATTGAGGCAGCAATCATTCCGATGAAAATCGCACCTGGAACGCCTAAAATCATTAAGATTACAGTAACAATTAAACCAAAAATCGTAATCCAAACAAGCGGGTTATGAAGTGATCCTAAACCAACTAAAGTAGATTTGTTAGCAACAATTAAACCACCATTTTGTAAACCTAGGAAGGCAATAAAAAGACCAATACCTGATGAAATGGCAAATTTAAGGTCTGAAGGGATAGAGTCAATGATCTTTTCTCTTAATTTAAATAAAGTAATTAAAATAAAGATAATTGATGCAACAAAAACACTGGCTAAGGCAGTTTCCCAAGATACCTTCATGCCAATACATACGGTATAGGCAAAGAAGGCGTTAATACCTAAGGCAGGTGCTTCACCAATCGGATAGTTAGCTACAATACCCATGATTGCTGTACCAAGAGCCGCAGCTAAAGCAGTTGCAGTAAATACAGCGCCAGTATTCATGCCGCTAGCACCAAGAACACTTGGGTTAACGAAGAGAATATAAGACATACTAATAAAGGTTGTTAGACCTGCAATAAATTCAGTTCTAACATTAGTTCCCAACTTTTCTAAATGAAAGTAGTTTTTGATAAAATTCATTTTGTCCTCCAGACATAATGTTCGCTTTTAGCTTTAAATAAGCAACTTTTACAGTGTAGCATTCTGATAAATAAATGTAAACACGAATTTTAACTAAAGAAAGCGCTACAAAGAACATGGATAGTGAGCATATCGGACTTAGTGAATTATTTCATAATAGCTTTTATTTAATAAATTAATGAAATCGTCCTAAAATTAAGGTGTATAGAAACCTACTTAATGATTGGAGGAAATATCGATGACAACTTACTATAAGGGGTTCCCACAAAGTACTAGAGAAGAAAAACTACACATGGTTAACTTGGATGAACTGGAAAACGAAGCAAAATATGTAATACCAGAAGCTGCTTATTACTACATTGCTAGTGGTGCAGAAAATGAATGGACTTGGCGGAATAATACACAAGCTTTTAACCATTTTCAAATTGTGCCTCGTGCTTTAACTGGGATGCAGGATCCAGAATTGAATACTGAATTTTTAGGGATGAAGTTAAAGACACCAGTTATGATCTGTCCAATTGCCTGCCATGGTATTGCAAATGCCGAAGCCGAAATTGATACTGCTAAGGGTGCAAAAAGCTGCCGGTGCTTTGTTTGGAATGAGTACCTATGCAAATAAGAGTGTTCAAGATGTGCAAAACGCAGTAGGCGACTCCCCACGGTTTATGCAATTATATCTAAGCAAGAACTGGGACTTTAATAAAATGGTAATTGAAGAATCAGTTAAAGCCGGCTTTACCGGTTTCTTCTTAACTGTAGATGCGCTAGTTAGTGGCTATCGTGAAGCAAATTTACGGACTAACTTTACATATCCTGTTCCACTTGCTTTCTTTAATGAATGGACTGGTGGAAAAGGAGAGGGACAAAGCGTTGCTGAAATGTACGCTTCATCTGCTCAAAATATTGGGCCAGATGATATTCGTAAGATTAAGGACATTGCTGATGTGCCTGTAATTGTTAAGGGCGTTGAATGTGCTGAAGATGCGATGCTTGCAATTGGTGCTGGTGCAGATGGAATTGTAGTTTCTAATCACGGAGGCCGTGAAGTTGATGGGGCTCCTGCTCCAATTGATGTTTTGCCTGAAATCGCGAAGGCTGTGAAGAGTTGCGATCGCCCCGTTCCAATTATCCTTGATGGCGGCGTTCGTCGTGGTTCACACGTCTTTAAGGCATTGGCATTAGGTGCTGACTTAGTTGGTATTGGTCGTCCATTCTTATATGGCTTAGCACTTGGTGGTGCTCAAGGTGTTCAGTCAGTTATTGAGCAATTGAATAAGGAATTGTTGATTGATATGCAATTGACTGGTTGTAAGACGATTGACGATATTAAACATGCTAAAATTGATCATCTTGACTATACTGCTGATTGGGGAATTTCTTCAACGAGTAAGAGCGTTATGAAGCCATATCCTGTTACTAAAGAAAATCAATTAACTGGTGAAGCTGCAGATGCAGTAAGTGGCGCTTCAAGACATTAGTTTAATGATGTGAGTATATGAAAAACTGCGATCCGTATGGACCGCAGTTTTTTTAATATAAAAACGGCCTAACGACCGCCTAAGCACTATTCTGCGCATTAAATTATAAAGCAGATAGTAACACTGTTCCTATAAAGTATTCTAACATGTTTTTACTTTATTTAACTAAATTTGGTTTCCAATTTTCGTCAAGTTTGCCCATTTCTTTAAGCTTAGCAACGATTTGATTTAAGACTTCTTGACGATCCTCTTCACTTGCCATGAAGTCAAATTTATCACCATCAATAGTCATCTTTGGTGAATAATCATACTTCTCATACCAAGGTTTGTAATAGCGAAGCAAACGCTTGTAGTAGTCTTCTAGAGTTGGGTCATAACTTAATTGCTCGTAGTTACGACCACGTTTTTTGAATACGTTTAAGCATTGTGTCATATGATACATCAATATGAACAAGGAGATCTGGATTCTTCTTAGGCATCGATCTAACTCACTCATCATATTGTGTAGAAGTTCGTAATAAGTATCTACTTCTTCTTTAGTAGCACGGCCAATATCGGCATTCATTTGGAAGAAAAGTGCATCTTCGTAGATAGAACGGTCGAGTACGTTATTATCATCAGTTAATGCTGACTTGATACTTTGGAAGCGAGTATTCAAGAAATAAACTTGCAATAAAAATGCGTACTTCTTAGGGTTTTCGTAGAATAATGGCAAAACAGGATTGTCATCTACACTTTCATAAAAGGGATTAGTGCCCAAATACTTAGATAGAATACCTGTTAGACTGGATTTTCCGGCTCCAATGGGCCCACTTAATACAATAACTGTCATCACGTTCCTTCTATTCGTTAGCTAGTTTAGATTACCTAGATCAGTAAGCTTTTGATCAATTGTGTTGATAACTTCTTTTCGTGCATCTTCATCTGCAACAAAGTCATATTTATCGCCATCAATCATCATCTTAGGGGATGCATTATATTTTTCATACCAAGGCTCGTAATAAGACAAAAGTCGAGCATAGTAGTCTTTAAGCCTGGATCAGTTGATAATTGTTCAAATGTACGACCGCGCTTTTGAATGCGGTGAAGCATGGTATCAAGAGATACATGAATATAAATTAACAAATCAGGTTTCTTACTTGGGTTGCCTGGGGCTTGTTCCATCATATTCTCAAGTAAACTATCGTAGATCTTGAATTCAGTAGGGTCTGCGATTCCACTATCGACATTCATTTTGAAAAATAAGGCATCTTCATAAATTGAACGATCAGACACACTGTTATGATCGCGAATAGCTTGGTTAATTTGAGCCAAACGATGGTTTAGAAGATAGGTATTTAAGAGAAAAGTGTAATGTGCCATGTCTTTATAATAAAGTGGCAAAATTGGATTATTATCTACACCTTCATAAAATGCTTGGGTGCCTAAATGCTCTGCAAGAAGACTGGTTAAACTGGATTTTCCGGCTCCAATAGGCCCGCTCAATACAATAACTGTCATCACGTTCTTTCTACAAGATATAGTTTGCTTTAATAGTGTAATTCAATATCTGGTATGAAAACAAGTGGTTTTTAATTTGCTATAAAAGAAAAAAGTCAAGAGAACACATCAAAAAAATACAAAAGAAAAGACGAACTAATCTAAAAAGATTAATTTGCCAAAGTAAACAGTCTTAAATGAGGATTATTTTCTGTATTTTGGATCAAGCTTTGCTGCAGCTACTTCGTCACAAATAACTGTTACGTCTGGGTGATCTTGCAAAATGGATGCAGGAACTTCTTCAGTAACTGGACCTTCAACTAATGCTTTAACTGCATTTTGCTTTGATTCGCCAAAGGCTAGTAAAACAATCTTCTTACTTTGCATAATTGACTTAATTCCCATACAAATAGCTTGGCGAGGAACTTCGTCTTCATTGTCAAAGAAGCGTGAATTTGCCTTAATAGTACTTTCAGTTAATTGAACTTTGTGAGTTAAGCTGCCAAATGGAGTACCTGGTTCGTTAAAGGCAATGTGTCCGTTTCTACCAATACCTAAAATTTGGATGTCAATTGGGTTAGCAGCAATAATGTCGTTATAACGGTCAACTTCTTCGTCAATATCTTTTGCCATTCCATTTGGAATATATGAATGCTTGAAAGGCTTCTTATCGAATAAGTGTTTTTGCATGAAGTAGTGGTAGCTTTGATCATTATCTGGTTTTAAGCCGTAGTATTCATCTAAGTTAATACTTGTCATGTCAGAGAAGTCTAAGTCGCTGTCGCACATATCGTCATACATTGGAATTGGGGAAGAGCCAGTTGCAAGGCCTAAAACTTTGTCGCCGTTTTCCATTCCTTTTAATAATTTCAAATGCCTTAGTGCCGCCTTCAATATTATCTTTAGTTACGATGATTTTCATAATTATGTGTACCTCCTCATTCATTGGTCTAGTCCATTATAAAATATAAAATTGGTCTAGTCAACTTAAACCGCTAACATTTTTAAATTTGTTTTTTCTGCGGTAAAATTTAGGTGAGGTGAGAAGAGATGGAGAAGAGTTTTCAAGAAAATAACTTGTCAGGCTTAGGCATGGGAACTTGGGGAATTGGCGAAGACGCTTCTAAGAAAAAAGACGAAATAGCTGCACTTCGCTATGGTTTAGATAATGGAATTAAAGTAATTGATACTGCAGAAATGTATGGTGAAGGAAAAAGTGAAAAATTAATTGGCGAAGCAATTCAAGGTTATGATCGCAGTCAAATCTTTTTGATCTCAAAATTTTATCCGTATCATGCTTCTCCAGAATTAGAACGTCAGAGCTTAGAAAATAGCTTAAAACGACTAAAAACTGATTATTTAGACTTGTATTTGCTTCATTGGCGTGGCGATAAGCGTTTATCTGAAACAGTACGCGGACTAAAAGAATTACAAAATGAAGGCTTAATTCGCCACTGGGGTGTATCTAACTTTGATGTAGCTGACCTAGAAGAATTGTTTAGTGTCCCAGGCGGCAAGGATTGTTTTGCCAATGAAGATTTGTATAACCTTTCTGAACGCGGGGTAGAATATGATGTTTTACCTTGGCAAAAAAAAGCATGGCGTTGGTTTTATTGGGTATTCTCCATTTAACTCAGGTAAGGGCGATTCGATTAGGATTACTAATAATCTTAAAATAGTAGCTCGTGCGCACAATGTAACTCCGCACCAAATTATGTTAGCTTGGACTTTAAGACATGGTAATGTTTTATCGATTCCTAAAGCGGGAACGGTTAAGCATATGAAGGCGAATATTGCTGCTCAAGATATCAAATTAACATCAGACGAAATAAAATTAATAGATAATGACTTCCGCAGCCGACTGAAAAAGACGCCGCTTGCGATGATATAGTTTGGAAATATTTGTAAAATAAAAAGATTGATTAGCCAGCGTTTTAGTAACGTGGCTAATCAATCTTTTTTGCTTTAAGAATTATTTTTTACGGTTTTATTTATATATCTTGATCAATTTTTCAAGATCTTTGTTGGAAATTAATTTTAAATTCTTAACAAAATCCGCTGCTTGCTCTAAAGTACTACCATTATCCATTTGATTTTCGAGAATAATTTTGGTAGAATCGACTTTTCCTTGTTCAACGCCATGTCTCATTCCTTGCTCATATCCTGCTTTTCCTGCAGCTTGTTCTCGTTCTAGCATTCTTGTTTCGTAAAGCATGATCTTTTCCCTCGTTTCTGGATCTTCGTTGATTTCTTTAATTCTTCTTTGCGCGTAATCAAAATAATTGTAAAAAATGCTCAGGATATAAATTTCCTAAGCATTTTTTATTATTTATAAAGATCGATTATTTTTTCTAACTCTTTATCAGAAATCAATTTCAAATTTCTAACAAATTCTGTAGCTTGCTCCAAAGTTTTACCATTATTCAGTTGATTTTCGAGAATAGCTTTAGCAGAATCTACTTTTCCTTGTTCTACACCTTGTTTAACGCCATCTTTTTTCCCTTCTGCATATGCTACTTTCCCTGCTATTTTAGCAGCAGCCTGTTCACGTTCTAACATTCTTGTCTCGTAAAGCATAATCTTCTCCCTCGTTTCCGGATCTTCGTTAATTTCTTTAATTCTTCTTTGCGCGTAATCGAAATGTTTATTTAATTTAACTGGCTCATTATTCATCAGTTTAGCTAGAGCTTTTAATTCTTCGCTTTGACCTTCAGCTGAAACTTGTGAATTAATGATAATCTTTGTCACGCCATCTTGCAATTGCTTTGATCTATCTTGATCAGAATAAGTATGGTACGACTCATAAAATTTATCATCTTTCTTGGGTTTGAAATTACAGAAAAAATAATGAAAGCATCTTTCAAATTTCGATAGGTCTTGCCTTTATTTAAAGTATAGCGTAGATCAAGTCTTGAAAGATAGTAGCGCATGCGTCTACCAATATCATCCTGATCCGTTGTTTGCATTTCGATGTTAAACACGCGTCCCTCATGATCAGTGACTAATACATCAAGTCGAACTTCTTTAGCCTTATTCTTGCGCTCAGAATTATTAATCTCAACTTGCTTATCTAACCAGTCTATATTCTTAATTTTCAAATCTGGAATAATAATTTCAAAGCAAATACTTGCAGAAGTCCTTGTTTTCCATCACCATCCCAAAGACCTTATCTTCTGTGAACCCAAACCAGGGCTCAATCTTTTTTACCATATGAGTAAATCCTCTCTTAAAGATATTTGAGGGGTTATCCCATATGTTTATTACGCAAAGTAAATTTATTTTTCCTAGATAAAATTTGTTTCTATTTATACGCAGTATAAGCGAAGTAAGCAGCTTGAATGAGGCTAAAACAGCAATGCCCAAACGAATGATCTTAACTGGAATATGGCGCATGATACGTGGTCCAAAGTAACTGTCGATCAAAGCAACAAGTGCGATGATATAAATGAATATTTAAATTAGTTTGGGATAGCATTCTTATTTAAGTTAAGAGTGCTATCTTTTTTGAATTTTTGAAAAAATATTTATTTAGTACTTGTTATATCGAAAACAGATAACAACTTCACTAATAATAAGGAAAATATACTACAGTTCATAAGTTTATAATGAAGTTGGAGGAACTTGTATTATGCGTTACAAAATTGACTAAAGCCTTAGAGCAATAAGGAATAGAACGATTTTTTTAGTAAAGAATACCAGCTTTTGTAAGCGTTGACATAACAATTGCAACTTGTTATATTCAGGCTGTGGTTGTCATATGACAAAGGAAACAGGTGGAAAAAATGAATAGACAACCATTATGGCAATACGAACAAATTTCTGCAGAAATAATGCGAGAGATAAATACCGGTAAACTGAAGATTGGTCAAAAACTTCCTTCGGAAAAAAGAACTTTGTGATTTATTTGATGTAAGTCGAATTACAGTTCGAAAAGCTCTTGCAGATCTAGAAGAAAGAAATTATATTGAAAAACATCAAGGGCAGGGAAGTTTTGTTAAGGATAGATTTGATCCAAGACAAGATATAGCTATTATTGATACACCAGGATTGCATTTACAACAACAAGGCCATTACGTTTACATAGAACTTCATGAATTTTCAATCTTAGCAGATGGTGAAGAACCAGCTGTAAGAGAAATGATGAATTTAGATGTAAGTGATTATCTCTATAAAATAGTTCAGATATATATATGTGATCGTAAACCAGTTATAGACCGCACAACATTTATATCATTTGAAGAATTCCCTCTAATAAAAGCGAAAGATATAGAAGGGAAAGAATTAATCCCGTTTTTTGTTTAGAAGATATGGATTATCACCGGCACTATTACGGCATTCGTTGAAAAATCAAGTCGATGTTATACCAACGAGATTAAAAAGCTTTTTATTCCTGCTGTACCTAAAAGTTCGATTATTAAGGCAACTACAACATATATTAATCAAAATAATGTAGTTACTTATATGAGTACTGCTGTAACGCCTGCTAATTCAAAAGTGTTTTTGTAAAAAGATAAGGAAGAAAATAAAATGAGTAATCCCCATATTTTATTAACAAGAATTGATAACAGATTAGTTCACGGTCAAGTTGGAGTAACATGGACAAAAACCTTAGGAGCAAATTTGATTTTAGTTGCTAACGACAATACTGTAAATGATCCTTTGCAGCAAAAACTAATGAAGAGTACTGCTGATTCATCTGGTGTGCAGATTCGCTTCTTTACTCTTCAAAAGACTATTGACATTATACATAAAGCCGCAGATCGTCAAAAAATATTTATTGTAGTAAAGACACCTGAAGATGCTTTGAAATTGGTTGAAGGTGGTGTTCCTATTAAAGAAGTAAATGTAGGAAATATGCACTTTGCTCCTGGTAAAGAAGAAGTTACAAAAAAAGTATATGTAGATGAAAAAAGATAAAAAAGCGTTAATGAGTATGGTAAATAAAGGCGTTGACGTCTATATACAAGACGTTCCCGGTGATCATAAAACTCAAATTAATTTTTAAAGACTTTATAGATTTTTAAAAGAGTTTATAGGAGGTAAATAAAATGCCTATAACTTTAGCACAAGGACTTCTTTTAGGGATCTTTGCAATTATAGCTGGATTGGATTCGTGGCTGGAAGTATTTTTATATATTTAGACCTATAATTTCTTGTACTATTGCAGGGATAATTTTAGGCGATGTAAGAATGGGCATTATTGCTGGCGGTTTAACAGAATTGGCGTTTGCCGGATTAACCCCAGCTGGAGGAACTCAACCACCTAACCCAGCCGTTTGTGGAATTATGACGGTTGTAATTGCGCACACTACAAATGTAGCACCTACAACTGCTATGTCGTTATCATTGCCTTTCGCAATGTTAATGCAATATATTTTACTTATGTATTACTCAGCATTTTCATTTTTCATGCCTATGTTAGATAAGGCTGCTGCTGAAACAAATTTAAAAAGATATAGAAATTTAAACTTTTTTAATGATGGCTATAGTATGTATTACATTCTTTGTCGTTATATTCTTATCAGCTTATGCAGCTCAAGCTCCGATGCGGACATTAGTTCAATCAATGCCTAAATGGTTAATCCATGGTTTTGAATTAGCTGGAGCAGCATTACCTGCTGTAGGATTTGCTATGTTGCTAAAGGTTTTATTGAGAATGGAATATGTACCATTTCTTTTTATTAGGGTTTGTAGTCGCATCCTTTATTAATTACAGCAATGTTTTACCAGCAGCTGTAATTGGAGTTGTATTTGCTATGATAGAATTCTTCCGTGATAAGAAGAATAAGAAATTGCAAGAGCAGATTAATGAATTAAAGAATAGTGCAGGAGGTGGAGATGATGAAGATGGAATCTAAAGAAAATAAAAATAATGAGTCAAAGTTAACTAAACATGATATAACGATGCTTGGAATTAGATCATCTCTTTTACAGGCTTCATTCTCATATGAAAGAATGCAGGCTGGTGGATGGACTTGGGCACAAATTCCAGTTTGGAAAAAAATTTTTGGTAATGATAAAAAGCCTTATCTCAAACTATGGCCGATAATCTGGAGTTTATTAATACCTCCCCACCATTAGTTTCAATTTTAATGGGATTATTGACTAGTCTAGAGGAAAAACATGTAAATCGTGAAACGATAAGAGGATTAAAGAATGGACTTTTTGGTCCTATGGCCGGAATAGGAGATGCTATTTATTGGTTTACTTTAATGCCAATTGTTGGTGGGATAGCAGCTTCATTTGCAACAAAAGGAAATATTTTAGGACCAATAATTTTCTTCTTAGTTTATTTAGGTATATTTTTATGTAGAATACCGTTTGCTCATCTTGGCTATGGATTAGGTACAAAAGCAATTGACGTTATTCAAGATAATTCTGAAATTATAGCCCGTGTAGCGACAATAATGGGGCTTACAGTTATTGGCGCTTTGATTAGTTCATATGTATCCTTATCTTTGAAAGTAAAGATTGGTACTGTTTCATTACAGAAGGATTTTTTAGATAAAGTATTTCCAAATATTCTTCCTCTTGCATTTACTTTCTTTTTATATTGGTTACTTAAGAAGAAACAAGTTTCACCAATAGTTCTAATCGTAATTGTATTTGTATTATGTATTGTATGTTCATTCTTTGGCATTATGTAAGAGGCTTTTCATGAAAAATATTCAAACTATCATTACTGGGCATGGTAAATATGCTACTGGAATAAGAAGTGCAATTGAATTGTTAGCTGGACCACAGGATTCTTTTTTTAAGTATATAGATTTTTCTGAGGGTATGAGTGAAGAAGGTTTAACTAAGGAGTTTAATAAGAATATTAATACTAAGTTGACATTAATTTTTTGTGATTTGGTTGGAGGGACTCCATACAAAGTAGCAGCAAAATTAGCATTTGAAAATAAAAATATAAAAGTAGTAGCAGGCTGTAATCTGGCTTCCCTTCTTGAAACTATGTTTAATCAATATAATTCTCTAGATAACTATGCTAATGAACTAGTAAAATTTCTAAAATGGGAACACAAATTTTAGAACTGGATGATATTTCATCAGAGAATGAGATAAGTAAAGATGGAATATAAGCAGTTTATATTTACACTGATATGAAAATAAGGACATTACCGTTTGAAGGTAGTGCCCTTATTTTTTATATCAAGTAAGTACTTTAAACTATCATTTTCTATTTATACGCAGTATAAGCGAAGTAAGCAGCTTGAATGAGGGCTAAAACGGCAATGCCCAAACGAATGATCTTAACTGGAATATGGCGCATGATACGTGGTCCAAAGTAACTACCGATCAACGCTCCGATTGCCAAAGGAATAGCAGCGCTCCAGTAAATTTTTTCAGTAAACATATAGATAATTAGCGCAACTAAATTGGAGAGTGCGCCAATAATATTTTTCATAGCATTAACAGTTAAAAAAGGCATCATCACTAATTGCGTTCAAGATAACTAACATTAAAACGCCGCTCGCAGCGCCGAAGTACCCAGCATAAGCTCCAGCAATCAATAAGCATAAAAGTGATAGAGCTTGAACTAAGCGATTAGGATGATCACTTTCATTTCCAAGATGAATTTCTCCACTGAATAAAATCATTAAGCCGGAAAAGCGATACAGAAGGGAACGATCTTCTCAAATATTTTCCGGAAATTGAATTAAAAGCATACAGCCTAAAGCTGATCCGATAATTGTAAAAATTGAATAGAAACTAACTTGTTTCCAGTGACCCTTTAGTTCTTTAAGCGAAGATGCAGTTGATCCAACGCCAGTCCAGATTAAGGCTGCATCATTAGTAGTATTTGCATAAACTGGGGGAATACCAACTGAAAGGAGGACTGGATAAGTGGCAAGGGGATGCCATACTTGCAATTGTTGAGAGAAGGCCACCTAAAATCCCACCAAAAAATCAGATAAATGAATAAGAAAAAAGGACTCATAATTTCGCCTCACATTGTAAATTGATATATTGCAATGGTAGGTATTATAAGCCCCTTCTGTTTAGCTAGCAAGCTACTTATTTAAAACTTCTGCGACATTTCCATTTTTTTGTCTCTAACAAACTTTTTGCTTGATTGAGACTGCAGTTAGTTTTAAGCATTACGATTGCTAAGCCAACATCATTATTAGCCTCTTTAAGAGTATCTTTAGCTTTCTGGGTAGATACACCAGTAGTAGTGTGAATAATGCGACAGGCACGATCAATTAGCTTAGAATTAGTAGGTTTAACATCAATCATGACGTTTTCGTAGACTTTTCCTTGTTTTATCATGACACCAGTAGAAATCATGTTCAGAATCATCTTTTGAGCAGTTCCGGCTTTCATCCTAGTTGAACCGTTAATCGCTTCAGGTCCAACAACAGCTTCGATAGCTATATCGGCGTGATGGCCTATCTTAGAGTCTTTAACACAGGCAATGGAAATAGTTAGAGCACCTATGGCTTTAGCATAGTCAAGACCGCCAATTACATATGGAGTGCGACCACTGGCGGCAAGCCCTAAAACGATATCGTTTTTATTTAGTTTAAGATCCTTTAAATCTCTTTTTGCTAGATCTTGTGAATCTTCAGCACCTTCGACAGCAACATACATCGCACCTTTACCGCCAGCAATTAATCCGATTGCGCGTTCTGGTTTGATACCATAGGTAGGAACTAATTCGGCAGCATCTAAAACGCCAAGACGGCCGCTTGTTCCAGCACCAATATAGATTAAACGTCCACCTTTGCTATAGCGCTTAGCTGCTTCATCTATTGCCCGGGCAATTTTATCATCTTGAGTTCCCACTGCTACAGCGACTTTTTGGTCTTCTTGATTAATAGTTTTGACCATGTCGATAGTTGACATGGAATCAATGTGCATAGTCGCGGGGTTTCGTTGCTCCGTAGTTAAGTTTTTAATTTCCATTGTAAATACTTCTTTCTAGTGTGTAAGTATTTTTCCGATCTTTTGCATCATACTTAAAATATTCTCATAATCTTTTTGACTTTGATAATTGGTTAATACGCAGCAGTCAATCACATCAGTGTTTGCTCTAAATCGTGCTATATCATGCTGTTCATGCAATAGTTCGCCAGTTTTATTAAAGACTTCATACTTAGGATTGCTATAAGCTACTAATTTATTTCTTACTTCTTGGTGCTTTAAGGCATCGAGAACCACATGATTAACTTCGTTATCGCCTGCAAGTAGTTTTTCAAAAACGTCCATCATAGAATTTGATGTACAAGTATTTTCTTTATCACTTTTTTTCATTAAAATCGACTTAAAGAAATATTTTGAAAATTTTGCTGTAAATAATCATTAATTGTATTGATGTTGTAATAATTCAATAAAGCGTTAGTAGCTGTATTATCAGATACAGATAACATTAGATCTAATAAATCACTAATCTTCCATGACTTAATGCTTAGTCTATTGATAATGCCGGCTCCTCCAACAATATCATTACTAGATAGGGTAAGAGTATTGGCGATTGTGCCAGGCTTTTTTCCTGAATATAAAGAGCAATCCCTAGTTTTATTAATGAGGCTGACTTAAAAATCACATTAGCGTTTGAATTTTCAAAGATCGTATGATTATTTTTACGAATAGTAATTGCTGTTTTCAAGGATTATTTTCTATTTGTTCTTGAATCTGGGTCAGTTGCATTGTCTTAGTCCTTTAGAATAATTTCATTATTTTTAATTTCTAAATACTTACTAAGATCAGGATCTTGTGTAGCCATAAAAATTGAATCGAGATCAATAAATTTAACATTTTTATTTGCAACAGCGAATGCAGCAGCTGCCGCAATACTTTCAACTGGCTCAATCATGCAACCAATCATAGTTTTAATACCACAAGCTTGGGCTAAATCATTAATTTTGATTGCCTCTGATAAGCCACCAGTTTTCATTAACTTAATGTTGATGTAGTCACAAGCGTGATGCTGGATTAAGTTAATGGCATCCTGATATGAAGCGACACTTTCGTCAGCCATAATTGGATAAGGCGAATTTTCACTTAATAAAGTTAAATCTGAGATTGCATCTTTAGAACAGGCTGTTCGATAAAATCAATGTTTAAATTATCCTGTGCCCAAGTTCGACTAGCTTTTAAAGTGTCTTTGTAATTCCAGGCTTGATTGCAATCAATACGTAAGGAAATGTCAGGACCAACAGCTTTACTAATTTTTTGAATGATTTTAATATCATGACTTACAGAATTGTTGCCTAACTTGATTTTGATTGCAGTAAAGCCATCTTTAACTAAGGCTTTGGCTTCAGAAACCATATGGTCATCTGAACCGATACTAATTGTATAGTCGGTTGTTAATTTGCCTTTTCACTACCAAGTAGGTTAACTAGAGATTCATTGTTTTCTTTAGCCTTTAATTGATGTAAGGCAATATCCATTGCCGCCTTTGCGGCAGAATTATGAACGATACAGGTTTGAAGTGTGGTTAAAATTTTGTTCCAATTTTTGAAGTTTTGGTTTATTAATGCAGGTTTAATAACTTGATTAACAATGTCTAGTGAGCTTTGTAATGTGTCACCGGTAACTTTCTCATTAGGAGTAGCTGTTCCAGTACCTGTTTGACCATCACTTAATTCAACAACGATTTTCAGTCCTTCAATTTCGGTGACTTTATGTAAGGCAGTAATAAACGGTCTCTTTAATGGAACTTTTTAATGGAACATGTAATATTTTTAATTTTTAAATTCATTAATTTATCACTCCCTTCTTTTGCTCTAATTGTTCGATCATCCATGTATAAGCTGGAACTATTGCCTTTTGCCAATAGTTCCATGCGTGGGCGCCAAATGAATCAGTTGTTAATTGAACGTGATTCTGGTTGCTTGAAACTTTTTGAGCAAAATATATTACATCCTTGATAGGAACAACGTCATCTGTTTTACTACTCTCAATATAAAAATTAACTTTATTTGAAATAGGTGATAAATAGGTAGTTGGATAGATTTTATTGTAGAAATTTTCTGACCAACTATTTTGTTCATCTTGAAATGTATGAATAGAATTGTGAATAAATTGAGGAATATGTTTAATATTCCAAACAGCGGGTGAAATTAAGAATGCTGCCGAAAATATTTGAGGATATTTTAAAACAAGTCTCGATGCACCATATCCGCCCATTGAAATGCCGCCGATACCAATGTTAGTTGAAATAGGGTACTGCTGAATTAAATAGGGTAATAAGTCCTGCATAATTGCCGTTTCCATTTTGAAACCATATAGAGAGTTGATGTAGAAACTATTAAAACCATCTATAAAAGCTACAATAATTTTCTTTTTGGCATTACGCATCAAGTTATCTAGAATACTTTTTGAGTCAATACGATTCGTATCTAAAAAATTAGTATGATTTCCATATAATCCGTGGAGCATTAAAAGCAAGGGATACTTTTGCTGGGAATTAACTTGATCTGGAAGATAGATATCATAATTCCAATCTAATTTTAAATGCGGAGAGTAAAGTGTGGAGGTTATTATGGTACTCATTTTAATTTGATGACAGCTTAAACTTAGTCCAAGGCTTGATAAAGTCTAATAAGAATAATTCATTTTTAGAAATTTCACCAACTTTATTTTTTCTTGACTCCATGTGTGGCTTTAATACAATTTGTAGCTCATTTTTATATATTCCAAAGCCATCATTTCCGATTAAAACATCTCCGCGTTTAAATTCTTGTTCATTATCATGGGCTGGGTTAGGGATGTCTTTATAAGTTACACGTGGCATTGTTGACCGAATAACGATACTATTCATGTCGCCCCTGCGGAAATGTTGTGGCTTTTCAACAATTGTCTTTTCAATGTCGTTTATCTTTGGAACATAGTTTACATGTAAAACTAATTGGTATGGATTAACCTCAGATAATAATTTTAGTTCTTCCTCAGATGCATAGGCGTTACCGATGATAACGTCGTCAATTAAAGCCAGTTGCCCACAGCTGCTTTGCTTGAACTTGTATTGGAAGATAACGATCTTCTTCAAGTGTTGGTAAGCCATCTGTGACATTCCAAGGTCCCATTTTTCCAACTTGGCTGGTAACAAATGCAGCTGTGTGAATATTGAATTTCTTGAAGCGTTTTGAACATTCTACAAAGAAATCATAAGGAAGAGCTGTGCCTTTTGTGGATAAAAATTATGACAACCGTAAATATATGGAGTATTTGCTTGGTAAGAAATAATGTTATTTAAGTAGTCCACATTATTACTCATATTTAATTCAATAATTAAATTATAGGGATTGTAAGACATTAAAGCTTCAGTTGCTCCATCAAATGCTTGATCTAGTCGTAAGCCAGTTGCACCAATATCATGGAAAAAGGATAGATCATGATAATCAATTTTTAAATCTTTAAAAATACGTGGTGAAACATCTAGAAACGTTTGGTATCCCAATCTGTTTCCCATTGAGATTATCTTTTGTATTTTTCTTTAGTTTCTTCGACGCTTCCTTGTACTTCGAGCATGCTCATAAAAATACGCTTAAAGCCATATTTATGTCCAAGCTCAAGGTACTGAACATTGTCATCGTAATTGCTATGGTCTGGATAGATTGACAGACCTAAATTTCTCATTGTCATATTTAACTACTTCCTTTACTAAATATAATTGACTGCTGCTGTATTACTTCTGTCAGAAACCATAATTTTTATAGTAGGGTAAGCATGTTTTACTTTTTTGATGAAATTTCTTTCTGAATAATAAGGTTATTGACTAAAACAGATCCTGATAAGGCAAGATTTAGAGAAATACTTTCTTGAGAATAACGTTTTATTAAATGAATAATTTCATCAGCTAATAAGTCGGCCTGATGCTGTAAGATCATAATTGCTTCATCATTTTGCCGATCAGCTTCTTGAGCAAGCTTTAATGAAAAAGCTGCTATTTCTGTACGATTAAGTTTGTAATATTGGCTAACTACATTTTTTTAAATTATCGGCCTTAAAGTATTCAAGAATAGCAGGTATTAAAGAAGAATTTTCTCCTCGATCCATTTTTTCTAATGCGGTGGCAACGGCTTCTTGGGAGATGCGATAGCCAGAACCAATATCATCTAATAAATATCCCCAACCGCCAGCACGTAAATATTTATTCTTTTGTCTTCCATATACAATTGATCCGGTACCGGCAATTGCTAAAAATCCGTCTTTTCCCTCAAGACCATTTATTAAAGCTAGTTTAGCGTCACTTGTAAAAATAATATTTTCAGTTAATGACTTAAAATAATCCTTTACTTTGTCTAAATAAGGCTGTGGATTATCGGCACTTTCTAGTCCTGCAATTCCAATCAAAATTAAGGTACAGGTATTTGATGATAATTTTTCTGAAATTTCAGTAATAACTTTAATTAGATTCTTAATGGTTTGCTGTGGATCAAGAAATATATTTCCTGGACCAGCAGTAGCAGTGGCAATTTCAATATTATCTTTATAAGCGGTAGCCGTTATATGGGTACCGCCACTATCAATTCCGATTACATAGCTCATGAGAAACCTCCTAAGCATTTTCAACTAATACTGTATGCGATTTCATAGTAACTTTTTTTATGTAACTATTCAATAAAACTTGAAAAAATATTTCATAAAATATCTAAAATGCATAATTTAAACATAATTAAGAAAAAATATTTCATTTTCTGAAAAATAGTGCTATATTAAAGCCAGAAGTGATAGCGTATTCATTTATGCGTTATATTAACTTTGGTTTCATATATCGGGAGGTATTAATATGGCTAAGTTTAATGCCGCAAAAATCACCTCTAAAATGTCGAAACTAGCGGGTAATCGCTATTTTGTGGCAATTAGAGATGGAATGGCAGTTATTATTCCCGTAGCTATTGTCGGTTCATTCTTTACAATTATTTCTCAATTTCCAATAGATAGTTGGAAAAAGTTTATTACTCCATATTTACCTGCATTACAAGTACCAGTTACTTTTTCTATTGGTATGATGGCCTTGTATTCATGCTATGCAATGGCAGCTGCTTTGGCTGAGCACTATCAATTAGATAGAAATTCTTCAGCCACTGTTGCAACGATGGCATTCTTTATATTGGCTGTAAGTCCAGGTACTTTAACTGCTAAAGCAGCTAAATTGTCTGGCATGTTAGCTGGAACAGTTCTTCCTTCAACTAACTTTGGTGCGCAGGGTTTGTTTACTGCAATGTTAGTTTCAATGATATCAGTTGAAATTATTCGTTGGTTTAAAAGAAAAATTTAGTTATTAAAATGCCAGATGGTGTTCCACCTGCAGTTTCTAATTCATTTGTTTCTTTAGTACCAGCTTCAGTAATTATTATTTTAGCTTGGGTAATTAAAGAAGTATTGCATTTTGACTTGAATGCAGGACTTTTAGCTTTATTGTCACCATTATCTAACTTTGGTAAAGATAACTTTATTTCATCAGTTATTCCACCATTCTTTAACTCACTATTTTGGTTATTTGGTATTCATGGTGCTATTACATCGACTCCAATTTATCCATACTGGTACAAGAACCTAGATGCAAATATGGCAGCAATTGCACATGGCGTGGGTGCTGCTAATGCTCCAAGATTTATGACTGAACAATTCTTCCAATGGTTTGTTTATATTGGTGGTTCAGGTACTATCTTAGGTCTATGTATTTTGTTAGCCTTTATGTCTAAGTCTTCATTTGGTAAGACTTTAGGTAAGGCAGTTATTATCCCAAGTATTTTCAACATTAATGAACCTATTATTTTTGGTTTTACCAATTGTTTTAAACCCATACTTTGCAATTCCATTTGTTGTAACACCTATGGTAACTGGTGCTTTGACATACTTTGCAATGGCTCTTCACTTAGTATCACGTACTATCGCTTTGGTTCCATGGACGTTACCAGGACCAATTAGAGCTTACATGGCAACTGGTTTTGATTGGCGTGCTGCTGTTTTATCTATTATTAACGTCATTATTTCTGTTGTTATTTACTATCCATTCTTTAAAGTTTGGGATAAGAAACAACTAGAAAAGGAAGCTAAAGACAGTGCAAGTAAATCTACTAACACAGAAGCTTCAAAAGGGTAATAATGTTGAAGCAATTAATTTAACTGATAATGATCTATCAGTTGAGCCTACTTCTTTAAAAACAACTATAAGCACAAAAATAATTGCTCTTTTGATACGCTAAGTAAGTTTAAGAGATTAGCAAAAGAAAATGTTTAGTGTTTAATTAGGAAGCCCACTATAGCTACAAAAGTTATAGTGGGCTTTAATTTTGGAGAAATATAAATGAGAAATACTAATGAAATATCTATGTTAATGAAACAAGCAATAAATGATTGTGCTACGCCGGGAATAAGCTATGCCTTAGAAGATATAAAAAATAAAACAATGGAAACAAGTTTTTTAGGGTACAAAACTTATGACAAAAAATACCGTTAAAAGATGACGATATTTATGACTTAGCATCGTTGACTAAAGTTGTAGGTGTAACAAGTCGTATACTTCAATTATTAGGGAAGAAAATTATTGATTTAGATGACAAAGTAAGTAAATATTTTCCAAAAATTAGTTATCCAGATATTACCGTTAAGAATCTTTTGCTTCATAATTCTGGATTAGCTGCTGATTTATGCAATGTATATTCATATGCGAATAAAGATGAGGTGATAGCTGCTATTTTTAAACAGAAGCTTGTTTATCCGACTGGAACAGATATGGTATATTCTGATCTTAATTTTATTTTACTAGGGATGATCATTGAAAAAAAGTAGATGAAGAGTCTCTTGATAAAAGCTTAAAAGACACATGTCTTTGAACCTTTAGAGATGAATAATACAGGATATTGTTTAAATGAAAATAAACGAAATTTTGTACCAACAGAAAAGACTGATAAAAGGACTGATTCAGGGAGAAGTGCATGATGAAACGGTTTATATGTTAAATGGTGTTTCAGGTAATGGGATTATTTTCTACAATTGGAGATCTAAAGAATTTCTGCATAATGTATCTTCAAAAGGAAAGTACAAAGGCAAAACAATAATCCCATCTGATATGATTGATACGCTATTTAACTATAACTTTATGGGTAGAACCTTAGGATGGCAAAGGTGGAATAAGATAGCAAGACTTTGTGGCATACAGGATTTACTGGAACATCAATTGCGCTTGATTTAGATCATTCTACTTTCTTTATTTGTTTAACTAATCGAGTAAACCCTACTAGAAAAAACCAAAAATGGATAAACGTGAGAAGATTAGCGGTAAGTCTGTTTTCAATAGTCCAGAGCAATTACCCTAATAATGCCATAGCATAAATAAAAAACTAGAGCTGTCATTTGTAAGCTCTAGTTTTTTTATTATTCATTTTCTACTGATGTAATAAAGTTGGTAATAGCATTAAAGTAATCTTTTGGTCATCAAAAATTGAAAAGTGGCTTCCATTAGGACATATATGAGCTGTACCATTAGGTAATCTATCGGCTAAAGCTTTAATATCAGCTGGATTCATGCTGTCATACTTTCCTCCTAATACAAGAGTAGGCATCGTAATTTTGGATAAACGATCCCGAATTGTCCAATTTTTACATGAACCAGTAATGTTAAATTCCGTTGGTCCTTGTAGGGTGACATAAACTTGCTCATTCATATGATCAAAAGTTCTTTGCACGGCATCGGGCCATGGAGATATTCTGCAAATGCAGCGGTGATATAATTTCATCAATAGTTCTTGATAATGTGGATCATCATAGTTGTGTCGTTCTTCTTGTTTTTTCATATATGAAACATCAGCAGGATCCATCGATTCACGGTACTTGTTAATATATTTTGCGTAATCTTGATATGAATCAACCATGTTTGAATCAATTAGGGCTTTCACATGTTTGCCGTATTTAGAAGCGGCATATTCTAAAAGCAAATAAACCACCAAATGATTGACCGTATAAATAAAACTGATCTAAATCCCATGCTTTACGGACTTCTTCTATTTCTTCTATAAAACGCGGAATTGTCCATAACTTTGGATCATTAGGTTGATCTGAGAAATATGATCCCAATTGATCATAGTAGATAATCTCTATATTGGGATGCATTTTAATGTAATTAGAAAAAGGCTCAAGATATTCATGATCCATGCCAGGACCGCCGTGCAGAAGCAAAATCTTAATAGGACCGTGTCCTTCTTTACGAGTCCATACATGATAACCATTTTTAAGAGTCACTATTTTACTTTCATTAGCCATCTTAAACACACTTTCTTTTGTATCTATACAACTATATTATAGTGTGTTTTGTAATGTAGATAGTAATGTAAAAAAATAAAGCAAAGAAAAAAGCCACAAGTAACTTTTTTGGCATAAGTTAATGTGACTTTTTAGTTTGTATTAATTTTGATGCTACCGATCTTTTAACGATTAGCCATGATCTTGATTTTACCATCAATAATTTTCTGCTTGGCTTTCTGAACTTTGATCCAGGTATGATAAGATAAATTACCTTGTACTAGAGAAATACCTTTGTTTTTAAGACCATAGTTTAAGTTCTTTCCACCAGGAAATTACCCTTAGCAGTTTGATTAGCAAGATCTTCAACAGCTACATCTGCGCTTTTGATTACAGAGGTAAGGGTAAAGTTAGAAGGTTGACCGCCTTTTTGCTTGGTAATTTCCAAGTTTGGTTTGATCTTCATCTGAACCAATAACCCAGACCTTTTGTCCTACGGGATTGGTTTGATTGACTTCTTTGGCAGCTTTAAAGACGCCTTGACCGCTTTTGCCCGCAGCTTGGAAGATTATATCAGCTTTCTGATTGTACATTTCCTGGGCAATATCATGCGCTTTATTAATATCTGAAAAATTACCTACAGTTTTGCTCATCACTTTAATATGCTTATGAAGCTTACGACTGCTGGCTGTAACTCCTTGAGTAAAAAAACCGGCTTTAAAGGAATCCATCTCTTTACTGTTTTGCCCTAAAATAAGTCCCACTGTGTGGCTTTTAGTGGTGTAGGCAGCTGCAACGCCTGCTAAATAAGCTCCTTCTTGATTTTTAAAGGAGATGCTAGCTAGGTTTTTAATCTTAGCAGCATGAGTATCAATAAGAACGAAGTTCTTTTTAGGATTACTCTTCGCGGCTTTAACAATATTAGGCTTAAGTGTATAACCAACGCCAATGATTGTTGAAAAATCATTATCTAGAACTTTGTTGATAGTTGCTTGATAATCTTGGGGATCTTTAGGAACGAAATAATTGTAGCCTTTATTTCCTTCAACAAGGTTATTCTTAGTACCGTAATTCTTAACGCCTTGCCAGGCAGATTGATTTAAAGAATTATCTTTAATTCCATTGGTATCTGAGATTAAAGCAATGTGATTGGCTAGCTTTTTATTTGTTTGCCCTTCATGAGTTGGTTTGCTGCAAGCACTTAGGCTCAAAAAAAACAGTACTTGCTATTAGTAGTAGAGAAAATTTTTTTATTTAGTTTCATTTAAAAACCTCGATTAAAAATCTATTCTAATTTTTAACGAGAAAAAGGCCATCCTACAAGTCAAAGTAGGGTGGCCTTTAAAAAATATTAAACTTATTTTTGAGCTTTTTAGCTTCAGCTTCGTATTCACGAACAATGTTGAAGTTAGAATCTTTAGAATCTACATAACCATAGTGTTGGTAGATGTTTTCAAGGATCTTCTTGCCTTTCTTAGTCTTGGCAATATCTTTGAATGCTTTTAGCAAGTTTCTTCTTAAATGACTTGGACATACCACTTCTAACTGAAACAGTATCGTTTGGAATGTACTTGGTAAAGTAGATTGGAACAACATCTTTCATTACGGCTGGTGCATCTTTTGCAGCAAGTGGGCGAGCATCTGAGAAGACAAAGGCAGCATCAGCGTCTCCGTTATAAACTGATAAAACAGCTTGATCGTGTCCCTTAACTTGAACTAACTTACAATCCTTTGGTACGTTTAAGCCCTTCTTGTGAAGTTCGGCGATTGGAAGAACGTAACCAGAAGTAGAGGTTGGGTCTTGAACGGCAATCGTCTTACCTTTAAGATCTTTCCAAGATTTAATCTTAGAACCTTTTTAACAACGATCATTGAACGGTAGCTGTCCATTAATTTATGATTTTGCTTACCACTTGGTTCATCGTAGCCATAGCGTTGTGCTTGAAGTAAAACGTCAGCTACACCACGCTTGTGAGCTAAAACATAAGCATCAGGTGGTAAGAAACCAACATCAACTTTCTTAGATGCCATTGCTTCAACCAAAGCGGAATTATCAGTTGAAACAGTTACGTGAACGGGCATGTGTAATTGCTTTTCAAGTAAACCTTGTAATGGTTTAGCCTTAGCTTCAAGTTTAGAAGCTTGGACACTAGGAACGAATTGAACGTTTAACTCCTTAGGAGTATAACCATCGCTTGATTTAGAAGCAGATTTACTGTTCGAGCAAGCTGCACTTGTTGCAGCAAGTAAAACCATAGCGGCGCCAATCAAAAATTTCTTTATCTTCATTTTTTCCTCCAGAACTATTTAATGAAGTTGACGATTTAAAGATAGCAGACTATTAATCGTAATTCAAGGCAAAATATGAATAATTATAAACATTATTCTTTATAATGTACGGATATATACGTATTTTATATATGCAAAAAGCTATATATAATGCGCGTTTGACGCAGAATTTAAAATATGAAAAATTTCAAAATAAAAATCTTATTTTTATACTACAACATCTTGTATATGATTTTTACTTTGATACAATAAATAGTGCTTCAATTTTGAAATTACTGGAGGATTTTGATGAATTTATATAAAAAGATTGCTTTAGGTTTAGTTGCAGGGTTGGCATTAATTGCTACTGGATGTTCAAAAGGAAATAAAGAAGATAGTTCAGCAGCAAATATTCCAACTAAAATTACCAAGAAAACTACGGTAACCTTTTGGCATGGAATGAATGGTGGTCAGCGTGCAGAATTAGAAAAATTAACTGCAGAATTTGAAAAGAAAAATCCTAATATTAAAATCAAACTTGAAAATCAAGGTTCTTATATTGATTTACAAGCTAAGGTAAATTCAACATTACAATCACCAAATAATTTACCAACAATTACGCAAGCATATCCTGGTTGGCTCTATAATGCTGTTAAGAGTAATATGTTGGTTGATCTTTCCCCATACATTAATAACAGTAAGCTCGGTTGGGGAAGTGCTGCTAAGTCAAATATTAGAACTGAATTATTGGATGGAGCTAAAATTCAAGGAAAACAATACGGTATTCCATTTAATAAATCTATTGAAGTTTTAACCTATAACAAGTCCATGTTTGAAAAATATGGTATTAAAAAAGTTCCTACAACTATGAAGGAATTAGCACAAGTTTCAGAAACCATTTATAAGAAGAGTAACCATCAAGTTGTTGGTGCAGGCTTTGATTCTTTAGCTAATTACTATACCTTGGGTATGAAAATGAAGGAATTAATTTAACTGATAAAGTTAACTTTACTGGCAAAGATTCCAAGAAAGTTATTGATTACTATGCTCAAGGTATGAAGAAGGGCTACTTTACAACTGCTGGTTCAGCACACTATTTATCAGGTCCATTTGCTAATGAAAAGGTAGCAATGTATATTGGAACATCAGCAGGTGAAGGCTACGTTAAAAAGGCAGTTGGTGATAAGTTTACTTATGATGTAGCTGCACGCCCTGGTAAATATACTATGCAGCAAGGTACTGATATTTACATGTTTAAAAAAGCAACAGCAATGCAAAGAACTGCCGCATTTAAATATATGCAATTTTAACTTCTAAATCTACTCAACTTAAATGGGCAAATGCAACTGGCTATATTCCAGTTAATAATTCTGTTGTGAAATCTAAAGAATACAAAGAAAACACCAAGACTAAGCTTCCAGCTAAGTTAGAAGGGGCTATGAAACACTTGTACAGTATTCCAGTAGCTAAGAACTCAAACGCTGCCTACAGTCAATTAGATCCAATTATGGCTAAGATTTTGTATGCAGCTAAGAATGGTCAAAATGTTGATAATCAAATTAAAGCAGGTAAAGCAAAATTTGATGCAGCGTGGAAGCAATAAAAATAATTTGAATAAAATAAGGTCGAAACTTCGTACTAAGATGAAGTTTCGACCTTTTTGATTATTACCAAATTGAACCTAAGAACCAAAAAATGACATCTATAAATGGAATATATGAGCAAATAAAATACTGATAAAATACATGGAAAAAAATCATGATGTTCAACATTATTAAACAGATATTTTGATTATTTTTATCGCCATAGGCTCCAAAAGATTTATCAAAATAATATTTTTCATTTTTCTTATGTAATAGTGTCTGTATTAGAGCTACTATATTGGTGATAATTATTGAAAGCACAATAATACTAATAATTACTATCCATATTCCCGTCATATACTATCTCTTTTTTTTGATAATTTTATATATTCCACTAGCAGTTTGTAGAACCAATGATGTTGCAGCTCCGTTAGCGCACCCTAATATGGGATTCCCGAAATATATTCCCATTACTGCACCTTTACCACATGATCCTGCAACACTACCCCAATTTACGTTGTTTCCACCATATATCCGGCTTAGTTCATTTTTAGAAACTTTTTCGATCATTATCTTCCACCTCCAGCTAACCAGCCCACACATTGTACTGATCCGCCAATTGCACCAGCACTTGCACCGATTAGTGCACCTGCTCCTACAGAAACTGGCTGACCAAAAAGGATCCAGCCCGTGCACCTCTCCATGCACCAATAGCTATATTAGTACCAATTGTTCCTCCGCACTTTGCAACTGACCAATTTTTTTTCCACCAACGACGGTTTGTAGTTGACACTCGTTTAATACTTTCATGTTTGTTTATATCCTTTTCTTTATATTTTTTATAGTTTACTAAAAAATAAATCTTAAGAGGAAAAGTGACTAATTTAGCTTAAAATATAACTAAAAAGGGTCGAAACTTCATACTAAGATGAAGTTTCGACCTTTTTTAATTATCTAATTCTAAGATTTAAAATCAAACCGATAAAGAAACCAACCGCTTCAGTAATAAACAATACTTGCGTATTTTGAACAACTTTAGGAAATGATTTTGGCTTCGTCTGAATTTTCCAAAGAAAGCGCATGTTCTTATAGATGGTTGGAATGCAAATTAAAATTAAAGCTACACTCCAAGGAAGGACACCAATCCAAATTGCCCAACCTGTTAAAAAAGAAACCAAGTAAATAATTGAATACAAATAAATATAATCCGCCTTTGATTCCAATGTATGAAACTAGTGTGTGGCGACCATTTGCAATATCGGCGTCATGATCACATAAATTGTTACCTAGCATTAAAAGTAAAGTTACAAATTTCAGGTATTCCAGCAGCCAGAATAATTGGATAAATAAAGTTCCAATTAAAAGAGACCTTAGAACAAACATTGATGTAAACCATTACCAAGAAAATACCAAAGCCCATTGCAAAACAAGCTGCAATCTCTCCAAACGGTCCAGCAGAAATTGTGTGTGAACCCGTTGAATAAGAAATAGCAATAGCATAACAAATAATTCCAACAATCCAAATATAGATATTAGTTTGAAGTCCAATCAGAATAGCGCAAACAGCTGAAACGATGAATAATACCCAAACAAAAGCTAAAACGTGTTTAGGATTAAGGTGATACTTACCAATGGGATTCTTCTTATGATCGCCAGTTTTGGCAGCTTTTTCACGTTTATAATCCCAATAGCCATCATTCACGTTCATAAAAATTTGTAGAACAATCAGTGGCAATACACATTTCAATTGTAGGAAAAATTCTGAAAAACTGAAAATTATATTCTGTATACATCATCCCTAATAATACGGGAATAATTGAATTAAATAGGGTACGTGGTTCAATTAATTCATAGTAGCCTTGCTTAGCTTCAGCAGACATAGTAAACTTCTTTCTATTTTTTAGATTAGTCCTTGATCCATTAAATAAAGTTGGTGGAAATGTTCATTATGTTTAAAGAGATCATGTGGATTTCCTTGCATTGTGACTTTGCCATCTTTAAAGAAGAGAACTTCGTTCATATATTTTACACCTTGTAGATGGTGCGTTACCCAAACTACTGTCTTATTTTTTTAAAACTTCAAACACTAAATTTAAAAGTTTTTGTTCTGTAAGAGGATCTAAACCAACAGTGGGCTCGTCTAAGAGGACGATTGGTGTGTCTTGTAAAAGTACACGTGCTAATGCTAAACGCTCTTTCTGACCACCTGAAAAACGCGCCCAGCTTCAGCTACTTCTGTGTCTAACTTCTTAGGAAGTGAATTAACAAAATCAGCTAGCTGGACCTTTTCTAAAATTTCCATCATTTGATCTGTAGTAGCATCTGAGTTAGCCATTTTGAGATTTTCATAAATAGTTGTATTAAACAAAAATGGTTCTTGATTTAGAACAGAGAATAACTTTGAGCGTTCCCTTTGAAGTTTAAGAACGTTTAAATGATCGAGTGTCACAGTCCCTTGGTTAGGTTTTTAAATCACCTAAGATTAATTGCAAAATAGTACTTTTACCAGCACCTGATGGGCCGATTAAAGCAGCTTTTTGTCCTCTTTTTAGAGTAAGAGAGAAATTTTGAATAATTGGATAGTCTTCTTTAGGATAAGTGAATGAAATATCCGATACTCTTAAAGTACCTGCAAAAGCAGGATCGAGATATTGCTGAGCAGGCAAACGATTCTCTGGTACCTTTAATTCATTTAAGTGTTTTACAGAATCGCTATATGTATGCCATTCTTCAATTCCTTGACCAACTGGAATAAAGGCATCTGATAAAGGAAAGAGAGCTAAGACAACTGCTCCAACATAGTTTGCTGCTTCTTGATTATTGGTAAGAGTTTGGTTCGTGAAATAAAGAAGCGCAACTGCCATCAAGCCAAAGATGAACTCAAGACCGAAGTCTCTAGCCCAATCAAACTTTCCAGACTTCTTTTTCATGTTGGCCTAAAGATTTTAAAGTCTCTTTAGTTTGATTAAAAAAGGCATCCTGTCTACCAGAAATTTTCCAGTCCCCAGCTCCTAAAACTTGGTCAGTAAATTCAGTGTAAAGTTGTGCTTTTCTTCTTTCTCTCTTTAGTGCGAACAGCAGCTTGTTTTAAGAGGGAGAAGAAGGGAACCAATACTAATTCCGCAACTAATAAAATTGCGATTGCTCCAGCTAAAGGCCAGGAGAAGAGCCCCAGCAAAATTACTACAAAGAAACCAACTAAGTAACTCAAGATTGCAGGGAAAATAGTTCTTAGATAAAGATTTTGCAAGTGACCAATGTCATCAGTTAAAAGCGATAAAATACTTCCTGTTTGAAAGCTTGAACCAACAGCTGAAGTATTTCTTTCGGCAATGTAAAACAGTCTTCGTCTTAAAGAACTAGTAACACGTAAAATCCAGTTGTGGGATACTAAACGTTCTAAATATCTAAATAAAGGACGACCAATACCAACAGCCCGCATTAAAACTATTGGTACATAAATCATTAGAATGTTTTCTGGGCGTGTAGCGGCTTTATCGATGGTATAGCCAGCATAAAACATAAGGGCACCACCGCAAAAGAACATGATTACGCCTAGAAAAATTGCTAAGAGAAAGTTCCATTTATATTGGGCTAGGTATGGTTTAATCCAGTGATCATTTTTCCAAGAAAATTTTTTATTCATCATAGTTGGTCTTCTTTCAGTGGCTTAGTGAGTTTCTTAAAGGCAGTTCCATTTTTTGCTAAATCTGCAGGAGTACCTTGTTCGACGATTTCTCCATTTTCAATAACTAAGCACCAATCCATGTCATTTAACCAATGCAGACGGTGAGTTGTAAAGAAAACTAGGTGATTTTCCATTAGTTTTTTCATTGGTTGCTTTAATTCGTATTCAGTTTCAATATCAAGGTGAGCAGTTGGTTCATCGAAGAATAAAATCTTGCGGTCTTTTGCTAAAAATGCGCGTGCCAAGGCAATTCGCTGTTTTGACCACCAGAAATGCCACGTCCATTTTCGCCAATTTTAGTATTCAAACCATCTTTTAAGCTGGCCACGAAGTTGTCTAAGTCAGTTGCCTTTAAAGCTGCATCAATCTCTTCCTGGCTGGCATTTGGGTTATAGAAAGTTAGATTGTCTTTGATACTAGTAGCGAACATGTAAGGATCTTGCGGAATATAAGTAATTTGATTTTGCCAATTCTTTTGATTGAGTTGAGTAAGAGTTTGTCCATTGATAGTGAAGTTATCGTCTTTAAGGTGCGGGGGTAAGGAAACCAGCTAGGATTCGCATTAAAGTTGTCTTGCCAGCTCCAGTTGGCCCAATAATGCCGACTTTTTGAAAACCAGTAAGGTTCAAATTGATATTACGTAATTCATCAGCGGTATGTTGGCTTGTTTTATGCATCGTTTTCTTTTTTACGACGCCGCTCATTTTAGCATTTTTATTAACAGTGAACTTACTTTGATCAACATGACTGTAGTTAAAAGAAAGATTCTTAGCTACTAAAGTGCTATCGTTGTTCCACGTGAAACTGGATAACTGATCCTCTTGCGGTGTAGTAGGAAAAGCTAAAATATCAAAAATTTGTCCAAGCGCGTTTTTACCGTTTAATGTTGCATGAAAGTCATTACCAAAATCACGAATAGGTAAAAATATTCGGGTGATAAGATCAAAATAACTAGCGAAGGATAGAGAACCAAATTGCCGTTGATTAAGCCAATTCCAAGAAACATGGCAATCATCGCAATTGACAAAGTTGTAAAGAAATCAAGTGTAAAAGTAGACAAGATAGCCACTCTTAAAACTCCCATTGTTTTTTTTACGATAGTTTTCGCTGTTCTTGTAAACAATATTGCCATATCTTCTAGCAAGTCCTAAAACTTTTAAAGTACTTAAGCCACGCAAGGCGTCGACAAAATGATTTTGCAACTTAACATAGCCTGCGTATTGCTTACTAGCTTTACTTTGTGCTGCTGTCCCTAAAATAATCATAAATAAGATTAGTAGAGGAAAGACTAGCAATAAAATCCAGCCAGATAGGGCATTTAAGGTAAAGATATAGATCAAAATAACCCAAGGAACAATTGCAAGTGCAATTAATTTTGGAAAAATCAAAGATAGATAGTTAGAAATCTCATCCATTCCATCTAGTAAAGTAGAAACTAAGTTACCAGTTCCAATTCTTGATACTAGTGCAATTCCGCCATCATAGGTTTTATTAAGTAGTTGCTGGCGCAAAAGTGTAGTTGTTTGATTTGCATAACGGTTCATGTACCATTTTTGAAACCAGTTGATACCTTGCCGTAATAAATAGAAGATCAAAAAAAAGTAACACATCTTGTGCTATTTCAGTAAAAGGTTGCTGTTTCCAAGAGCCAACAATTGCTCGGGCAAGAAAAATACCTTGTCCTAAAATAGCAAATGCTTGCAAGAACATTAGTCCTGCAAGCATTGCGAGCATGATTTTGGCTTTTGGTAATTTGAAAAGTCGTTTATCAATCATTTTTTATTCCTGTTCTAGATTAAGCGTTTTGATTTACCTTAATCCGCCGTCTAAAGACTACATATGACCAGATGATGTAAACCAAGGCAATTGGCAAGAGAATAAGAGCCACAATTGTCATTACCTCAAGTGTCAATTTAGAGTTAGCAGCAGTCTTAATCAAGAGTGAGTGTGCTGAATCAGTTGCGATTAAAACGCGTGGGAAAAGTCCATTGAACAAGAGTCCAACGACAGCCACTAAAGTTAAACCACTTGTTACAAAAGCTGCTACCTGTTTGTTCTTAATCAAAGAAATATCTGACCAAGCAGTTAGGGCAACAATAATTAAAGTAATGATTGTTGAAGAAACTGGTCTTAGCTTAAAGAAATCAGTTTGGAAGAAGACTAGCAAGGCAAAGACAACTTCACCTAAGTAGGCTATAAGGTAAAGCTTTTCATTTAAACTAGCAGCTCGCTCGCTCAATTCTGGATCATCAATTCGTAGTCTTAAGAAGTTAATTCCATGAATTAAGCAAAGAAGTACGCCAGCGACACCAGCAACAATTGATAGTGGGTTAACAATATTCCAGAAACTTAAGCTCATATTTCCTTGAGCATCAATTGGCACACCTTGAACCAAGCTACCAAACATCATTGTTAGGAAAAATGGTGCTAATAAGCTGCCCCAAAATAGAGCGCCAGTCCAAATTCTAAAACCATGTTCAGTTTCTGCATGAGCAGAGAATTCAAATGACACACCTCTGATGATTAGAGCAAATAAAGTAAAGAATAGCAAAATGTAATAGCCACTAAATAGACTTGCGTACCAGTCAGAAAATGAAGCAAACATAGCACCACCAGCAGTGATTAACCATACTTCATTTCCATCCCAGTGAGGTCCGATGGTTTCCATCATGAGATGCTTTTCTTGATCATTTCTTGCTAAAAACTTAGTTGCCATTCCTACACCATAATCAAAACCTTCAGTGAAGTAGAAGATCATGAATAAGAGGCCGATTAATAAGAACCAAAGCAACTGTAAAAAATCAATTCCGTCGATCATTAGTATGCACCCCTTTCAAGTGCACCAGCTACACCCATGTCAAGTTGACGTTTGCAGTAATAGATCATTACTCCGCCAAGAGTTGAGAAGATTAGGAAGTACATAATATTCGTGAACCAAAGCTCGCCGGTTGTTGTACTTGCAGAAATTGAGTCTGCAATTGTGAAGAGTCCATAAACAGTCCATGGGAAACGACCAAGTTCTGTAATGAACCAACCACAAGTATTCGCAACAAATGGAAGGAAGGTAGAAATACCTAAAATCCATAAGAACCAACGCTTATTTTCAATTGTGTTCTTCTTTGGACGAGTCCAAATTAAACCTAGGATTGAAAGTAATGCGAATAAGGCACCAAAGCCTGCCATAATTCTGAAGCTGTAGAACAAGGTCTTAACAGGAACATAATAGCTCATGTCCTTGCCAAATTTCTTGTCATATTTAGCATGTAATTCCTTATTAATTTGGTTCATTCCTTTAATAGAACCGCTAGTCTTATGGTAAGTAAGAATAGTTAAAACATCAGGAATAGAAATTGCACCTTCATTTTTATGTTCTTTAGTATTTAAGTTAGCTACGATATCCCAAGGTGCATGATCACCAGTAGTTTCGTAAACACCTTCAGTTGCAGCAAACTTCATTGGTTGTTCATGAATTTCAACTTGAGTTTGGTAGTCACCAGCACCAATTTCAGCAATTGAGGCAAATAAAGCAATCCACAAGGCAACACGCATTGACTTCTTGTGGAAGTTGACATCGCGTTTTCTAAGTAAACCAAAGGCAGCCATACCAATTACTACAAATGAGGCAGTAACGATCGCACCGATTACTACGTGTGGAAAACTAGCCCAAAGTTGTTCGTTTGCAATTAAAGCCCAGAAACTAGCCATCTGTGCTTTACCATTTTTAATGACATAACCAACAGGGTGCTGCATAAAGGCATTAGCCGTTAAAATCCAAATTGCACTTAACATAGAACCAATAAAGGAAATCCAAACTAAAGCACAGTGAAGACCTGGCTTAAACTTATCCCAAGTAAACATCCATAAGCCAATGAAAGTAGATTCCATAAAGAAAGCAAGTAAGGCTTCAATAGCTAATGGAGCACCAAAATATCTCCCATAAAACGAGAGTAGTCAGACCAGTTCATTCCAAACTGGAATTCCTGAATAATACCTGTAACTACCCCGACAGCAAAGCTCAAGAGATAAATTTTTCCCCAGAACTGAGCCATCTTTTTATATACTTCGTCCTTTTTAACGACATAGAGTGTTTCCATGATTGATACAATGAATCCCATCCCGATAGAGAAGGGAACAAAGAAGAAGTGGAATACTGTAGTCATTGCGAATTGGAAGCGGGCAAGATCTAACATTGTTACACCCGATAACATTTTCATTCACCTATTTCTATATCCACATATATAACATCTGTTACCTTAAGCATATACTTTCTTGATGACGTTTTCAATAATATATAAGAATAAGTTTATAAATTTTAGCTTGCTTAAAAATAGAATAAAAAAACAGGGCTTCAAAGTTGAAGTCCTGTTTTTTATTCACTCTTAATGCAATTGCGGCATCTTTCTTAGCTGCCATTCTAGCAGGAATGTGTCCACCAAGCATAGTTAAAATAGTACTGATAATTACTAAGATTAAAGCTTGCGTTGGATCAAGCTGAGCCACGTTGCTCATATTAGTAATTGCGTATAAAACAGCATTAATTGGGAAGGTACATAGGTAAGCAATGAAAATACCTAAAATACCAGAAAAGAGTCCTAAAATAAATGTTTCTGCATCAAAGACACGAGTAATGTCGCGCTTTCTAGCTCCAAGAGCCTTTAACACACCGATTTCCTTAGTTCGTTCTAAGACAGAAGTGTAGGTTAAAATACCGATCATAATCATAGAGGTTACTAATGAAATTCCAGCAAAGGCAACTAAAACATCGGTGATACCATCAAGCAAACCACCAGTTAATTTAGTTACTGTACCTGACATATCAGTATAAATAATCTGGTTCTTTTTTCGCCTTTCCTTTATTGATTTGTCTAAGTAATCAAGTACTTTATCTTTTGACTTAAAGGAATTTGGATAAATAAGAATACCGCTAGGGATGCTAGAGCCACCTAGAGAAGCAATGAATTGCTCTTTTTGATTTTTGTTCATTGGCTGATTAGTCATGACGTTAGTTGAGCTATTTTTTGAGCTTTAACAATGTTTGAATTTTCATTTTGTTTAATGATTTCTTGCGTCAAACCATCGCTGTAAGCAATTCCGTTATCTAAAAGAGCCATTTGACTATTATTTTTACCGCGAATGACAGCAGTTAACTTTAGAGTTAAATTGCTTGAATCATACATTGACTTAGAAGCTTTTTGCGGAACAAAGTTGCCAGTAGGTAGTTCTTGGTAGTAATCGTTATTATTGATCACTTTAAAAGTTCGACCAACAATTTTATTAAGTTCTAACTTTTGACCATCTTTAATTGAAATACCTAAATTCTTAAGTGCGTTAATGTTGGCTTGATTTTTATTATTTAAAACGAGAACTACATCATTGTTTGACTTAGGCCATGATCCAGCAAGGATTTGGTAATTATCTTTTAAAAATGTTCCTTGCTTTGAATCGAGTGTTTTTGGAAAGACGCTGGTATTAATCCCAACGCTGTTCATTCCCTGTAGCTGTGCACTTGCAATAGCTGAACCGGAATTATTAACATTAGAAAACTCTACGTGTTTAATTTTTCCATTATCATTAGTTAAAAGATTAAGCTGAGTGCCACGGATGAAGGAAATATTGTTAGCATAATCAGGATCAATCTTTTTGACGTAATTAATGTAAGACTGGGTGATTTTGTTTTCGTGCGTATTCTTTTTCATTGTCAGGCTTAGACGCAACTAAATAGCCCTTATTTTTGACGTTTTTATCTGATTCGTTTCGACTTGTAGCAGCATTCATATCGGTTGCTGTTTGTGAAATAGAAATCGGAAACTTGGCTAACGTTTTGCTCTGTGTGTCGTTAATTTGCTTTTTGAAAACCATGAGACAAGGCTAAGACAATTGCAATTCCAATGATTCCGATACTGGAAGCAAAGGCAGTTAAAAAGGTCCTGCCTTTTTAGTCATAATGTTAGTAAAACTTAACTTTAGTGCATTCCAGTAAGACATCTTCGTTTTTTTGAGTTTAAAGGTGTCTGCTACTTTTTTTCTTTGGTTCAAAAGGATTTGAATCGCTGAGAATTTTACCATCTTGAAAATGAACAATTCGGCTAGCATATTCTTCGGCTAATTCTGGGTTGTGAGTTACCATGATGACTAACTTATCATGGCTCAATTCTTTAATTAACTTCATGATACTTTCGCTAGTCTTAGTATCTAAAGCACCAGTTGGTTCGTCACACAAAAGAATATCCGGATCATTAGCTATTGCCCGGGCAATAGCGACACGTTGCATTTGTCCACCCGATAATTGGTTAGGACGCTTTTTAAATGATCGCCAAGGCCAACACGCTTTAAAGCAGCAACCGCTTTTTCATGGCGTTCATTGCTACTTACGCCAGAAAGCGTCATCCCAAGTTCAACATTTTCAATGATTGAAAGATGAGAAATTAAATTGTAGCTTTGAAAGATAAAGCCAACAGAATTGTTACGGTAAGCATCCCAGTCAGTTTGAGAAAAGTTCTTGGTAGACTTACCGTTAATGATGATGTCACCAGAATCGTAATGGTCTAAGCCACCGATTACGTTTAAAAGTGTTGTTTTTCCAGAGCCACTTGGACCTAGAATGGCTACAAATTCGCTGTTACGAAAGTTGATTGTAACGTCATTAAGAGCATGTGTAACAGTGTCTCCGACATGATATGTCTTTTTTAAATGTAAAAGCTGTAGCATGTTTATTCCCTTCTAAGCAATTATGTATTTGCTCAACCTAATAGAGCGAATATTGCTTGAATTATAAATAAATTGCAATTAACCCAATAATAACAAAGTGGCGCTTCTTATGCATGATAAAGACACCAGCGAATTCACGGATAGTAGCATGGCAAGAAATAAAATCTAGTTGTTGCGCCGATACCGTTAGCCTTTAAATGCGCCATTTTCGCATACAATCCGGCTCTAAAAGATGATAGTTATTAGTAAAAAAATTTTACCTTGAACTTTTCATTGCCATAATCTTTGATAGCAACAGCTTTAGAGTAGACCATATTTTGATAAGTATTGGTTGATTTGTCTTCAAGTAAGATTAAATCAGGGTCATAACCGCGTTTAACTGCATAATCTTTCATTGCTTCTGCTTCTGACAAATCTTCGTCTTTACCTTGTCCACCAGACATGATCAATTTAGGGCGCTTGTGGCCTTTATCATATTGTTTATTAGAAAAGGCAATTGCACGGTCAATTCTTGAGCCAAGAAGTCGTGAAACTTTTTACCATTAATAAGACCTGCGCCTAAAACGATTAAGTAGTCTTGTTTGTAGCGTCGCGGAACAATCTGATATAAGACTAGGTTAAGTAAGAAATTGTACATTACAAACAATAAATAAAAAGCAATTAAAGCTGCGCCGGCAACTAAAGAGTGAAGCCAGCTTGGTAGCTTATGAAAGACGCCTAAACGATATAACGTCCATAATCCTACTAAGAACAATCCAATGATGAGAGTTAAAAGGTTTGGAAGCGAGTGACTTTCATATTTCCAGACAAAATAAGCATTCCATAGAAAGAAAATCCATGAGAATGTAACTAGGAAAAAAATCCCAAACAAGAAAGCCAAGGCTATAAATGAAAATGAAGAGGTGAAGATAACATTATGCTGTGAAAAGATCAATATTGCTGCCCAAGTCAAAAATGTAAGCCCAAATGCTGTAAAGATTAATCCATTAATTAAGCGACGCGGCTCAATTAGCCAGGAAAATAAAAATAGTAATAAAAACATAAACATCAATAAAGTAGTAATTGTTACTCTATGATGCATGGTAAAATTAAGAAATTGATGTAAAGATTGCATGAGTTGTGATTGCATGATTAAATGTCCTTATGTCTTTTGATAAATAATTATAAAGAAAAAAAAAAGTAGGTAATTTCAATTAGGGGAAGTGTTCGAATGAAGACTTTTTACGCTTTTAGGTAATTTAGCAGTAATTATTATTGCCTTTGTGTTTTATACAGTTTTGCAATTAGGATACGCACAAAAAAAGGTGAACTTATTATTTGCAATTATTCTAGCCGTTTTAACGGTAGCGGTGATTTACTGGATGTATTGGATTTATAAAAAGAGAGCTTAAGCAGGAAAATGATTGGTTCTTTAATGCTAAACCGCACTGGGATGTGAAGAGAATTATTATCGCAGTAGCTGCCTTTTTTGCTCTGGTAATTTTTCAAGTAGCTTATATTAGATTGATTGGCGGAAATACTGTTTCTCAGAACCAAGCAGAACTTGACGAGGTTAGGAAAGTAGCATCGCCGATGTTTAATATTTTGCTTGTTGTAGTAGCTCCAATTTGTGAAGAATTCATTTTTAGAGCGCTATTCTTTAATACTTTCTTCCCAGCAGATAACAACCTTAATAAGTGGGTTGGCGTTGTAGCAAGTGGTTTTGTTTTTGCTTATGGTCATGATCCAATGTTTAGTAAATTTATTTATCTCTACTGGGTAATGGGAATGATCCTTGCATGGACATATGTGGAAACAAAGGATATTAGATATTCGATCTTAACGCATATGCTAAATAATATCCTCTCAATTTTATAGTAAAAGAAAAGGAGCACTAATGCTCCTTTTATTATGTCTTAATTGTTCTAAGACAACTTCTGCAATTTCATTATTAGTCCACATCCAAGCAATATGGCCTAGTGCTTCTGAGACATGTTCTTCTAGTGGCTGGTCTTTAGGAGAGGGAACAGTCTTCATTAATGGCATGATTACTAAGTGAAAAGCAATCCAAACTGCTAAACCAAATGGAACTCCTTGATCAACAGTTAGCCACTTAACCTTCTTTTCGAGCAAGGCAGCATAGGTTGTTGCAAAGGAAATAGAAAATCCAAAGTGAACTAGATAGCTTACCCATGGTAATTTTCACCAGAATAAGTGTAAGTTGCGTGAGTTAATTTAGCGGGTACACCCATTTGTTCAAGTAATTTTTGTGGTGGATTGGTTTTATTTTCTCTGGTGTTCTTGGAGGAGAATATTTTCCCAGCCTAACTTAACTAATCCAGAAATAACACCAGCAGCAGTACCTGCAATTAATACATTTTTCCAACTAAATTTTGACATTATCTTCACGTCCTTTGTAGGTCCTTTGTTCTTATTGTAACAAATTCAGTCCTTAGGGGATGATTTAAGGTCTTCCTTTGCATGAACATTTTTTTAGCAGCCATCTTGTTTAAGTAGATCCAAATTTGTGAACGATATTTTCTTAAAATATATAACAGGACTAAATAAACAATGATGCATAAACTGATCCAGAGCGGATTTTGTGAAATAAAGGCGGCAAAGACTAAAGCGTTAAGAGGCCGAGCCATCAAATTAAAACTAGTTACTAAGACAATTCCGGCTGGGATAGCAGCGCCATACTGAGAAATAGCACCCGTATAAATTGAACCAAGCCAACTAGCAGCATATAAACCTAAGCTAAACCAGATAACGCCGTTTGCAATAACTTTTAAGATATTGCCGTCAGTAATAGCAACAATTGATTCAACCATAAACGGTAGTGAGATTAAATCAACTACAGGAAGCGTTTTGTTTCCAGGTAAAAGAAAAGCAATAACAACCATGATTGGGATTAAGATTATGCCAGAAATAATCGTAGCTGATTCACCATATCCTACACCGTCATCAACTGCTAAGAACCAGCGCTTTTTATCATGAACTGGATCTACTTCTGGCTGCTGATTAGCATTTTGCTTTCTTGTTTGATCAATCTGCTTGGCTAGCGGAGTAAAAGCTTTACTGAAGACATTAGTAACTAAAGGAAAGATGGTCATCACAGCTGATAATTGAATGGCAAATTGGAAAATTTGCCCCAAGCTTTGATGGTAGCTAAATCTTTAAGATTGCCTAAGATACCAATTACTATTCCTAGGATAGCTCTAATGTGGTTGGCTCACCGAAGACGCCAAATTTGTTTTTAAAGGCTGCTGGGGTTAGATTTGCCTTATTGAAGCCAAGCATATTCCAAAGCGGATCAAGCAGAATAGCTGGAACTGTTTGGACGATATTTTGAGCAGCACAAACAGTAGTATTTTCAATCTTGTAGTATCTTGACCAACGGTCCGCTTGGATTTCAGCTAACAATAAGGTATAAAGCAGCATGAAAAAGGATAATCCAGGGAGATCCACCAATTATGAGTTACATAAAAAGCTAATGTACCCCAAATCATGAAACCAAAATTGTTCCAAAGATTTGAGGGCATAAAAACTTTAGTAACGCCAACAGCAAACAAAATAAATTCTGCAATTAGTCCAAAGACAAAAAAGGTTAAACCAACTGGAGATCCAAAACTTGCAAGAGAACCAGCCTGCCAGCCAATATCGACAATAGGCAATTTAATTCCAGTATTATCAACCATTTGCCGGACAATCTTTGTCACTACAGGAGTAAACTCATTAATGATCCAAGAAAATCCAGTTAAAGCCAACTCCTGCATAGAGTGCGCACATCATTGCTTTTTAGGTTTTACTTTTAAAAAATAAGGCAATGATAAAGATCATAACAGGAACAATCACTGTGGCACCGAAGGCATTAAAAAAAGTATGAATATTGTTTAGCATTAGTTTGCCTCTTTTCTTTCCATCTCAAGCATCCAATCTTAGTATAGAAAAGAAGAAAAAAAGAAGGCTAATAATTAGAATTATGTATATCAGTGTGCTAGTAAGTTTAAATTATTTTATTTTTGAAAAGATGACTTATGCTTTATCTGGATATTTTTAGCAGCCATCTTGTTTTAAGTAAATCCAAATTTGTGAACGATATCGTCTAAGAATAAATAATAAAATTAAATAAATGATAATACATAAGCTAATCCAAAAAGGATTGCGAGAAATAAAGGCAGTAAAGATCAATGCATTAAAAGGTTGAGCCATCAAACTAAAGCTAGTGACTAGAATAATGCCAGAGGGAATTGTTACGCCATAATGAGCAATAGCATGAGTATAGATTGGCCCTAACCAGCTAGCTGTATAAAGTCCTAAACTAAACCAGACTATACTAGTTGCGATAACTTTTAGAATATTACCATTTGTTATTGCCACGATTGATTCCACCATAAATGGAAGTAAAACCAAATCAACGATTGGCAAAAGTTTTGTTGCCAGGCAAAAGGAAAGCTAAGATAAGCATAATTGGAATTAAAACTATTCCTGAAATTATAGTAGCCGATTCACCATATCCTACGCTATCGTCAACTGCCAGAAACCATCTTTTTTTATCATGAATTGGATTTATTTCAATGCCAGAATTGGATTTTTGCTTTTTGCTTACGACTTTTATCTATTTGTTCAGCCAAAGGAGTAAAGGCCATATTAAAGACTGTTGCAATCAGAGGAAAAATGGTAATTACAGCTGATAATTGAATAGTAAATTGAAAGATTTGCTCCCAAGCACTGACTTGGTTGAGCTCTTTGATATTTGCAATTAGGCTGATAAATAGTCTAAAAGCAGCTCCTAGAATTGGAGATTCACCAAATATTCCTAGCTTATGCTTTAAGGTGGTTGGTGTGAGAGTAGTTCGATTAAAACCTAGTCGATTCCAAAGCGGATCAAGTAAAATAGCGGGAATTGTTTGAACTATATTTTGTGCGGAGCAAACAGTAATGTTTTTGCTTTTATAGTAAGTTGACCAACGGTCTGCTTGAATTTCGGCAAAAAGTAGCGTGTAGAGAAGCATGAAGAATGAAAGCCCTAAGGAAAGCCACCAATCATGAGTAACGTAGAATGCCAGACTTCCCCAGAGCATAAAAACAAAGTTATTCCATAAGTTGGATGGCATGAAGACTTTTTGTAATTCTTGTAGCAAATAAGATTATTTCTACCAATAGTCCAAATATAAAAAATGTTAAACCAATAGCTGATCCAAAAACTGGCAACTGCTCCAGCCTCCCAGCCTATGTCAACGATGGGGCTTTTTAATTCCAGTGTTGTTGACCATTTTATAAACAATTTTGATAACTATTGGAGTAAATTGATTGATAATCCATGAAAAACCAGTCAAACCAATTCCTGCATAAAGACCATAAAGCAAGCTTTTCTTAGGATCATACCCTACGAATAAAGCGATGATAAAATTGTTGTTGGTATAACTATCGTTGTACCAAAAGAATTAAAGAAAAAAATTAATAGTATTCATCAATGGTGATCATCCCTTGTAACTAATAACATAAGTATATCCAGATGGGGGGTCAAGCAAGTTACTTAATGCTAAGAGCAGGTTAATCTTCGTATTTTTTTATTATATTTTTGTATAATACTTTTATAGTATTTTTCTATTTTTTATTTAAGGAAGGGGTAGTATGGAATATTTAAAGCTGTTAGGAATATTAATAATTGTGGTCGGCTTTGTCCTAAAGTGGGACACAACCGCAGTTGTAGTTATCGCAGCAATTGTAACGGGACTATTCTCAGGAATGGATTTTGTTAAGTTGCTGGAAGTAATTGGAAAGAGTTTTGTAGACAACCGAATGGTAAGTTTGTTCTTCTTAACTTTACCAATGATTGGACTAGTTGAATCTCATGGGTTAAGAGATTATGCAGTTAATGCGATTAAAAGTTGAAGAAATTAACTGCTGGAAAGATTTTAAATATCTATCTTTTAATTCGTGAATTAGCTGGTGTCTTTGGAATTTCTCTTCAAGGACAAGTTCAATTCGTTCGTCCATTAATTGCGCCAATGGTAATTGCTGCTGCTGAAGACCAAGATAAGAAGAAATTAACTGAGTCAGAGATTGACTTAATTAAGGGTCGTAGTGCAGCAGTTGATAACTTTGGTAACTTCTTTGCTCAAAACTTGTTTGTGGCTTCAGGTGGTGTGCTTTTAATTTCTTCAACAATGAAGTCGCTTGGCTATAAGGTTGATCCGGTTGGAATTGTGCTTAATACGATTCCAATTGCGATTATTACTTTTGTTTTAGTCTTTGCTTATAATCTTTACTTTGACCGTCAGATGAAGAAATGGGAGGGTCAATAAAATGCAAAATACGATTAACTTTTTACTCGCCATCCTTTATGCCCTGATTGGTTTATGTATGGCGGTTGCTGGAATTGAAACTTTAAGAGATAAGGCAAATAAGGCGAGAATTGAACTGCCGTTTTTGGTTCTTCTTGGCAATTATTTTTGCCTTTGGAGATTGGATTCCAGCTGTTGTATCGGGTGCGATGGTTTTAGTAATTGGAATTTTAGCTTTGTTTAAGCAAATTCAAGTTGGTAGCTTGCCTAAGCTAGATCCCAAAACCGCGCAAGAGGGTGCGAAGCGTTTAGGAGCTAAAGTATTTTTTACCAAGTATAGTTTTAGCATTAACTTCTATTTTGATTGCGCAGTTTACACCGCTGGGTGGTCAAGTTGGAATCGGTATTGGTGCTGTTGTTTCATTGATCTTAGCAATTATTTTAACTAAGGCTCCGACTAAGCAAGTCTTTAAAGACTCACAAAGAATGGTACGAAGCGTTGGTGCACCTGGCGTTTTACCGCAACTATTAGCTATGCTTGGAGTAGTCTTTACCACTTGCGGTGTTGGTAAGCTAACTGCTAATATGATTAGTCATGTTTTCCAGCTGGAAATCATTTCTTAGGAGTGGCGTTATACTGTATTGCGATGGCGCTCTTTACTTATATCATGGGTAATGCCTTTGCTGCCTTTGCTGTAATTACAGCAGCAATTGGTATTCCATTTGTAATTGCTCAAGGAGCCAATCCAGTAGTTGTTGCGGCAATTGGAATGACATCAGGATACTGCGGAACGTTGGTAACGCCAATGGCTGCTAACTTTAACACCTTACCCGTTGCCCTGTTAGAAATGAAAGATCAGATGGGCGTTATTAAACAACAGGCCCCAATCGCAGTTATATTATTGATTGTTCAAATTGGTTTGATGTACTTTTTGGCATTTTAGTCTTGAAAGGATAATATTATGAAAATTTTAGTAACAGGTTTTGATCCCTTTGGGGAGATAAAATTAATCCAGCAATTGAAGCAGTTAAAAGACTGCCTGATGAAATTAAAGGTGCAGAAGTTGTTAAGTTAGAAATTCCAACTGTCTTTAATAAGTCAGCTGAAGTTGTAAAAGAAGCAATAAAAAAGAAAATCCTGATTATGTCTTAAATGTTGGTCAAGCTGGCGGACGCTTCGGCTTAACACCAGAGCGAGTAGCAATTAATATCAATGATGGACGAATTCCAGATAATGAAGGCTACCAACCACTTGGTGAACCAATTCATAAAGATGGAGAAACTGCCTACTTTACACAATTGCCAATTAAGGCAGAGGCGAAGGCAATTAGGGATGCAGGCTTACCAGCTAGCGTTTCAAATACTGCTGGTACTTATGTATGTAATCATATTATGTATCAAGTTCAATATATGAGAGATAAAGAATTTCCTAACATTAAGGCAGGATTTATTCATATTCCATTCTTACCTGAGCAAGTTGTAAACCGTCCTAATACTCCATCCATGGCGCTTGATGACATTGTTAAAGGATTAACTGCAGCTCTTAGCGCTATTGTTGAACGTGATGGTAAGGGCGATATTGAAGCAATTGAAGGCGCAAATCACTAAAGCGTAGGTGATTTATTGTATGTTTTGGATGTTTCTAAGTTTAGCGATTATTGGATTCATTCTATGCTTACTAGTTAGGCAGCATATTATTAAATATGGTTTTCCATTTGCTTATTGCTTAATTGGAATTATTGTTTCTAGTTTTGTATGTTTAACACAATTTGGTAATCATGATACAAATTTCGATTGGTATGGTTATCTAGTAATTGTGTTTATAGTTGAAACTTGGTATTTATATCATTACTTTTTATTAAGATCATGAAAAGAGGCTAAGGTAGCCTCTTTTTAAGTAAGGTCAAGCACGTAAGGTGTTTGGCCTTTTTCTTTGTTGTTTTTATAATCTTATCGTTTTACTTTTTATTGGCTGCAGTTGTAAGTACTGCTTCACTTAAAATGCAGCAATGGTTAGTTAATGCAATTGCTCAGAAAATTTTAGCCTCAGGAATTGGCTTGATTAATACGATCCTTATGGTACTGCATCAGTGATGACTACGTTATTAACGACATACGTTTTAATCGGAATCCAAAATTTTGTACTTGTTTGGTTCTGTCCATCTCATTAAAATAGTGATAAAAATTTTTGATTAGGGGTGAAGGTAAAATGACAATAGGAGATCTGCTTAGGCAATACCGTATTAACCAAAATAAAACTTTGCAAGAATTTGCGGGTAATATAATTGATCGATCTTACTACGGAAAAGTAGAAAGAAATATACATCAAATTTCAGCGGAAAACTTAATTAATCTGCTTAGATATAATCAAATTGATGCTATAGAATTTATTGAAACTTTAGACCCAAATTATGAAAACTATCAAAGTCAGATTCAAATTCAAAAAAAAGATAATGGAAGAAGCATATTATCAAGTAGATAAAGATAAACTAAAAAGGTTAAATTAATGATTACAGAAAGTAAATTATCTGAAAAAGATAAAGAAATTCAAAATTTGATTGCTGATGGACTTTTAGAATTACTAAATCCGGATAAACCTAATCAAAAAATTAGAGATGAGATTAAGAAGAAAAATTTTTGAAATTCCAAATTTCAATAGTACTAAGTTTATGCTGTATTGCAATTCTATGCGTTTCTATAGTTTGGCTGATAACGAAGCAATTGTTAGAAAGATAATTGAAAAGTATCAAGTGCGTGAATCTATGCTTGTTAAAAAATCTCTACTTTCTTTAGCTATTAATGTTTTAGTCCTTTCTATCGAAGAAAATAAATTTGAGAATATTGATTTTTATAGTGATTTTGCTAATAAGGTTCCAACTAATCCTGATCTTTTCTTTTATAAAAGTGCGATGACCTTTTTACTTATTTCATTCAATATAAAAAGAATCAAGATAAGTCTGCGTTGCAATATTGCGATGCTATAATAAAAAGTTTTTGTCTTGTAGGTATGCCTGAGTATGGGGAAGAGCTACGAATATAGTCTGGATTGTTGCCGCTATGATTTGATCGTACAAAGAACGCAGTTTTTAAACTGCGTTTTTTATTATGCCTGTTAAGTGATCGTGACTATATATTGGGATTGTTTAAAAATGAATGTAGACGCTATGTTAAAATTGTATTTTTTTCGCTGAGCTTTTAAATACTTAAACATATCTAGGTAGGTGGTGGCTTGCACACTGCACCCTAAATCTAAAACTTCTGAAATTAATGTAAGTATTGGTTTGTCATCACCATTTTTTTCATGTAATCAATTGCCTTTTGCAAATAAGTCAAGGTTAGAGTAAAAAACATTAAATATTGTGGTAATTCGATTTTTTTTAAGTTCTTTGACTAATTTCTGAGCATAAGACAATTCATTAAGTGAAATCAGCCGTAAAATGCCATCTGATAAACTTCCCATAATGATTTCTAAGTTAAAACTAGTTTCAGCTTCTTTAAGACGGTCAATATTACGAATGATTTGCATTGAACTACCATAAATTTGCTTAGGATTGAATAGAAAAATTGATGCACCAAACGCTGAAATATAGTATTGACTCCATAAATTGACTTTTGAAAAAATTGCAAAAAGCTTTTTTGGTCAATAGGAGGCAAGTAATTTTTATGTTCGATGATAAAAAGTTGATTACATAGATTAGCAGCCATAAATAAGTCAAACTTATTATGATTTTTATGATACTTAGTTAGTTGTTTTTGTGTAACTCGTTTGAGAAACGGAATATTTTCTTTTCAGTAGCTTCAGAAAGCTCAGGATCTATTTCGGGTCGTGGTGAAAATTTGGACCAACCCATAAATTCATGACTAGTAATGTGAATTCTATTTAGTAATTTCATTGCCGTACTAAATTCAACCTCGACTTGATCATTTTCCCAGCGTGATAGTTTTGATTCAGAACAGATTCCGCTGCAAGCCTCTTTTGCGTAATACCTTGTTCTAAGCGTAATTCTTTGAATTCATGACCATACATTTTTTTCATTCTCCAAAAACTAACTTGCAGATCTGCAAGAGATTTATTTTAAGTATAATCTCATCATATACTCTTATCAACAAGTTTAAATCGATGAGGGGATGAAGAAGATGCTGTTTAAGTATTCAAATAAATTTAGATTCATATTGATGATTATCTTTGGTTTAATTGCTAGTTTTCAAAATATTATTATGGCCAATGTTGTGCAAACACTAACTAATATTGCTACTAATAAGAACTGGGGCAAAATTACACAATTTTTGATTATTATCATTGCAGCATTAGTTGTTACCTTAATTGCAAGCCTAGTATTTAACAGATTGAAAACTAATACAATTAAGGAAACTAACACTTATTTAAGAACACATATTTTGGGTGGAATGCTAGAAGAGTCAAAAGACGAAAATAATGATAGTTTAGGATTTTTAACTAATGATTTTAAACTACTTGAAACTAATCGTTTTAATGCTCAAATTGAAATTATTATGCAGATTTTTTTCGTTAGTATTAGCACTAGGCTATGCTTTAGCAGTTAATTGGCTACTTACATTACTATTCCTAGTTGGATCTTTTATTCCAATGGTTGTTTCTAATGTTTTTCAAAAGCCTATTCAAGAATCTTCTGAAAAGTGGACTAGTGCTAATAGTAAGTATGTTAATCAGACTAAAAACTTCTTAGCAGGTGTTGAAACGCTACATTTATATGATGGTCAAAATCAGGCGGTTGCTAAAAATAAACAAACAATTTCTAAGCTAGAACAAGCATTGAGTAATATGAATCTCTTAAACCTTGATACGAACTCATGGATTAATTTTGTTGGAAATATTGTTACATTTTTGATGCCATTTCTATTTGGAATTTATTTAGTTGTAAAAGGACAAACAAGTTTAGGAGCTTTATTTGCAATTGTGCAATTAGCCAATTCATTTATAAATCCAATTTTATTTATCTTAGATGATAGAAGTAAATTGTCTACTACTAAGAAGATTGTTGAGAAGGTTAATGACTTTTTAGATAAAGAAAAAGATGCAGAAAATAGAAAAGTTGTAAGTTTACAGGATTTACAAGTAGAAGATTTGATCTTAAAAGAGATGGTAAGCAATTAGCTACTGGGATTGACTTAAATGTCAACCTAGGTAAGAAAATTGCTGTCATTGGACCATCTGGAGCAGGAAAATCGACTTTATTGCAGTTCTTACTATATGGAAAATATGGAAAAGCAGAGGCGATTAGATTAAATGATAAAAGAGTAAAAGCTGGTACATTTCCAGACTTATTCTCATATGCAAGCCAAGCACCGGTTATTTTTGCGGATAGTCTATTGTTTAATTTGACTTTAGGAAAAACATTTCCCGGGAAAAGGTAGAGGAAGTTTGCGATAACTTGGACTTGAGCGAATTAGTTAAAGAAAAAGGCTTTGACTATCAATTAGGAGAAGCAGCCGATAAATTATCAGGTGGACAACTAGCACGGATTGAGTTAGCAAGAGCAATTTTAATGAAGCGCCCAGTGTTATTACTTGATGAAATTAATGCTTCCCTTGATAAGAAAACTTCTGATATAATTCATAAATATTTATTAGCTTCAAAGTTAACTTTTATTGAAGTGATTCACCACTATGAGAAAGATGAATTGAAGCAATATGACGAAATACTTGACTTGAAGGAACATATTTAGATGAATTGGAAGAAAACATTATTTAGTATTGGCATTATTGTAATTATATTAGTTGGAGGATTGACAATGTTTAATGTAGCTAATCAAAAGTTGTTAATCAGGATTATTCACTTTCTAAATTTACTAAAGTAGAGATAGATATTCCAACAGGAGATGTAGTTTTAAAAGCAGGAAATAAATATCATGTTAGTTACTCTGGATTAGAAAAAATGTCCCTAAAGTTGAGGTTAAAGATAGTAAATTAAAAATTAGTTTTAAGAATCAAATTACCCACATTCGTTTATTTAACTTTAAGCAATTAAATTCTAAAATCGTCATTGAAATGCCGAAAGAACAATTAGAAAGTTTAAATGTTGATAATTCAAATGGTAATTTTAGTGCTGATTATTTAGCAGTGAAAATAGGCGATATTGATTTATCAAACGGCAATATCGATATTAAAGATTTGAAGACTAAAGATGGAATTAGTTTTGATACTTCAAGAGGAAATATTAGAGTTGAGAGCAGTAATGCGACTGGTTATGATCTAGATACTTCTCTTGGGAAAATTACAATTAGTGGTAAAAAACATGGTGATTCCTTTGAAAAGAATAGTGACTCTAGGAATGTTTTAGAAGCAGACACTTCTTTGGGTAGTATTTCAGTAAATTAGAATATAAAAAAACGAATTAGCTATTTGTTGATTAAATCAACGGCTAATTCGTTTTTATTTTAGTGATTTTTTATGCCACGTTTAATGTAGTAGTTCAAGATAAATGGTGAGAGGACAGTGGTGATAATAATTACCAGGATTAAACTTGAATAAATATCCTCTGGGAAGAGGTGGTGCGTAATTCCGATTTGAGCAACAATCAAGGCTACTTCACCACGTGATACCATCCCAGCACCAACGATGTTTCCCTCATTTTTGGTAAAGCCAAATAATTCACTTGAATATTTACCAGCCCAGAACTTAGATACGACAGCTAAAATTGTCATTACAATAATGAACCAAATATCTTTAATAAAACTAGCAAATGTCATTGAAAGACCAATATTTACAAAAAAAATACTGGGATAAAAATTGAATATCCAATTGCACTAACTGAAGATTGAACTTCTTTATATTGCGGAGTTTGTCTGATTGCAAGACCAAAAAAGGCCCCTACAACCGCACTTAAACCTACAAAGTCAGCTGCCAAGCCATTGATAAGGCAAGTACAAGTGATCCAATAACTACAGCATAATCGACTTCAATTTTTTTCTGCTAATTTCATAAAATATGGTGCGATGAATTTGAAGATAATCCAGACTACAACAAAATAGATTACTTCAATTAATAAATTAAGAAAGAAATTATTAGTTAAACCACTTTTTACCGCCTTCATGACTAAAGGTAGTAAATAAACTAAGCACAATTACTGCTAAGATATCATCAACCACAGCTGCTCCTAGAATAGCTGTACCAGCTCGGGTATGAATTTGATTAGCTTCTTGCAACACGACAACTGAAATTGAAACACTAGTAGCCGCAAATACAATTCCGATAAATAGGGCTTCAAGGAAGTTCATTCCAAATAAGTAGCTTGCAATTCCCATGAAGAAAACTGGTAGGATAACGCCAATTCCAGCAACAGTGAAACTTAGATTGAAATATTTCTTCAATAATTCTAAGTTACTTTCTAGCCCAGCTAAGAACATCAACAGAATTACACCAAACTCTGAAAAAGAGCGAAATGATTTCGTTTGGCTTAACTAGACCTAAAATGGCTGGTCCTAATAAGATTCCTGATAATAATTGACCAATAACTGCTGGCATATTAAGACGAGAAAAAAGTTGTCCTAATAATGTAGTAGCCAGCAGAATTAAAATTAATTCTCCTAAAAGTGCATTTCTTTCAACTTTCTATAACTGTGTGGCAAAATAAAAAACTTTCAAGCGCTTATTGACCCAAATAAGCAAATCTTGAAAGTTTTAAATAAAACCCAACCACTAATGAAAAATATTTAACTAAATTTTAGTTTAGCTAAAAAATTTCTTGGTTGCAAACTAGTTTTTTTATTTCTCTAATCCTGTTTGTTTAGGATTGGTTGGCTTAGTTTTAGCAAAGAAGAGCAAGCAAGATAGTAATTAAGTCGACTACTTCTTGTAAAATTGCACCCCAGAATGCTGGAATGATACCGGTAAAGGCAATCAATTCAATTAAGATAACGATACAAATTGCGGTAATAATATCAACGTGGGCAACTTTCATCGTATGTTTAGAAATTGCGACAGCATCGTTAACTTTAGAAATATCATTAACCATAATAACTGCATCGGCACTTTCGCTAGCAGCGGTTGCACCTTTAGCACCCATAGCGATACCAACATCAGCAGCCATTAAACTAGGTGCGTCATTAACACCATCTCCAACCATGGCAACTGGTCTGAGATTAGGGTTTAACATCTCTAATAGCCTGAATCTTTTGAGCAGGAAGCAAATCAGCGTGAACTTCGCTTTCTCTAATTCCGGCTTCTGTAGCAACTTTGTCGGCTACAGATCTACGGTCACCAGTCAGCATCATAATTTGCTTGATACCTTGACGGCGAAGACGAGCGATTGTTTCTGGGGTGTTTTTTCTGATTTGGTCTTGGAAAGTAATATATCCAGCAAATTTATTGTCAATTGAAACAAAGACAGCTGTTGATTGAACTGTGATTTTTCTTGATCAGGATCAACGTAGGCAAGTTTACCAACTTTTTACTAGTTTACCGTCTACTTCACCGCTAACACCCTTAGCAGTAGCCTCTTTTAAGTTGGTAACTGGTTTAATTAAGTTTTTATCTGTGCTTTTTACTAATGAAGTTGCGATAACGTGACTTGATTGTTGTTCAACGCTAGCTGCCAAACCTTGTAATTCTTCTTTTTGAAATTGAGCTATCTTTTTGCTAAAACGACTTGGTCAATAACTAGTTGGTTTTCGGTTAAAGTACCGGTTTTATCAAAAAGCAAAAAAAGTTAGGGTACGAGATAACTTTTCAAGCGTAGTACCAGACTTTACAATAATGTGGCTACGCGACATTGAACTCATGCCTGAAACCATTGCAACTGGCGCAGCAATTAACAATGGACAAGGCGAAGCAACAACCATAACTTGCGCAAAACGTAAGAAGTGACCTTGCCAACCTAGTGCTGGATTAGTTACAGCAGAAGTAATCATAGCTGCAATACCAATAATTAAAGAAATAATGGTAAATGGTACAGCGTAGCGGTCAGCCATTTTAACGAATTTAGCAGGTTTTGCTTCTGAAGACTTAACTAAGGCAACGATTGATTGATATTCAGAATCTTTAGCAGCTTTAGTAACTTTCATTTCTACTGCTGCATCCCCATTAATTGATCCTGACATTAAGTCATCGCCGACTTTTTTATCTACTGGAACTGATTCACCAGTTAATGAAGATTGGTCAAAACTAGAATTACCTTTAATGATTTCTCCATCAACAGGAACTTGACTACCTGGCTTAATTAAGACAATGTCGCCAATCTTTAAATCGTCAACTTTAACTTCTTCAATCTTGCCATTGACTAACTTATCAGCAATTCTTGGTGAGTTTTGTAATAAAGAACGTAGTTCCTTGTCTGCTTGACTGGTAGCGTAATCTTCAAGTGAGTCACCACCGGTAAGCATGATTAAAATCATCCAAGCTGCCCAATAGTCGCCAACAATCATTGTTGAAACCACGGCAATAATTGCTAAGATATCTACACCCCAGCGTCCTGATTCAAGCGTATGAATCATTTCACGGAGCATTGTAATTGCCATAAAAATTCCGAAGATATCAATTAAGATACCTGAGATTGGCCATGTACCAATTTTAGGAGCTCCACACAGAAAGTCTAAAATCGCTGCAATGACACCAATTCCGAGAATTGTGAAAAATTTCCATTGATGTCTCATTAGCTTTACCTCCAACTAAATTAACAATAATACTAAAACATTATTACTATACCACTTAATAGATTAAATTTAAGCAATTTAGCTTGCTTCGCTCGGATCGCTCTTTTAGTAATGTCATATTTATCATCAATTGAATGAGTTACGTAATTAAACGCCTTAATCCATTCTCTTCTTGTAAGTAATCCTTGAAAAATATTGTTGTCATTTACAACTGGAATAAAAGGATTATCGACTAAAAAGATGCAGCTGCGTTTCAAGATTAGTATGGGCAAAGTTGATCGTTTCAAAGTCTGTTTGCATTACGTCTTTGACTTTCAAGTCTGATAAAGGTTCGATAACGATATTATCAGGCGTTAGCATCTTATCTGTAATCATTGATAAGCTGATTAAACCAACTACTTTTTGATTCTTATCTAAAACTGGAATTTTTGAGTATTTCATTTTAGTAAGAATTAAAAATGCATGGTAGAGTGGATTTTCATCTTCTACGAATGCAATTCTAGAGGCAGGGATGATAAATGAGCCTGCTTTTTCTTCAATCAAGGATCGAATTGATGGTGAGAACATATTAATCCTTCCTATGCTTAAATAACTAATTTTTAAAATTTGTATTCCCTTTCACTACTATTATAGGAAAGTCTTGGAAATAAGCCCACAAAAAAATCCGCGCTGGGAAAGACGCGGATTTCAGATATATAAGTATAGGATCAGTCAAAGACTGATAAATGTATTCAATCTACTTGGAGGAGTAAGAATGAAAATAAAAAGTTGGATGTTAATGCTAATAGCGATGGGGTTTTTGTTTTCCCCCCGTTGCTATGGTTTATATATTAGAGGGAAAATGTGAACAAATTGTGACGTTTTTATTAAAAAGTTAAATTTGTTAAAAAAGTTGGGATAAATTATAAACTTGCGCCCCAGCTATAGTAATAATTGTGCTTTATAAATCATTTTTTCATCTGAAGGAAACTTTATGCAATTATTTTTAATAAAAAATGGGATTGGTATGCTTCTTATTAAGAAGAAAGCTTAAGTCGATTCATTGCTAAATATGCTATGTATTTTGGCATAATATTGCCAGTGGAAAATCATTATTCTAAAAATTGGTATGATATAATTTATATATAAATGAAATCGCTTTTATCATGATCAAAACATAATATTTTTTACTAGGCTAGAAAGTTGGTATTGTCAAAATGGAGTATCAAGAATATATCAGCTTGCTTGAAGCGTTCAGATTAAGTTTGACGACTGAAAATGATCCTAACGTTGTTCAAATAGTTGATCAGATAAATGAAACAATTGCTAATTTGAAAACAGGGAAATATCACGCTGTCGCTTTAACATCGCAATTATTTGATGTTGTTAGTTTAGTTGAAAATTTAATGGCGTTTAATGACTTAAATTTGAATACTTTTCAAAGTAAGGTTTGGAATAAGTTAAGAGATGCCACCTATCAAAGATATACTAAAGACGGTAACTTACTTAATTTCATTCCATTTCCTTAATAATCATCAGTACAAGAAAAGAGAATCCATAATCAGGATTCTCTTTTTAATACGCTAAAAAGAAAACGACCTATGCTGGGAAGTGCATAAGTCGTTTCAAAGATAGATAATCAGCCTTTAAGCTGATCTTGTTATTATTCAATCTACTTGGAGGAGTAAGAATGAAAATAAAAAGTTGGATGTTAATGCTAATAGCAGTGAATTATTATTAATCCACTACTACAATTAATATATTATAGTACAAACTAGAACCAAATATAATATACTTGCTTAATTTTTTTATTTTCATATAGTAAATGGACTGTTCAGGTATAATATCGAATTAAGGAAGTTGTTTACTAGGTAGGGAAAGCTAATGAAAGATTTTTAAAGATTCTGTTTAAACTAATCTTAATTTTGGCAATTATTGCTGGGGCTAGTTATGGCGGTTACTATGGCTATCAGCAATATCAAAAAAGCGAGAACAGGCAAAAGCAACGTTTACTTCTAGACCTGATGTAGAAAAGGCAAAGGATGGCACAAGCATTAGCCCAGGTCATCATAATTTGGCTTACTTTAAGAAGTTATTGAATGAAAAGTATCCTGATGTCTATAGTGCAGCATATGAAACGCCACGTGCTAGTAAAATTGGTAACAGTGTCGTAATCCCAGGACAAGTTGTAACGCCAAGCTATGATTTCAATAAAAGAAAATTACAGATACAGATTCGATGACTCCTCAAGGACTAACTGTAGCGGGGAAGTACTTATTAATTACAGCTTACGATTCAACACATAATCATCGCTCAGTTATTTACTGTTTAGATAAAAAAACTGGTAAATATTTGAAGACTATTCAGGTTTCTGGATCTCCGCATTTAGGTGGTATTGCTTATGATCCAACTGCTAAAAAATATTTGGGTAACAGGTAGTCAAGATGATTCTTCGGCCCTAATGTCTTTTTCATTAAAGAAACTAGAGAAATACAGTTATAATAAGAAAAAGCAACCTATTCAATATGACAATGTCATTGCTTTGCCAACGATTGAAAAGAGCATCTTGTGTAACTTATTATGATAATCAATTGTTTGTTGGCTTTTTAATACAGATGGTCAAGGACAAATTGCTAGTTATCCGATTGCGCGTTCAGGGAACTTTAAGGGAACAATCACTAGTGACCAAATTAAGGCAGTAACTGGTCAAGTATCTTGGGCCTTAGGTTCTGGAAGTGCCTCAATGGATCGACAGATTCAAGGAATTGCCTTTTATCAAAATTGGATTATTTTGAGTCAGTCTTATGGAAGCAAGGATTCTAAGTTATACTTTTTTCCCAATTTCAGCTTTAAACTATCTAGATGAAGGAAATGCAGAAAAAGTTGTAGTTATGCCGCCATATTTAGAACAAATTTATGTTCAAAATGGTCAGCTATTAATGTTATTTGAATCTGGTGCAAAGGCTTATGCACGTGATCAAATTATGATTGTCGATCGAATTTTATCAGCAAATATTAATGCCTTATTAGGGGGTTAAAATGGTTAAGAAGATAGCTTTTTGGGTACGATTAGCAGGCTGGAGTGGCTTGATATCAGGAAGTAGTGTTTTAATGCTGTATCAATATTCGCATAGCAGCTTGTTTTTAATAAACCTTATTACAATTGTTTTATTCTCGACCTATGCTTTAGCAACTGCCAATGATAAAAAGTGGGAAAATCCTGATTGGCTTTTTAAAGGTAATCTTAGTAGTGTTAGTGTTTGTTTCGATTTTACCGACTATTTTCTTAGGAATTGGTTATTTTATTGAAAGAAAACGTAATCAATAATAGTGAACTATCCATAACTAAGGCTATTTTTGGTATAATTACTTCTGTTCATGCTATTTTTCTAAGAAATAGTAAAAATGTTAACCTGTTTTATAACAATGTTGTAAAATTTAGAAAAAAGATTACGAGGTGTAAGCATGGCAGAAAATAAAGATAAGCAAAAATAATACAAAGAAAAAAGAGATCGGCCTATTCATTGCCAAAACTCTCTTTTACTTTGCAGTGCTTGTAGTGCTAGTTTACTTGTACTCATATAGCGGCATTGGGGCTGCAAAATTTATTTATAAAGATTTCTAGAACTGAAAGGGTCGCATTAAATGATTAAAGATGTAATCAAGACAATCGATCAAATTGCTACTGAAGATCCAAAGCGGATCGCCTATGATTATCTTGGCGAAACTAATACTTATGGAGACTTGAAAGCTCGCTCAGATGCATATGCAGCTAAGATTAGCGAATTAGATCTTCCCGAAAAAGCCCCAGTAATGATTTGGGGTGGTCAAACCTTTGAAATGATCGCCAGTTTTCTTGGTGCTGTAAAAGCGGGACATGCTTATATTCCAATTGCTAGTTATTCTAATAGTGAACGTTTATTAATGATTCAGGAAGTTTCTGAATCACCTTTGGTAATTGCAATTGATAAGCTTCCAATTGAAATGGATAATATCAAAGTTTTAACTCCTGAGGAAGTTTCTGACAATCACGCAGAGATTGAGCAAAGTAAATTTGTAAGTGGGGATGATAACTTCTATATTATCTTTACTTCAGGTACTACCGGTAAACCTAAGGGTGTGCAAATTAGCCATGATAACTTGCTGAGCTTTTGTAAATTGGGAGTTAAATGACTTTTCACTTCCAGATCAACCTAGTTTCTTAGCACAAGCTCCATACTCTTTTGACTTATCTGTCATGAGCTTATATCCTGCTTTAACTGCAGGTGGCAAGTTAGTAGTGTTACCTCATGATGTAACTGAGAACTTAGGTCAGTTATTTAAGACTTTGCCACAATTAAAATTTAATGTCTGGGTTTCAACACCATCATTTGTAGAGATGAGCTTTTTAGATCCAACTTTTGACGCGAAGCACCACCCAGAATTAACTCATTTTTTATTCTGCGGTGAAGAATTAAGTCATAAAACAGCAAAATGCTTAAGATGAAATTCCCAGATAGTCATATTTTCAACACTTACGGCCCTACAGAAACAACTGTTGCTGTTACTCAAGTAGAAATTACTGATGATATTTTGAGCAAGTATGATCGCTTACCAATTGGTGTTTCTAAAGAAGATACTAAAATCTCAATTGATACTTCAAAAAGGTGAAGAAAAGGATCAAGGCGAAGTTATTATTGAGGGACCTAGTGTTTCAAAAGGCTATTTAAATAACCCAGAAAAGACTAAGGCTGCTTTCTTTAAAGACGGAGAGCATTCAAGCTACCGTACTGGAGATTTAGGATTTTTAGATGGCGATATGCTCTTTTATCGCGGAAGAATAGATTTCAAGTTAAGTTCAATGGCTATCGTATTGAACTAGAAGAAATTAACTTCTATCTTGCCAAGAACCCATTAGTGCGTTATGGCGTTGTTGGTCCTAAGTACAATAAAGACCACAAGGTTCAACAACTAGTTGCTGTAGTTGAATTAGCTGATGGAGTGCGAGAAAAGTACGATGATGCTGAATTGACTAAAAAGCTACGTGAGTCTTTAAGTCAAGATATTATGCCATATATGCTTCCTCAACGCTTTATCTATCGTGATGAAATGCCAATTTCTCAAAACGGTAAGGTAGATATTAAACAAGTAATTAAGGAGGTAAATAACGCGTGATCAACATTCAGCCATATAGTAATCCGCGTTACTTCGTCATTCTTTTTATTGCGCTTTTGCCATTAATTATTGGTTTATATCATGGTCGGCGCTTTAAGACTTATGAAGCTTTTCGTTTCATTACTATTCTTGTTTTTGATGTTTAATGGTAAGGACTGGATACAGGGAGTCCAACTGATTGGATATATTATTTTCAATTTTTAATTACTTTTGCTTATCAAAAGTATGTTAATTCTGGAAAGAATAAGACCTCTGTTTTTTTTTGTTTAGCCGTTATCTTAGCAATTTTGCCTTTAGCAGCGGTAAAGATCGCACCATTAGCACACAATAAGACTGCTGATTTAATTGGATTCTTCGGAATTTCATATTTAACTTTTAAGACAGTGCAAGTTATTATGGAACTTCGCGATAAAACTATCAAAAAAAGTTGATCCAATTACGTATGCAAGATTCCTCCTCTTCTTCCCAACTATTTCCTCAGGTCCTATTGATCGTTATCGGAGATTTAAGGAAGACTATGATAAGGCGCCAGAGAGACAAATATATTGAAAACCTAAAATTTGGGACAAGATATATTTTCAAGGTTTCTTGTATAAATTTATTATTGGTTATGTCTTTGGTACTTTGTGGTTGCCGCAATTAGCTAGAGATGCACTATTTTATGGTCAAGCCAATGGTGGTCTACGTTTATCTTGGGCTCTTCTTGGTTATATGTATTGCTACAGTATGTATCTCTTCTTTGACTTTGCAGGATATTCTTTATTTGCTGTAGGTACTTCATATTTCATGGGAATTAGAACTCCGATGAACTTTAATAAACCATTTATTTCTCAAAATATTAAAGATTTCTGGAATAGATGGCATATGACTCTATCTTTCTGGTTCCGTGACTTTATCTTTATGCGTTTTACATTCTTTGCAATGAAGCATAAATTGGTAAAGAATAGAATTAGATTATCGCAACTCGCATATTTAGTAGATTTCTTAATTATGGGCTTTTGGCATGGCTTAACGTGGTACTATATCGTATATGGTATTTACCATGCTTTGGCAATTATCATCAACGATATTTGGCTAAGATTTAAGCGCAAGCACCGTAAGCAGATTCCACATAATAAGTTTACTAAGTGGTTTGCGATCTTCTTAACATTTAATGTTGTTTGTTTCAGTTTCCTAATTTTCTCAGGTTTCTTGAGTACATTATGGTTTGGCTGGAAGTAATTTATTATTTTTGAAAGGATTTTCTTAATTATGGATACAAAGCAAGCTGTTTTAGATATTTTAAATGAATTAACTGGTGAAGATTTAAGTGATCAAATGGATGAAAACATTTTTGAAAATGGTTTGTTAGATTCCATGGCAACTGTTCAAATGTTACTTGAATTACAAGATAAATGTGGTGTTACTGCACCAGTTTCAGAATTTCACCGTGAAGATTGGGACACTCCAAATAAAATCATTGCAAAGGTAGAAAGCTTAAGAAATGAGTAATAAACGCAAACTGTGGCAGATTTTTGGCCCAGTTCTTTGTGCTTTCATTTTGCTAGTGATCTTATTTTTGATTCCATGGCAAAATGGTGAAAAGTCAGATAATGCTTTATTTAAAGCTTCAGTTTCACAATCTCAGACTGTTTTTAAGGGACAATCAATTAAGCAAGCCGCTTTTGAAAAAAAACTATGTTCCATTTTATGGCTCTAGTGAATTATCAAGAATGGATGCTTTGCACCCAAGTGTTTTAGCTTATAAATATAAGAGAAATTATCGACCTTTCTTATTGGGAGGACCGGGAAGTCAATCATTAACCCACTTTTTCACTATGCAAGAAACAGTAAATCAACTTTCTAATAAGAAGGCTGTATTTATTATTTCTCCGCAGTGGTTTACTAAACAGGGACAAAATCCAGCTGCTTTTGGCATGTACTTTTCTCAGCTTCAAGCTGTTGACTGGATTTTAGGTGCTAAAGATAGTGTTGCTACGCGCTATGCTGCAAGACGTTTATTAGATATGCCTGCTGGCACTGCTAGTGAAACTACGAAGTATGCCTTAATGACATTAGCTTCAGGACAAAAACTGTCTAAGTATCAAACCTTATACTTGAAGGCTAGACGTCGAATGCTAGCTAATGAGGATAACTTCTTTTCTTCTATAGGGATGACTAACAATATCCCTAAGATTCAAAAAGAAGCTGGTAAATTACCAGGTACTTACGCATATGATAATTTGCGTCAATTCGCTAATGAACAAGGTAAGCAAGGTACTACGAACAATAAATTCGGTATTTCTAATGGTTTCTTTGATAAGAAACTAAATAATAAGCACTTAAAGAAGTTAAAAGATTCCCAGCGAAGCTTTGACTACACTAAGTCGCCAGAATATGCTGACTTTGAATTAGTATTAAATGAGTTAGCTCATGAACATGTGAATGTTCTGTTTATTATTCCACCTGTTAATGAAAAATGGGCTAAGTACACCGGCTTATCTCAAACAATGTATCAAGAGTGCGTTGCTAAAATTACTAAACAACTTACTTCTCAGGGCTTTAACAATATCGCCGATTTATCAAAAGATGGTGGAAAGAAGTTCTTCATGGAAGATACGATTCACCTTGGCTGGAACGGTTGGTTAAAAGTAGATCAATATGTTAAGCCATTTATGGAAGAAAAGAACCATCCGGTTAATTACAAACTTGATAGTTACTACTTCACTAAAGCCTGGGGTAATAAATCTGACGTAAAAATGCCAAATACTAAAAGTAAGGTAGCGACAGATAAAAAAAAAAACTAGCACAGGCAGGAATTATTGGTAACGTCTTGGCGATTAAGAATAATAAAGTAATTCTTAATGAGTCAACTGGCTATGCTAATATCAGTAAAAAGTGCGTAATACGCCGAAGACTGCTTTTTCATTAATTCAGTCAATAAAGTTTTTACTGGTACTTTAGTTATGAAACAGGTTGAGCGAAAGAAACTAAAGCTTAGTGACAAATTATCGAAATTTTATCCTCAAGTTCCGCATGCTAATCAAATAACGATTGAGCAGCTTCTAACTATGGAGGCTGGTTTACAAGGAAAAGATGAGTCAAATTATGGAACTCCTGTCTTCAAAAACAACCAAGCAGGGATTAAGTATGACATCAAGCACAATGTAATTTTTGATAAACGGCACTATAATCAACGTGTATATTCGTCAATTAATTACATTTTGTTATCAGGTATTTTGGAAAAAGTAACTCATCGTTCTTATGAAAACCTTGTGAAAGATACTTATATTAAAAAATTGGGTCTGTCTGAAACTGAGTTTTATTGGGATATTCCTAAGAATAAGCAAATTAAGGTTGCAATCCCTTATACAAAGAGCTCTCAGGGATACTTAGTCCCGCACTTTATCTCAGCTGATAAGGTACATGGGGACTTAGGAGCAGGATGCTTGGTAATGTCCAATAAAGACCTGTATCGAGCTACTAGTGCTATTTTAAATGGAGAAATAATCAAACCTTCTTCAGTACAAAAAGTCTATACTCCTTCTGATCCTGCTAAGTATAATGCTGGTTTTTACAATTTCCCTGATTTTCATTCTTCAAATGGTTCTGGAGATGGTTACACAACATACTATCGAATTTCTAATGATACAAGGGATGTATTAGTGATTCAGTCTAATTATCCGGTTAAGGATTATTTTAAAGTAAGACAGATGTGTAATGATCTTATGGAAAATTTGATAAAGGCTACTTCATAGAGATGGAAACATGTTTTCCATCTCTTTTTGCCATTTAAGCATCGCTAAAACTGGTTGTGTAAGTAAGATTGCTGTGCTAAGATTTACCTGTACCGTTGTAACAAAGTGCGTTTTCTACGGTAGCGAAAACGTCGCTTTTTATTTGGTCAGAATAACGGTACCTAACACTGTGTGAGCCTGATTCCGATGTTGGTGGAATTAGGCTTTTCTTATGAAATTAGATAAAATAAAAGATCGCTATTTAGCGATCTTTTTCTTTGTTATAGGTATTAATCATTGCAAATAGAAGGACGGAAATTAAAACTAGAACGGTACAAAAGATAAATAAAACTAAGTAAGAAAAATTATCAATTACTAAGGCACCAATTAGTGGTCCCAAAGCACGACCAGCTGAAGTAACTGATTGGACAATACCTTGATATTTTCCCTTATCTTTATTACTTGCCCGATCATTAACAAAAGTGGGGACAGCAGGAAAGGCTAAAATTTCTCCGCAAGTAAGGACAGCCATAGCTAAGACAAAGCTGAAATAGTGATTTGCTCCGATTAGCAACAAGAAAGCTAGTCCAAATAGACTAAAGCCAATATATAAACGACCGTGTAAGTGCTGAGTTAGCCAATCGTCGAAGTAAGTTAAAAAGAGGTTGAATGAGTACGATTAAAACAGCATTTAAAGTCCAAAGCAAGCTGTATAAACGCACACTCATATGTAAGCCTAACATGTAGGAAGAAATGTTCGAGTTCCATTGCTCATATGTGATCCACGCTGCTAGAACACAAATTAAGATAGAGAAAATAGCTTTTTTGCACCATAGGGAATTTTTCTTGATATTCTGATTCAGCTACTTTTTTACCTTTTGCAGCATGAGCCTGATTTAAACCGCGATATTCAAGAAAAACCACGATACTTAAGAATGCAAACATAATAAAGGCAAGTAGAAAAATATAAGTAATACCAAAGGGTAAAATAAATCCAACCATTAACGAGCAAATACTAGTCCTAGGTTTTGTGTAAAATATAAAACATTAAAAACATAAGAAGCATTTCGACTCTAATTAGAGTAGCGATAGAATTTAGACCAGTAACTACGATCCCATTCCCTAAGCCTAGAGTAATTAACAAGATTGGATATGCTGGCCAGCCATGAAAGAGGACTAATAAAAAAGTGGATAGTGTAGAAATGCTTACGCCAGTTAAAAGCGTTTGATATGGATGCCACTTATCAAATAAAAAGCCACCTAGTGCATTTCCTACCATTGTAAAAGCTGAGTTAATAAATAATACAATACCAGCTATAGTAAGCGTTTCATGAAGATAATTGTGAATATAAATTGTAGTTAGTGGCCAAATAAAACTAACGCCGGTATTGATGATTAAAGAACCAGCAAATAGCCAAATTAACTTAATAGGGTCTAGCGCATGCTTTTTTAACATGGGTGTTCCTCCTTTTAAATTAAGATTTATCGTATAAAAAGAAGCTGACGTTTGTCAGCTTCTTTTTAATAATGCTACTTTCATTTTGACCTAAGATAGTCTTTTATGCAATCCATATTAAGCATCGCCGTTCATCCAGCTGCTATTAAAATTACGAAGAACTTCATCTGCTGGAAAAGCATCTTTTCCTGTATGCTTTATTGCTTCATGAACTTGCTTTTGTGTTAAATGATCGCAGATATAATATTTAATTGCTTCATTAATTACTGAGTCCCAATCCTTTTCGGAACGATTTAAGTAGTAATTGAGTAGACGGTCAGTTTCATCATTAATAGAAAAACTTCGTTTAGCCATAATTTTTCTCCCTTGTTATCTTCTTTATCATTATATCATGTTCTTTATCGAATCAATGATTCCCGAATTTTGTATTTTTGCGATATTTTAATGAAAAATGATAGGTTTCTTTTTATATTTAATTTAAACTAAAGGTTAGACTTAAAGAACTAAGGATTAGAGAAATATGGAGAAAATAATTTTAAAACTATCGTTCGACTTCGGAGACTAGCGTTTTTAGAGTAGCAGATCGAACTTTGATGATGCTAATGCCTTTGGCCGTTGTCGGAAGTATTTTCCAATTTTTATGGCAGAGTGTTTTTTCACCTACAAGTTTGATATCAAATATTTTCTATTTTGATAAATGGTTGCCTGACCATTTGTTTAATGCGGCATGGTATTCCTGTCAAGGCATTACCAGTGTAATATTTGGCACTTTTGGTTTGTTTACCGCCTATTTTTCAGCTCAGTATACTGCTCGTCTTTATCAAAAAAGATGCTCAAATGGCTGGAGTTTCAGGAATGTTAGCGTTGCTTTTGTGTGCGTATCGTTTTAGAGACACGAGAGATTTTCAGCTTTCTTTTAATTGGCGTTTTTAAATATTAATAGCTTTTTATTTGCCCTTTAATAGGTTTTGGTACTGGGCTTATTTTTAGATTTTTAGGAGTTGAGTATCACCATCGGCATACAGAGAGCGCACAGCAAATTAAGCAAAGAGCCTTTGATTCTTTCCGCCCAATGCTTGCAACTTGGGTAATTGGCTTAATAGTTGGAATTTTAACTAGTTTGGTGCATGTGCGTGTAGTAGCAACTAATTTTTATCAATTTTTCCATAGTCAAGGTCAGAATAATTTAAACTTAGGAGTATTTATTCCTTTATTGCTCTTGGCACTTCTACTTAATTGGCTAGGAATTGGTCAACCTTTAGCATCTTTGACGGCAGGTAGCGATAGTGCGACTAATGTTGCTAATCTGAACTATGCTTTAACTCATGGTTCAAGCTGGAATGTACCTAATCCTTATATTGGTAATTCTTTATATCAATCTTATGGAAAATTTGGCGGTAGCGGTTTAACTTTAGTTTTATTAATTGGTATTTTAATTTTTATTAAAAAAAGCAGCATTGTTAGAGTGGCACGCTGGAGCTTTATACCGACATTATTCGGTTCTAATCAGGGTGCTTTTCTAGGTATACCTATTATGCTTAATCCACTATTTTTATTTCCATATGTAATTTTGCCAGTTATGAATATGCTTTTAGCTGCTAGCATGATTGCAGTCCATTTGGTTCCAGCTTCGGCTTATAATGTCTTATCTGGCACACCAGGCCCCCTTAGTAGCATTTATTGCTACAAATGGAACGTGGCAAGCTTTTAGTATTTTCGATGTTACTCTTTGCTTTGGATATTTTGTTATATTTACCGATCATTAAAATGTCTAAGGATGTCCAGGATGAAATTGATTTGTTAAATGATAAGGAGGCGGGGTATAAACATGTTAAATAAAAAAAGGGTGTCAAAAACCGCCTACTTTTACTAGGAACATTTATTTTTTTAATAGTTTTGTCCATTCCTACTTTTTTCTGGATCAAAAGTGCCAATCATGATTTAGCTGAAAGAAGAAAATCACAAATGTCACCAGTCATTATGATTCCGGGCTCTAGTGCTACGACTGAACGATTTAATGAATTAGTTAATTTACTGAATAAAGATACTTTTTAAAAGCATAGTTTATTGAAAATTCAAGTAAAAAAGGATGGAACGCTGAAATATAGTGGAAAAATCAACCGTAATGATAATGAGCCTTTTATTGTTGTAGGTTTTGAAAACAATCATGATGGCTATGCTAATATTAAAAAACAAGCCGGTTGGTTTGATGAAGCATTTGCGCAACTTAGTCAGCAGTACAAATTTAATAATTTTAAGGCCTTTGGACATTCTAATGGGGGATTGATTTGGACTTATTGGCTAGAAAATTATTATGACGATTATAGTGATGAAATTCGGATCAAGAAATTAATGACCTTAGGTACTCCGTATAACTTTAATGAAAGTAATATTGATCATAAGACTGAAATGTTAAATGATTTTATTAAGAATCGAAAGAAAATACCACAGAACTTAGATGTATATTCTGTATCAGGCGGACAGAATTATGAATCTGATGGGTTGGTTCCAGAAAGTAGTGTAGCTGCAGGAAAATATATTTTCCAAAATCAAGTAAAACATTATACTACGATGACTGTTACTGGAGCTGATGCTCAGCACTCATCATTGCCGCAGAATAAGCAAGTAGTTCAGCTAATTGAACAATACTTGCTTGAAAGCACTATTGGAGATAACACGCAAGGAAATGGTCAAAGACCAAGAGGAAGTCGAAAAAGCAAGACCAAAAGTTAAATAATTAAAAGATTGGAAAAATAATAAAAACAAATAATTTAGAAACAAATCTGACATATTAATTCACAAATTATTTAAGCACAATGCACTTTGAATAGCGTATTGTGCTTCTTTTTGTTCACAAATTAAAATAATCTGTGGAAAAAACATGATATAATATTTGGCTTTCTGTGGATAACCTGTTATAATAAAAATGTGAGTAGTTAGCACTCATTAGTTACAAGTGCTAAAATTTTTGAGAATATGAGGAGTGTGTAAAGCATGGCATACTTTGACAATGGAAACTACAATTTTGATGATTTGTTTAATGAATTAAACAGAGACTTTTTCAATGATGGAAGAATGACCAATGGTCAACAACCAATGAGATATAGTGCTGGTCAAGCACCTCAACAAGGAGCACAAAATGGCCAACAACAAAAGGAAAAGCCAATTGGTGTTGATTTAACTGAACAAGCTAAAAAGGGTAAATATGATCCTGTCATTGGACGTACAGCTGTTATTGACCAAGTTATTGAAATTTTAAGTAGACGTAAGAAGAACAATCCTGTTTTAACTGGACCTGCTGGTGTTGGTAAAACTTCAGTAGTTGAAGGCTTAGCTCAAAGAATCGTTGATGGAGACGTTCCTGAAAAACTTAAGAACGCCCACATTATTGAGTTGAACATTAATGAATTAGTTGCAGGTACTTCTCTTCGTGGTAGTTTTGAAGAAAAATTAAAGAAGATTATTGATAAAGCTAAGGGTGACAAGAATGTTATTCTCTTTATCGATGAATTACATAATATTGTTGGGGCAGGTTCTACTGACTCAGAAAACAATTCTGGGGATGCTGCTAATATTTTGAAACCAGCATTAGCAAGTGGTGAAATTCGTGTGATTGGTGCAACTACTACTAGTGAGTACCAACAAATCGAAAAGGATCCAGCTTTAGCTAGAAGATTCCAACCAGTTCAAGTACCAGAACCAACGATTGAAGATGCTGTTCAAATTTTGAAAGGCTTAGCTCAAGATATGAGAAGTATCACAACGTAAAAATACGATCCAGAAGCATTAAAGCTTGCTGCTGAACTTTCAAATCGTTACATCAATGATCGTCATTTACCAGATAAGGCCATTGATTTAATGGATGAAGCTGGTGCTAAGAAGTCATAGGGATGGATCAAAAGGATGAAACTTCAATCAAGAATAAGATTCATGCCTTAGAAGGTAAAAGGCAGAAGCAGCTAAAAATGAAAAATATGATGAAGCTGCTAAGCTTAAGAAAGAAATTGAAGACCTCAAGAAAGATCTCAAGACTGCGGGTAAAAAGCTAGTGAACTTAAAGTTACACCAGAAGATATGTACTCTTTGATTCAAACTAAGACTGGTATTCCAATGAGTGAAATTAATGCAAATGAAGCTCAAAGAACGCTAACTTAGCTGCTGACTTGAAGAAGGTTGTCATTGACCAAGATAAGGCCATTGATATCATCACTGATGCAATTGCTCGTAAGCAAGTATTTAAGGATTCTAACCGTCCAACTGGTTCATTCTTACTTACTGGTCCTACTGGTGTTGGTAAGACTGAATTGGCTAAGCAGTTAGCAAGTGGTTGTTCGGTAAGGCTGATGCCTTAGTACGTTTGGATATGTCAGAATACCAAGACCAAATGGCTGTTAACAAGTTAATTGGTTCAGCACCAGGTTATGTTGGTTATGGTGAAGGCGGACAATTGACTGAAAAGATTCGTCACCAACCATATTCTTTGATATTGCTTGACGAAATTGAAAAGGCAAACCCACAAGTCTTCAATGCCTTACTTCAAATTATGGATGATGGTCGCTTGACTGATGCACAAGGCAGAACAATTTCCTTCAAGGATACTATCATCATCATGACTTCAAACGCTGGATACTCTGACAAAGTTACCAAGGGTGACGATCAAGATGCTTTACGTAAGGCACTTGAAGTTTACTTCAGACCAGAATTCTTGAACCGTCTTGATGCAATTGTGCCATTCAATTCATTGACTAGCGAAGATATGCTTAAGATTTTAGATCTTTACTTAGCTAAGATGGAGAAATCACTTGCTAAAGAGAAACATCAAACTTCATGTTACTGCTGATGCTAAGAAGTACTTGGCTAAGAAGGGATATGATAAAGAATTCGGTGCTCGTCCATTGAGAAGAGTTGTTGAACAAGATCTTGAAACCCCAGCTGCTAAGTTAATTGTTTCTAAGCCTGATACTAAGGAAGTTAAGTTCACCATCGACGATAAGCACTTATACTTAAATGGTGAAGTACTTGAAGACGTATTGTTTGATAAAGAAACACGCGAACAAGAAAAGAAAGACGTTAAAGAAGCTAAAAAAAAGCTGATAAAAAGAAAATAAATAGTTAATACTATTTTGCTTGAAAAGAGACGGTGGATTAATTCACCGTCTCTTTTTAATTAATTTTAATTATAGGGTAGAATTCCCGACAAAATCAGGTATAATAATTAAAAATAAATTAAGGAGAATTGGAATGAAAAAATTTCTTTTAAGAAAGTTCCAGTAAATACTTTTTTAAAAGCGGATTCTCGCTTAACTAGACATTTAAATGCACGTGATTTAGTTGCACTGGGAATTGGGGCAGTTATTGGAACAGGCATTTTTATTTTACCTGGTCATGAAGCTGCTCAACATGCTGGACCTGCTGTTGCGATTTCGTTTTTGCTAGCGGCAATTGTTTCTGGTATGGTTGGAATGGCATATGCTGAGTTCTCCTCTGCTATGCCAGTGGCTGGATCTGCTTATTCTTTTGGCTCAGTGATTTACGGAGAAATTGTGGGTTGGATAATCGGATGGGGACTACTATTAGAATATTTCTTGGCTGTTTCTGCCGAAGCAACAGGTTTTGCTTCTTATTTTAATAATAATATTTTGGCGCCAATTGGTATTCATTTGCCTAAGGCTCTTGAAGCGGGACCAATGGAGGGCGGAGTAATTAATCTTTCTGCAGTCTTGATTGTCTTGATTGTAGCTCTAATTTTATATCAAGGCGCTAATTTATCGAAACAGGGTAGAAAACATAGCAGTAATTATTAAGGTTGCTATTATCATTTTGTTTATTGTGATTGGACTTTTTCTATATTAAGGCAGAAAATTATGTTCCTTTTTATCCTAAGAAATTTCAAACTCCGCCATTAGGAATGGGTGGAATTTCTACAGCAGCAGCGACAGTATTCTTTGCTTTCATTGGCTTTGACGCTTTAGCAGCTAATAGTGCTGAAACTAAAGATCCTGCTAAAAATGTAGTTAAAGGAATTATGGGAACAGTAATTATTGCAGTATTACTTTATGTTAGTTTTCTTTAGTTTTGACTGGGATGGTCAACTATAAGCGATTAAATGTTGACGATCCAGCGGCATATGCACTAAAAGTTGTCGGATTAACTGCTTGGAATAAGTTAATCACAGTTGGGGCGTTGGTAGGAATTTTACGGCAATGATTACAATGCTACTAGGTGGATCAAGATTACTCTATGCTTTAGGAAGAGATGGATTATTACCTGACTCAATGGGGAGTGTACATGCTAAAAAGATGATTCCTGATCATGCTGTAATCGTTTCTACTATAGTAGCAGCTATTTTTGCTGGGTTAGTCCCATTGATGGAATTAGCGTCTTTAATAAATGCTGGCAATTTTAATTTGCTTTTATCTTTTGGAATTATTCTTCGTCATAGAAAAAATATTGTAAATAATGGATTCAAAATGCCATTTTATCCGGTTTTACCAATAATATCTGGATTGTCATTTAGAAAAATGTAGTTGACGAAAAGGAGAAAAGTCTGTGACAAAAAAGTAATACATGCTGTTTGAGGCAATAAAAGCAAGAAGCAGAGCGAGGAGGAAAAGCGAGAAGCTTGTCAAGAGAGCAGCAAAAGATGATAATATTATAAAGCTGTCATTTGAGAGAGATGAGAAAGAGGAAAAAGACTTGTCAAAACTCAAGAGGCATGATATAATATAAAAGTTGTCACACGGCAACGGTAGTACCTTGAAAACTGAACAAAGTTTCGCTGAAAGTGTGCGGGATATAAAAATCCCAAACAAAAGCGAAGTCAATTCGCAAGCAATAAATTTGAGATAACTCAAAGAAAGTTTTAGAGCTAAACGATAAAAAGCTCATTTTCAAGAAGGAAAATGAGATTTTGATCCTGGCTCAGGACGAACGCTGGCGGCGTGCCTAATACATGCAAGTCGAGCGAGCTTGCCTAGATGAATTTGGTGCTTGCACCAAATGAAACTAGATACAAGCGAGCGGCGGACGGGTGAGTAACACGTGGGTAACCTGCCCAAGAGACTGGGATAACACCTGGAAACAGATGCTAATACCGGATAACAACACTAGACGCATGTCTAGAGTTTAAAAGATGGTTCTGCTATCACTCTTGGATGGACCTGCGGTGCATTAGCTAGTTGGTAAGGTAACGGCTTACCAAGGCAATGATGCATAGCCGAGTTGAGAGACTGATCGGCCACATTGGGACTGAGACACGGCCCAAACTCCTACGGGAGGCAGCAGTAGGGAATCTTCCGCAATGGACGCAAGTCTGACGGAGCAACGCCGCGTGAGTGAAGAAGGTTTTCGGATCGTAAAACTCTGTTGTTAGAGAAGAAAGATAGAGGTAGTAACTGGCCTTTATTTGACGGTAATTACTTAGAAAGTCACGGCTAACTACGTGCCAGCAGCCGCGGTAATACGTAGGTGGCAAGCGTTGTCCGGATTTATTGGGCGTAAAGCGAGTGCAGGCGGTTCAATAAGTCTGATGTGAAAGCCTTCGGCTCAACCGGAGAATTGCATCAGAAACTGTTGAACTTGAGTGCAGAAGAGGAGAGTGGAACTCCATGTGTAGCGGTGGAATGCGTAGATATATGGAAGAACACCAGTGGCGAAGGCGGCTCTCTGGTCTGCAACTGACGCTGAGGCTCGAAAGCATGGGTAGCGAACAGGATTAGATACCCTGGTAGTCCATGCCGTAAACGATGAGTGCTAAGTGTTGGGAGGTTTCCGCCTCTCAGTGCTGCAGCTAACGCATTAAGCACTCCGCCTGGGGAGTACGACCGCAAGGTTGAAACTCAAAGGAATTGACGGGGCCCGCACAAGCGGTGGAGCATGTGGTTTAATTCGACGCAACGCGAAGAACCTTACCAGGTCTTGACATCCAGTGCAAACCTAAGAGATTAGGAGTTCCCTTCGGGGACGCTGAGACAGGTGGTGCATGGCTGTCGTCAGCTCGTGTCGTGAGATGTTGGGTTAAGTCCCGCAACGAGCGCAACCCTTGTCTTTAGTTACTAACATTGAGTTGAGGACTCTAGAGAGACTGCCGGTGACAAACCGGAGGAAGGTGGGGATGACGTCAAATCATCATGCCCCTTATGACCTGGGCTACACACGTGCTACAATGGACGGTACAACGAGAAGCGAACCTGCGAAGGCAAGCGGATCTCTGAAAGCCGTTCTCAGTTCGGACTGTAGGCTGCAACTCGCCTACACGAAGCTGGAATCGCTAGTAATCGCGGATCAGCACGCCGCGGTGAATACGTTCCCGGGCCTTGTACACACCGCCCGTCACACCATGAGAGTCTGTAACACCCAAAGCCGGTGGGATAACCTTTATAGGAGTCAGCCGTCTAAGGTAGGACAGATGATTAGGGTGAAGTCGTAACAAGGTAGCCGTAGGAGAACCTGCGGCTGGATCACCTCCTTTCTAAGGAAGGCGAAAGATGATGGAGGGTGCGAGAGCACTAAAGAGAAGTCATCGAGAAAGCCAAGCGGAAGCACACTGAGAAACTTTGTTTAGTTTTGAGGGTATTACCTCAAACAACTTGAATAACAAGCCAAGCACAATCGGGCCTATAGCTCAGCTGGTTAGAGCGCACGCCTGATAAGCGTGAGGTCGATGGTTCAAGTCCATTTAGGCCCATTCAAAGTGAAAGCTTTGATAAAAGGCAATGATGGGGCTTAGCTCAGATGGGAGAGCGCCTGCTTTGCAGGAATCGGTTCGACCGTTAGCCTCCATTGAGACCTTGTGTCTCAAGGGTTAGTACATTGAAAAAAACAAAAAACCGAGACAATCGAAAAAACAGATTGAAGAGCGACCGAGAAGAGAGAGAAACTCAACTTGAAATAGGTCAAGTAGAAAAGGGCGCATGGTGAATGCCTAGGCACTAGAAGCCGATGAAGGACGTGACGAACCACGAAAGGCTTCGGGGAGCAGTAAGTAAGCGATGATCCGGAGATATCCGAATGGGGAACCCAATACCGCGAGGTATTATCAAGAGCTGTTAAGGCTGTTGAAGGAAGACGCAGTGAACTGAAACATCTAAGTAGCTGCAGGAAGAGAAAGAAAAATCGATTTCCCAAGTAGCGGCGAGCGAACAGGAAAGAGCCCAAACCAGCTGGCTTGCCAGTTGGGGTAGTAGGACTGCAATAAAGTACTTGAAGCGATAGCAGAATTATCTGGAAAGATAAGCCAGAGAGGGTGAGAGCCCCGTAAGCGAAATTGCAGAGAGACTTAGCAGGATCCTGAGTAGGTCGGGACACGAGGAATCCCGATTGAAACCGCGAGGACCATCTCGCAAGGCTAAATACTAACTAGTGACCGATAGTGAACCAGTACCGTGAGGGAAAGGTGAAAAAAGAACCCCGGAAGGGGAGTGAAAGAGAACCTGAAACCGTGTGCCTACAAGTAGTCAAAGCACATTAAAGTGTAATGGCGTGCCTTTTGTAGAATGAACCGGCGAGTTACGTTATGGTGCAAGGTTAAGTCAGAAAAGACGGAGCCGGAGCGAAAGCGAGTCTGAAGAGGGCGAGAGAGTATCATGACGTAGACCCGAAACCAAGTGACCTACCCATGACCAGGTTGAAGGCGTGGTAAAACACGCTGGAGGACCGAACCCACGTGAGTTAAAAATCGCGGGGATGAGTTGTGGGTAGCGGTGAAATTCCAAACGAACTTGGAGATAGCTGGTTCTCTCCGAAATAGCTTTAGGGCTAGCCTCGTGTGAATGATAATGGAGGTAGAGCGCTGTTTGGACTAGGGGCCCGTCAGGGGGTTACTGAATCCAGATAAACTCCGAATGCCAGATATCAATGCACGGGAGTCAGACTGCGAGTGATAAGATCCGTAGTCGAAAGGGAAACAGCCCAGATCACCAGTTAAGGTCCCCAAATCTATGCTAAGTGGAAAAGGATGTGGAGTTGCGTAGACAACTAGGATGTTGGCTTAGAAGCAGCCACCATTTAAAGAGTGCGTAATAGCTCACTAGTCGAGTGACGCTGCGCCGAAAATGTACCGGGGCTAAGCATAGTACCGAAACTGTGGATGCATATCAAAGGATATGCGTGGTAGGAGAGCGTTCTAAGTGCGGAGAAGTTAGATCGAGAGGACTAATGGAGCGCTTAGAAGTGAGAATGCCGGTATGAGTAGCGAAAGATAGGTGAGAATCCTATCCGCCGAAAGACTAAGGTTTCCTGGGGCAGGCTCGTCCGCCCAGGGTAAGTCGGGACCTAAGGTAAGGCCGAGAGGCGTAGCCGATGGACAACAGGTAGAGATTCCTGTACTGAAATTGTTCGATAAGAGCAAAGGAGGGACGCAGGAGGCTAATGACGCATGTAGCTGGAAAAACATGTGCAAGCAGTAAGAAAAAAGATGAGTCAAATGCTTATTTTTAGATTTCAAGCTGTGACGCGGAGTGAAATCAAAGTAGCGAAGGTCATGATGTCACACTGCCAAGAAAAGCTTCTAGCCAGAGCAATTTTACCCGTACCGCAAACCGACACAGGTAGTCGAGTGGAGAACACTCAGGTGAGCGAGAGAACTCTCGTTAAGGAACTCGGCAAAATGACCCCGTAACTTCGGGAGAAGGGGTGCTGATGGTAAAAGATCAGCCGCAGTGAATAGGCCCAAACAACTGTTTATCAAAAACACAGGTATCTGCAAAATCGTAAGATGACGTATAGGTGCTGACACCTGCCCGGTGCTGGAAGGTTAAGAGGAGAGCTTAGCGTAAGCGAAGGTTTGAATTGAAGCCCCAGTAAACGGCGGCCGTAACTATAACGGTCCTAAGGTAGCGAAATTCCTTGTCGGGTAAGTTCCGACCTGCACGAAAGGTGTAATGATTTGGGCACTGTCTCAACGAGAGACTCGGTGAAATTATAATACCCGTGAAGATGCGGGTTACCCGCGACAGGACGGAAAGACCCCATGGAGCTTTACTGTAGCTTGATATTGAGTATTTGTTAAACATGTACAGGATAGGTAGGAGCCAGAGAAAGTAGGACGCTAGTCTTACTGGAGGCAATGTTGGGATACTACCCTTGTTTGATGGATCCTCTAACTCGCAGAGCTGAGCGTTCTGGAGGACAGTGTCAGGTGGGCAGTTTGACTGGGGCGGTCGCCTCCTAAAATGTAACGGAGGCGCCCAAAGGTTCCCTCAGAATGGTTGGAAATCATTCGCAGAGTGTAAAGGTATAAGGGAGCTTGACTGCGAGAGGTACACCTCGAGCAGGGACGAAAGTCGGGCTTAGTGATCTGGTGGTACTGCATGGAAAGGCCATCACTCAACGGATAAAAGCTACCCTGGGGATAACAGGCTTATCTCCCCAAGAGTTCACATCGACGGGGAGGTTTGGCACCTCGATGTCGGCTCGTCGCATCCTGGGGCTGAAGTCGGTCCCAAGGGTTGGGCTGTTCGCCCATTAAAGCGGCACGCGAGCTGGGTTCAGAACGTCGTGAGACAGTTCGGTCCCTATCCGTCGTGGGCGTAGGAAATTTGAGAGGAGCTGTCCTTAGTACGAGAGGACCGGGATGGACATACCGCTGGTGTACCAGTTGTCTTGCCAAAGGCATCGCTGGGTAGCTATGTATGGAAGGGATAAGCGCTGAAAGCATCTAAGTGTGAAGCCCCCTCAAGATGAGATTTCCGATGCGCAAGCAGTAAGACACCTTAAAGACGATGAGGTAGATAGGCTGGAGTGGAAGCATGGCGATATGTGGAGCGGACTAGTACTAATCAGTCGAGCACTTGACCAAAGCTCAAAGGTTTAGAGCGGAAGATTATATTCAGTTTTGAGTGTAAAAGCTCAGAAAGAGTACGGTGGCGATGGCAAGAAGGATACACCTGTTCCCATGCCGAACACAGAAGTTAAGCTTCTTAACGCCGAGTAGTTGGTGGGAAACTGCCTGCGAGGGTAGGCAGTCGCCGTGCTCTTTTTTAATATTCCGGCTTAGCTCAGTTGGTAGAGCACCTGACTGTTAATCAGGTTGTCGTCAGTTCGAGTCTGACAGCCGGGTAAGTAAATGAAGAAATGAAGAGAGAACGAAAATATTTTCATTCTCTCTTTTTTTATTCTGTATAGATATTATTTTTTTTTTGAATTTTTGCTATTATGCAAGCATTTTCAGCAAAAAAATGGTATGATATTAAAAGTAAACGTATACATTTATTCCGCTATAAAGTATTCGTGAAGATATTTTGATTAAGGGGAAATCAAATGGTAGGAATTGTCCTAGCTAGTCACGGTGGCTTTGCTGATGGAATTTTTCAATCTGCTGAGATGATTTTCGGTAAGCAAGAAAATCTTGCTCATGTGATTTTGAAGCCGGATGAAGGTCCTGATGATATTAGAGCTAAGATGGAAAAGGCGGTTGCTTCTTTTTGATGATCAAGACCAAGTCTTGTTTTGATCGATTTATGGGGAGGTACGCCATTTAACCAAGCAAACAATCTTGTTAAAGAACATGAAGATACTTGGGCTATTGTTTCTGGTATGAACTTACCAATGGTTATTGAAGCTTTAGGTCAAAGAATGGGAAGTGATAATGCCCATGATATTGCCAAAGCCATTGTTAAGCCAGGTCGTGATGGAATTAAGACGCAACCTGAATCTCTTATGCCTAAAGAGACTACTGCTAAATCAGCTTCTAGTTCTGACGCACAGCCACAAGGTGCAATTCAGAAGGCACTGTTATCGGTGATGGCCACATTAAATATGTTTTAGCTAGAATCGATTCACGTCTTCTTCATGGTCAAGTTGCAACTGGTTGGACTAAAGCAATGAATCCAAATCGGATTATTGTTGTTTCAGATAATGTTGCTAAGGATAAAATTCGTAAGACAATGATTAAGGAAGCCGCTCCAGCTGGTGTACCTGCAAACGTTGTTCCAATCGATAAAATGCTTAAAGTAGTAAAAGATCCACGGTTTGGAAATACTAAAGCATTAATTTTATTTGAAAATCCAGAAGACGCGCTTAAAGCTATTGAAGGTGGAATGGATATCAAAAATTGAATATCGGTTCCATGGCTTATAGCGATAGTAAAGTTAATGTCAATACTGTTTTGGCAATGGATCAAAAAGATATTGATACATATAAAAAATTAAAAGATTTGGGCGTTAAGTTTGATGTCCGTAAAGTTCCTTCTGATGGTAAGCAAAATATGGATGAACTTTTGGAAAAAGCTCAAAAATTAGTTGATGAAAAGAAATAAATTATAGGGGATTTTTATAAATGAATGCTATTCAGATGATTCTGGTAGTGATCGTTGCCTTCTTTGCAGGTATGGGAGGGATTCTTGACGAATTCAATTCCATTAACCTCTAGTGGCATGTACTTTAATTGGTTTAGTTACTGGTAACTTAACTATAGGTATTATTCTTGGCGGTTCACTACAAATGATTGCTTTAGGTTGGGCTAATATTGGTGCTGCTGTTGCGCCTGATGCTGCTTTAGCATCTGTTGCTTCAACTATTATTTTGGTACAAGGTGGACAAGGACAAAAGGGTATTGGTACTGCTATTGGTATTGCTATTCCATTGGCTGTTGCTGGATTATTCTTAACTATGTTAGTTCGTACTATTTCAGTTGCTATTGTTCATATTATGGATAGAAAAGCAGAAGAAGCTAACTGGAAAGCTATTGATCGTTGGCAAATGATTGCTGTTGCTTTACAAGGTTTAAAATTGCTATTCCAGCAGCTTTATTACTTGCCATTCCTGCTTCCGTTGTTCGGGCTGGCTTAAACGCAATGCCTGCATGGTTGAACGAAGGTATGACCATTGGTGGTGGTATGGTTGTTGCCGTAGGTTACGCAATGGTTATTAATATGATGGCTAGCCGAAGTATGGCCATTCTTCATTATTGGTTTCTGTTTAGCAGCTGTTAAGGAATTAACTTTGATCGCTCTTGGTGGTATTGGTATTTCACTTGCTATTATGTACCTTGCTCTTGAAGGTTCTAAGGGTGGAAACAATAATAACTCTAATTCTGGTTCAGGCGACCCATTGGGCGACATCCTGGATGACTATTAAAATTTGAGCGAGAGGAGGCTAATTATAAATGACTGAAACTGCAAAAAGAAATTAACTTTAAGTAAATCAGATCGTATTAAGGTTTGGTGGCGTTCTACTTTCCTTCAAGGTTCATGGAACTACGAACGTATGCAAAACGGTGGTTGGGCATACAGTTTAATCCCAGCCTTAAGAAAATTGTATCCAGAAAAGAAGGATTTATCTCTTGCATTAAAGAGACACTTGGAATTCTTTAACACACACCCTTACTTAGCATCACCTATTATTGGTGTTACTCTTGCTCTAGAAGAGGATAAGGCTAATGGTGCTGATGTTGATAACACCGCCATTCAAGGTGTTAAAGTTGGTATGATGGGTCCTTTAGCTGGTGTTGGTGATCCTGTATTCTGGTACACAGTTCGTCCTATTATTGGATCATTAGGTGCTTCACTTGCTTTGAGCGGAAACATCTTAGGTCCTATCTTATTCTTTGTATTATGGAATGTAATTCGTATGGCATTCTTATGGTACACTCAAGAAATGGGTTACAAAGCTGGTACTAAGATTACTGAAGATGCTTCAGGTGGTTTATTACAAAAGATCACTCGTGGTGCCTCAATGATGGGTATGTTTGTTATCGGTGCCTTAATTGAACGTTGGGTAACGATTAACTTTAAGCCAGTTGTTTCAAGTGTTCCACTTCAAAAGGGTGCTTACATCGATTGGAACGCTCTTCCAAAGGGAGCAGAAAGGTATTCACAAAGCATTATCTGAATATAATTTAGGTAATGGTATGGCCTTAGATAAAATTAAGGAAACAACTTTGCAAACAAAACTTAGATAGTTTAATTCCTGGTCTTGCTGCATTGCTATTAACTTTCTTATGTATGTGGTTACTAAAGAAGAAAGTTTCACCAATTGTTATTATTATTATTGGTATCTTCGTTGTTGGTATTTTAGGTCACGTAATTGGCTTACTATAACAATAATAAGTAAAAGACGGTCTGCTCTAGACCGTTTTTCTTATATGAAAAGGTTTTATATGGTTCAATCACTAAATACAAAATCAGAATATGTTGATACTGCGACTTGGTTTAGAGGAATTCCTACATATGGAAAATTCTTGTTGGTGACAAGGGATTCGAATTCTATAGTGATAACAATCCTAATGATTATGTTCAGATTCCTTGGAACGAAGTAACTGTTGTAGTAGCAGATGTATATTTTGGTGGAAAATATATTCCACGATTTAAGATTTGCACTAAAAAAAAAATGGTAGTTTTATCTTTGCTGCAAGACATGTAAAGCCAACTTTGCGTGCTATTCGAAAGCATGTTCAGCAAACAATATGAGAAGAGCTCTTACAATTTGGCAAAAGATCAAACGTAATTTTACACGAAATTAAAAAGGAACTTGGTTTTAGGACTGAGTTCCTTATTTTTGTCAAAAGTTCTTGGAATTGCTGCTTACCTGTATTAAAATGACATTAATCAATTTGTTGATATTTAAAACTAGCTCTCAGTGACTGCTAGTTTTTTATAGGAGTGGCATTAAGTAATGGGAAATAAAAAGTCAATTCCGAAGTTAAAGCGTTCTATGACTGCTGGTCAAATGGAAATGATATCTTTGGGCGGTGCAATTGGGGTCGGATTATTTATGGGATCTACCTCTACAATAAAATGGACAGGACCATCCGTTTTATTAGCGTATATGTTTGTCGGCTTAATTTTATACATTGTAATGCGTGCCTTAGGGAGAAATGCTATATGTAAATCCAGGTACTGGGTCATTTGCTGATTATGCAACTGAGTATGTGCATCCATTAGCTGGCTATCTAGCAGAGTGGGCTAATGTATTTGAATATATTGTTGTTGGAATGTCTGAAGTGGTAGCGGCAACTGAATATTTAAAATTTTGGTGGCCCAAGGTTAATGTCTTTTGGTCGGGAATAATTATCATTTTATTTCTAGTTTTAGCAAATTTAGCAAGTGCAAAAGCATATGCTTCTCTTGAATTTTGGTTTGCTATGATCAAAGTTGTAACTATTATTTTGATGATCATCTTGGGCTTCATTGTGATTTTCTTTGGTGTAGGTAATGGAGGAAAACCAACTGGTTTTAGCAATTTATGGTCACATGGTGGTTTCTTTACTGGTGGCGTAAAGGCTTTTTCTTTTCAATGTCAATTATCGTTGGCTCTTACGAAGGAATAGAATTACTTGGAATTTCTGCTGGTGAAGTTGCTAATCCACAAGAAGCAATCATAAAAAAGCGTCAAATCCGTTTTATGGAGAATTCTAATTTTTTATGTTGGAGCAATTTTTGTCATTGTTACCATTTATCCATGGAATGAATTAAGCAGTATTGGATCACCTTTTGTAACTACGTTTGCCAAAGTAGGAATTACAGCAGCAGCAAGTATCATTAATTTTGTGGTTTTGACGGCCGCATTATCAGGTGCAAATTCTGGAATTTATTCATCTAGTCGTATGCTCTTTAAATTAGCTCATGATGGGGATGCGCCTAAGACATTTGGTCATATATCCAAGCGTATTGTTCCTAATCATGCAATTTTAGGTATTTCCGGGGAATATTGATTGGATTTGTTGTAAATATGATTGCTGCTACGATTAATAAATCTACGCAGGATTTATTTGTAATCGTGTTCTCGTCCTCAGTGTTACCAGGCATGATTCCATGGTTTGTAATTTTACTTGCAGAACTAAAATTTAGACATAATAATCAAGATTTGCTAGTTGATCATCCGTTTAAGTTGCCGCTATATCCTATTTCTAATTATTTCGCATTTTTAATGTTAATTGTTATTGTAGTATTTATGCTTATTAATCCAGAAACTCGGATTTCTGTACTAGTTGGAGCAGCGGTATTAATTATAGCTACAATTGTATATCTGATTCGTCATAGAAAGGATGGTGTTGATGGAAAATAAGAAAAATCATCCTCCTAAATTAAAAAGATCCATGACTGCAGGCCAAATGGAAATGATCTCTCTCGGTGGGGCAATAGGTGTTGGCTTGTTCATGGGATCAACTTCAACTATAAAATGGACAGGACCTTCAGTATTATTAGCGTATATGTTTGTGGGGTTAATTTTATATATTGTAATGCGGGCACTTGGCGAAATGCTCTATGTTAGTCCTGGAACAGGTTCATTTGCTGATTATGCTACAGAATATATTTCTCCTTTAGCCGGATATTTGGCAGAATGGGCCAATGTTTTTCAGTACATTGTTGTTGGTATTTCTGAAGTTGTCCTGCTACAGAATACTTAAAATTTTAGGTGGCCCCAAGTTAGTGTGTTTTTGGTCGGGTATCATTATTATTGCTTTCTTGCTATTAGCAAACTTGGCTAGTGCTAAAGCATATGGAGCTTTAGAATTTTGGTTTGCAATGATTAAAGTGGTAACAATTATATTAATGATTATTTTGGGTTTGCTGGTAATTTTACTTGGTGTAGGTAATCATGGAAAACCACTTGGTTTTAGTAATTTATGGTCGCATGGTGGTTTCTTCACGGGTGGAATGAAAGGCTTCTTTTTTCAATGGCAATTATTGCAGGTTCTTATGAAGGAATAGAATTAATTGGAATTTCAGCTGGAGAAGTTGCAAATCCGCAAGAAGCAATAGTGAAGAGCGTAAAGTCTGTTTTATGGCGTATATTAATTTTTTTACGTTGGAGCAATTTTGTTATTGTCACCATTTATCCATGGAACCAGCTAAGTAATATTGGGTCACCATTTGTAGAAACTTTTACTAAGGTCGGAATTACAGCAGCGGCAGGGATTATCAATTTCGTTGTGTTAACAGCAGCCTTATCGGGTGCAAATTCTGGAATCTATTCCTCTAGTCGAATGCTCTTTAAATTGGCTCATGAAGGAGAAGCGCCAAAGATATTTGGTAAGCTATCAAAGCATATTGTTCCTGATCGTGCAATTATTGGTATTACTGTTGGTATTTTTACTCGGCTTCGTTTTAAACCTAATTGTCTCAACAATGAATAAATCAATGGGAGAATTATTTGTCATCGTCTATAGTTCTTCAGTTTTACCAGGGATGGTAGCATGGTTTGTAATTTTGATTGCTGAATTAAAATTTAGAAAAAGTAATGCTCATTTGATGAATAAACATCCATTTAAGCTGCCGCTATACCCATATTCAAATTATTTTGCCTTTGTAATGTTGCTAATAATCGTTATTTTTTATGTTTATTAATCCAGAAACTAGAGTTTCTGTTGCTGTGGGAGCCGGTGTCCTAGTATTAGCAGCAATTGTTTATGCAATTAAGCACCGAAAGAAAAATAGCTTGTAAATCATCCTGTAAAAGGATGATTTTTTTATTGAAACAAAAAAAATTAGTGAACTGTGAGAAAAAGTGCTAATTTTAACTTGTGGTATTTACGTAGTAGAATATATACTCTATAATTAAATCTAACTGGTAAAAAGTAAGTTAAAGGAGAGTGCAACATGAAACCAATAATTGGCATTTCTGGTTCTGTAATCATTGATGATAGTGGTATTTTTCCAGGTTATCGTCGTAGCTATGTTAATGAAGATTATGTTGATTCTGTTATCCAGAATGGCGGAATTCCTTATATTATTCCCTTTAATGAAAATGAAGAAGTGATTAAGGAACAACTTTTAAATGTGCAGGGTCTAATTTTATCTGGTGGACATGATGTTGATCCTCATAATTATAAGGAAGAACCAGAACAAAAATTAGGAGATATTTGGCCTGAACGAGATCAATTTGACATGCTATTGTTAAAGTTAGCTGAAGAAAACGGGGTCCCTGTTTTAGGAATTTGTCGTGGAGCGCAAATAATAAATGTGTATCACGGGGAACGTTATACCAAGACTTAAGCTATAGAAAAGGAAAAACTTTAAAAACACAATCAGGGACA